>Ga0210394_10005499_pt1 | contig 14172 bp, 14 predicted proteins | sample IncBWC12MmetaG_FD_160121 | JGI IMG/M metagenome (GOLD analysis project Ga0210394, IMG submission 160121) | Forest soil microbial communities from Barre Woods Harvard Forest LTER site, Petersham, Massachusetts, United States - Inc-BW-C-12-M | ecosystem: Environmental > Terrestrial > Soil >...
CCTCGCGCCTCCATGAAATGCAGAGCGAGGATTACATCGCCAACCGCGCCAAGCCGTGAACTCGGCGCGCCCCGCGCTTCACGTTGCACGAGCTATAGAGGATTTCGAACAGGTTGGTGCGCCGGTGGCGGCCCCTCACCCCAACCCTCTCCCCGCGGCCGCGGGGAGAGGGTTGGATCGATGGGAGCCGAAGCCGATACACCCCGAGCGCCTTGCGGGTTATCCAGCACGTCCCCGTTCCGATTGACCGATGAAATACAGCGGATTACATCGTAGCGGACGAACGGAGGTGCGCGATGCCCGAGGGAACCAACGCGATCCCGGTCTCGATCCGGCTGCCAGCGGATGTCATCGAGACATTGGACAAGGTCGCGGCGATATTGGAGCGCCCGCGGTCGTGGGTCATCTTGCGCGCGATCCGGCAATACCTCGCCGACGAGGGGCAGGAAATGCTCGACGTGCAAGAGGGCATCGCCGAGCTAGAACGGGGTGAAGGAATCCCCATCGAGGACGTTCTTGCCGAGATGGACGAGATCATCGCCAAGGCCGAGGTCAAGCGCGCAGCCGGCTGATGCCCCGCGTCATTCTCGCCCCGCGAGCAAGACGCTGGCTGCAGGCCGAACTCACCTACCTCACCGATGTCAGTCCCGCGGCCGTTCGCTGGTTACGGGAGAGGATAGGGACCGTCCGACGCCTATTATCCGAATATCCGCGAATCGGCTCGCCGGGGACGGCGCCGGGAACGCGACGACTCGTCGTCCCGCCTTACGTCGTGGTCTATCGGGAGAACGCCGGCGTGATCGAGGTCATGGATATTCGGCACAGTCGGCAAGCTGAGCGGCCGATTCCGCAGGAGAGCTAACGACTCCGCCCCGCCTTGCCGGTTCATCGGTTTCGCGGTAAGACCCGCGCCGTCCCGCGCCCGCTTGTGGCGCGAGGGTTGGCTCCAGATGAGGACATGTCCATGGCACGCAAGAAGATCGCCCTGATTGGTGCCGGCCAGATCGGCGGCACGCTCGCGTTGCTCGCCGGCTTGAAGGAATTGGGCGATGTTGTCTTGTTCGATGTCGTCGAGGGCGTGCCGCAGGGGAAGGCGCTCGACATCGTCCAGGGGTCCTCGATCGAGGGTTACGATTCCTCGATCACCGGCACCAACGACTATAAGGACATCAAGGGCGCCGATGTCGTGATCGTCACCGCCGGGGTGCCGAGGAAGCCCGGCATGAGCCGCGACGATCTCATCGGCATCAATACGAAGATCGTCGGCGAGGTCGGCGCGGCGATCAAAACCCATTGCCCGGAGGCTTTCGTCATCACCATCACCAACCCATTGGACGCGATGGTGTGGGTCATGAAGGAGGCGACGGGCTTGCCCCCGAACCGGGTCGTCGGCATGGCCGGGGTGCTGGATAGCGCAAGGTTCCGCTATTTCCTGGCGCAGGAGTTCAACGTATCGGTCGAGGACGTGACCGCCTTCGTCTTGGGCGGCCATGGCGATACGATGGTGCCGCTCATTCGTTATTCGACGGTCGCCGGGATTCCGCTCCCCGATCTCGTAAAGATGGGCTGGACCACCAAGGAGCGGCTCGATTCGATCGTCAACCGCACCCGCGACGGCGGCGCCGAGATCGTCAATTTCCTCAAGACGGGCTCGGCCTTCTATGCCCCGGCGAGCGCGGCGATCGCGATGGCCGAATCCTATCTGCGCGACAAGAAGCGGGTATTGCCCTGCGCCGCGTGGCTGACCGGGCAATACGGGGTCCGGGACCTTTATGTCGGCGTGCCGGTGGTGATCGGCGCCGGCGGCATCGAGCGCATTGTCGAGATCACCCTCGATTCCAGCGAGAAGGCGGCGTTCGACGCATCGTGCGCCGCGGTGAAGGGGCTCGTCGACGTCGCGAAAAAAATGCGGGCGTCCGCCTCCACGGAAGCGCCCCGATGAACATCCACGAATATCAGGCGAAAGAGCTGCTGGCGAAATTCGGCGTCCCGGTGCTCGCTTTGGTGGAACCATAGAAAGCCGAACGGGAGGCTTTACGATGATTCACACCCCCCTATGTGACCTTCTCCGCATCGACACCCCGATTATTCAAGCAGGCATGGGCGTGTTCACTTCGGCTGAACTGGCCGCTGCGGTCTCCAACTCGGGCGGTCTCGGCAGCCTCGGCGCCACCGCGCGCACGGTCGCCGATTTCCGATCGCAGCTCGACCGGACACGCGAGCTGACCAACAATCCGTTCAATGTCAATTTCACGCTGGCACCCGCCCTGCCCAACGAAGAGGCATTTGTCCTCGCGCTCGCCGCGCGACCGCATCTCCTCTCCTTCGCGATGGGTGATCCTGGGGATTACGTAAAGCGCGCCCATGATGTGGGCTGCCTGGTCATGCACCAGGTCACAACCCGAAGGCAGGCAGAACAAGCGGTCAACCGCAACGTCGACTTGATCGTGGCGCAGGGCAGCGAATCGGGAGGTTTTGGCGGCTTCGTGTCGGGTTTAACGCTGATCCCGCAGGTCGTCGATGTTGCCGGCTCGATACCAGTGGTCGCGGCCGGCGGCATTGCCGACGGGCGAGGGCTGGCAGCGGCGCTGATGCTGGGGGCGCAGGGCATCAATATTGGCACGCGATTTCTCACTTCGGCGGAAGCGCCGATCGCCGATGAGTGGAAACAGGCGCTGCTCGCCGCAGATTCCGAGGAGACGATGAAATTCGATGTCTGGCACGACGTGTTTCCGCCCTCGGCCCAGGCCTATCACGTTGCCCCGCGCATGCTGTATTCGCCGTTTGCCCGCCAATGGGAAAACCGGCACGACGATGCCCAACACCAGGCAAAAGAGCTTCAGGACGAGGTAATGGGCGCGATTGCAGCGGGAAGGCTCGGCGAATTGTTCCCTTTTGCCGGTCAGACGGTCGGATTGATTCGGGAAATCTTGCCCGCCGCCGAGATCACGCAGCGGATCGCCGCAGAGGCTGAAGCGGTTCTGCGGCAGACGATGAAGTTTTTGGCATAGCCCGCTATCACAACCCGCCGCCATCGATCGCTGACCAATTCGATGCGGCGGCAATCCGGATACGGAAGAGGTCGGCGATGAACATCCACGAATATCAGGCGAAAGAGCTGCTGGCTCGCTTCGGTGTCCAGGTTCCGCCGGGGAAGGTTGCCTATACCGCCGCGGAGGCGGTCGACGCGGCAAGAGAGCTCGGCGGCACGGCCTGGGCGGTGAAGGCGCAGATCCATGCCGGCGGGCGGGGCAAGGCGGGCGGGGTGAGGCTCGCGCGCTCGGAAGAGGAAGTGAGGGCGGCGGCCCACGCGCTGATCGGCCACACGCTGGTCACCCATCAGACCGGGCCCGAGGGGCGCATGGTGAAGCGGGTCTATGTCGAAGCCGCCTCCGACATCGCGCGCGAACTCTACCTCGCCCTCTCGATCGACCGCCGCCTCGGGCGGGTGACGCTGATCGGGGCGGCCGAAGGCGGCGTCGAGATCGAGGAGCTGGCGGCGCGCGCGCCGGAAAAGATCCTGACCGAGGCGATCGACCCCGCTTCCGGGTTGTCGCCCTTTCATGCCCGACGCCTCGCCTTCGATCTCGGCCTCGCCGGGCCGCAGATTGCGGCGATGGTCGGGTTTGTCGGCGCGCTCTACCACGCCTTCACCGAGCTTGACGCCGCGCTTGTCGAAATCAACCCCTTGGTGGTGACCGGATCGGGCGAGCTCGTAGCGCTCGACGCCAAGCTCGGGTTCGACGACAACGCGCTCTTTCGACACCCCGATGTCGAGGCGTTGCGCGACGAGGACGAGGAGGACCCGATCGAGCTCGAAGCCGGCAAGCACGCTCTCAACTACGTCAAGCTCGACGGCAATATCGGCTGCATGGTCAACGGCGCCGGCCTCGCGATGGCGACGATGGACATCATCAAGCTCTATGGCGGGAGCCCGGCCAATTTCCTCGATGTCGGCGGCGGCGCGACAAAGGAGCGGGTGACCGTCGCCTTCAAGCTGATCCTCTCGGACCCCAATGTCGAAGCGATCCTCGTCAACATCTTTGGCGGAATCATGCGCTGCGACGTCATTGCCGAAGGCATCGTCTCGGCGGCGCGCGAGGTCAATCTCCACGTGCCCTTGGTGGTCCGCCTCGAAGGCACCAATGTCGAATTGGGCCGGCGCATCCTCGGTCAATCGGGGCTGCCGCTGCTCGCCGCCGAGAATTTCGAGGATGCCGCGCGAAAAGTCGTCGCGGCTTCCAAAGAGGCAGCATGATGGAGGCGGCGTGATGGCGATCCTTGTCGATGCCGCGACGACGGTCATTTGCCAGGGCTTCACCGGCTCGCAGGGCACCTTCCACTCCGAGCAGGCGATCGCCTACGGCACCAAGATGGTCGGCGGCGTCACTCCCGGCAAAGGCGGCACGAAGCACCTCGATCTCCCGGTGTTCGACACCGTGCACGAGGCGCGCGCCCGGACCGGCGCCACCGCCAGCGTCATCTATGTCCCGCCGCCTTACGCCGCCGACGCGATCCTCGAAGCGGTCGATGCCGGGACCCCGCTCGTCATCTGCATCACCGAGGGCATCCCGGTTCTCGACATGGTCCGCGTCAAGCGCAGCCTCGACGGCTGGAAGGGGAAGCTCATCGGCCCGAACTGCCCGGGGGTCATCACCCCGGGAGCGTGCAAGATCGGCATCATGCCGGGCCATATCCACAATAAGGGCCGGGTCGGCATCGTCTCGCGCTCGGGCACCTTAACCTACGAGGCGGTGGCGCAGACGACCGCAGCCGGGCTCGGGCAATCGACCTGCGTCGGGATCGGCGGCGACCCGATCCACGGTCTCGACTTTATCGATGTCCTCGAGATGTTCCTCGCCGACGACGAGACAGAGGCGATCGTGATGATCGGCGAGATCGGCGGCACCGCCGAGGAGGAGGGCGCCGAATTCCTGCGCCGATCGAAGAAGAAGAAACCGACCGTCGGCTTTATCGCCGGCGCCGCGGCGCCGCCCGGCCGGCGGATGGGGCATGCCGGGGCGATCATCGCCGGCGGCAAGGGCGGCGCCCAAGACAAGATGGAAGCGCTGCGCCGCGCCGGCGTCACGATCACCCAGTCCCCGGCCGCGATCGGCACGACGATGAAAGAAGTGCTGCGAGGGTAGCCCGCGCCGCCGCAGGCGCGGCCGGCAGCCGGGCAGATCGCCTGCCTTGCTGCCGCCGCCCCGCACCGCGCGCTTCGCCAGCACCACTGGCGAGTAACGCCGCCAGGGCAATCTATTTGCCGGACGAATAGGCGGTTTGCGTCATAAACACCCGCTCCGGCGGCTTGGCGAGGATCTTGCCGTCGGCTTCGCTTGCGTCGCGCACCTTGATCCACTCTGGATCGGCCTGGAATTCCTTCCAGTTCTTGTCGGCGGCCTCCCGGCTTTCATGTGAGATGACGTAAATGAGGGTGTTGTCCTTCAAGGGATCGTCCATCGGCGACCAATAGACCTCGCTTTTGATCCCATGCTTTTCGAACAACTTGATCGTATGTTCGGCAAATCGCTGATGCAATGCCGGGAGTCGGCCCGGTAATGTCGTGTACGTGCGCAGTTCATAAACCCGCGTATTCGGGTTTTGCGCCCGGCCGACCGACATGCCCGCGGCAAATACGACGAGCCCCACCGCGACTGACGCCATCATCGCGAGCACGATTCGGTATTTCTTCACGGCAAGCTTCCCCCTATGGGTTTCAATTAAACTAGACACTTTCGCGTTCTCTGGACGTCAGTTGGGCAGGGTCAGCGCCTGATAAGTGAGCGACCGCACCGCGTGCCGGTAGATGGGTCCCTGAGGGCCCAGGGGGACCTGGATCATCATGATGATGATCAGTTTTTGCTTTGGGTCGATAAAGAATGTGGTGCCGTAGGCGCCGGTCCAGTAGAAAGACCCGAGCGAACCCGGGAGCGGATTTTCCCCCGCTTCCGTGCGTACGGCGAATCCCAGACCGAAACCTTGCCCCATCGCCGGCGTCGGCCCGATATCGCCAAACCTTGTCAGGGCTGCCAGGGCGTAGCCAATCCCGGGTTTTAGCGCGTTGGTGGTCATCAGCGCCACCGTCGAGGGTGCCAACACTTGGGTGTTACCGAATTTGCCGCCGTGCAAAAACATCTCGCACAGGCGCAGGTAATCGCCTGCCGTTGAAACCATGCCGCCACCGCCCGAGAACAGCTTCGGCTTCACCACAGGATCGAAAATCGTCGGCTTTTGCCCGGCCGCGTCGGCCTGAGGCTGCGCGATCCGCTCCCGCTGAGATTCCGCGACATAAAAGCCAGTCGAGGTCATGCCGAGAGGCTTCATCACGCGTTCCGCGACAAAATGATCAAGGTCCATCCCGGATACTACCTCGACGACGCGACCAAGTACGTCGACGGCCATGCTGTATTCCCAGACCTCGCCGGGTTGATGGGCCAGCGGCAGTTTGGACAGCTTGGTTACCATTTCCGCCAGCGTCGTGTTCCGATCCGAGACATTCGCTTCACGATAAAGCTCGGGTACCGGCCCAGAGCCGATCGGCGGCCCGTAAACAAGACCTGCGGTGTGACGCAACAGATCTTGCACGATCATCGGTCGAATTTGCGGTTCGAGGACCAACTCCGTTTTGCCCGTGGCGGGGTCCCGGTGCTCGGTCTGAACCTGGAGATCTTTGAACTCCGGCAGATACTGCGACACCGGCGCGGCGAGATCGAGCCTGCCTTCCTCGACCAAGCTCATCGCCGCCGCACTGACGATGGGTTTCGTCATCGAGGCGATGCGGAAAATCGAGTCTGTTGTCATCGCCACCTTCCGGTCCCGGTCGCGATAGCCGAAGGCCTTGAAGTAGGCGATCTTGTCGTTGCGGACGATCAACACGACTGCGCCCGGCAACTGGCCGTTATCGACGTAGCCCTGAAATGCATTCGTGATGCGCTCTAGCCGATCTGTCGCGAACCCAAGTTCCTCCGGCCGGTTCACCTGCTTCGGTTCCTGGGCAAAGGCGGGAACGACCAGAAGGGCGGCTAGCAGCGCGATGCAGCCTCGTCTAACGAGTTTCATGTTCCCTCCCCAACGCGGCTAGATCTTACAGGAGGCGGGACTATCCGGCCGGTTGAGCGCGTGGTCAACGAATCACTACTACAAGTGATCCGCCCAAAGTCGCTCGCCCGGTTCTGTTGAATCGTGGCGCGTCGTGGGCGCGGCGCCTTCTCCACCGGCGCGTACCGGCGTAAGAACGGCACGTGACAGCGGCTCGGAGCGGCGGAGAAAACAGGAGGCCAGAGGGATGTTATCGGCTCTCGGTCGTCTGTTGGACGAGTTTGCGCAGCCACAAATGAGCGGGCTGATCGTCGAACCGGCGATGCCAGAGCATCCCGGTGTGGATGACGGGGGATTCAAAGGGGAGCTCAGAGGTCGACAGGCCATATGTCTGCACCCAATACTCGGCGAGGCGGCGGCTGAGCACCGCCACCATATCGGTGCCGGCAAGGATGGCGGCAGCAGCGAGGCGGGGCGCGCGGTGCGTGATGTTCCGGGCGAGACCCCGCGCGCCTAGCCACGCATCGACAAAGCTCGCATCTTCGTCGCTCGACGAGATCTCGAGATAGGATAGCCCGGCCAGCGCCTCCGCCGTCAGCTTGCGCCCGGCGGCCGGATGGTCGCTCCGCATCGCGACGACAAACGAGTCTTCGAGAAGGGGAGCCCGGGTGAAACGCTCGGCGACACCGACAAAGGTCCCGATCGCGAGATCAAGTTCGCCGCGGTCGAGGAGGCTCGGCATGTCGCGCAGGGCGCTCGGGCCAACATCCAATCGTATTCCCGGCGCGGCTGAGGTGACCGCCGTTACGAGCGAGGGGGCGAGCAACACAGCGGCAAAATTGTTGACCGCGAGAACGAAGGTACGGGTGGCCAGTTGGGGAACGAAGGTCTCCGGCTCCAGCGCGAGCTGCATCTCGCTCAACGCCCGGCGCAGCGGCACCGCGAGCTGCTCGGCCCGCGGGGTCGGAACCATGCCCTGAGGCGCGCGGATGAACAATTCGTCCTTCAGCATGTAGCGCAACCGGTTCAGCGCATGGCTGACGGCGGGCTGGCTAAGACCGATCTTGCCACCCGCGCGCGTGACGTTGCGCTCTTCCATCACCGCGTCGAAGACGATCAAGAGATTGAGATCGAATGCGCCCCAATTCATCTGCGCCCTCCCTGCGACCCCTCTCATTCGTATGGCGCATCGGCCGATGACGTCAATGCATTTGAAGCATGCCGTTTGCCGCCCAACTATGCCGTGTCGTTGAGGGAGGCTGAGATGACCCGTCTTATCCTAGTTGCCGCCGCCATCGCGGGCGCGCTGTTGCCCATCGCGCTTCCCGCTGTCGCTCAGACAAGAGCGCACTACGCGATCAATCCGAACCAATCCTCGTCCGCGCAGCCGACGAGCCCGCTACAGCAGCAGATCCAGCAGGACTACCGCAGCAATCTCATGAGCGCACAGCGCGACCTGTTGCAGTCGAACCCGTCGGGTCTGGGCCGCGATGAGGTCGCAATCGGGCATCTACTCGACACGCCGCCGCACTGAGAGGCCCGGGTCGTTCACAATGAGCATGTCCGCGTCATCGCGGCCGGCCCGGCGCGTGCGCCCGCGGGTGCGCGACGTCGTAGACGGCGAGGAGGCGCTCGGTCTCGACTGATGTATGGCACCGGGTTGTCGAAAGGTTGACGAATTTAACCTCGGCGCAACCAATTGATGCCAAGGTCGGCGTCGTTCCGTGAGGTGTCGGGCCGACCGCCGATGGGAAGAGCGTTTGCGGCGCCGGGCTCGAACTTCTCTCTCGGGATTTTGACCGGGGCCTAGTCCCCAAGAATGGAGCTCCTAGGCGGAACGATGAACATGACTCCCCGGGAATGGGCGGAACTTGAATATTTGAGCGCGCATATCGGCAAATTGCACAGCCGCTATGAGGCGGCGCGAGCGATGGCGAGGATCTCGGAGTGCTTCGGCGCGATCAAGACGATCGAGCTGGAAATCGCCGAGACCATGGCGATGCGCGATGTCCTGGTCAGCCGCCTGAGCGACCGTGTCGCCGACCAGGTTATCGCCCCGGCGGCGGCGGAAACGAATTCATAGGAGGCTCCGCCGGCGGGTGTCCCGAATTCTGATGCTCTATCGAGTGCGCGCCCTGGGGTGGGCGGCGTCGTAGACGGCGAGGAGGCGCTCGGTCTCGACCGAAGTGTAGCGCTGCGTCGTCGAGAGGCTGGCGTGGCCGAGGAGTTCCTGGATCGCGCGCAGATCGCCGCCGGCGCCGAGGAGGTGCGTGGCAAAGCTGTGGCGCAGCGCGTGCGGGGTCGCGGTCTCGGGGAGGCCTAGCGTGCCGCGCAGCGCTTCCATCCGGCGCTGTACGAGGCGCGGGCTCAAGGGGCCGCCGCGCGCGCCGACGAAAAGCGGACCGTTGGCGGCGAGGGTATAAGGGCAGGCGGCGAGGTAATCGGCGATCGCCTCCCGCACCGCCGGCAACACCGGCACCATGCGCTGTTTCTGACCCTTGCCGGTGATAATGAGCGGCTCGCCCCGCGGCGCCTCGGAGCGCTTCAGGCCGAGCGCCTCGGAAATCCGCAACCCGCAGCCGTATAAGAGCGTCAGCACCGCAACGTCGCGCTTGGCCTGCCAGACGCTCTTCAATGGGCCGCTCGCCATCGGGGCGGCCGGCGCGTCGATCATTTCGGCCGCATCGGCGACCGTGAGCGCTTTCGGCACGCCATGCGGCAGCTTCGGCGCGCGCAGCACCGCGAGCGCCGGGTTCGATGCGAGGCCGCGGCGCTCGAGGAAGCGGATGAAGCCGCGCACCACCGAGAGGCCGCGCGCGATCGAGCGGGGCTCGACCCGCGCCCTGCGATAGGCGAGATAGGCGCGGAAATCCGAGAGGCGCAGCTGGCCGAGGGTCACGAGGCCCGGCTTCTCGCCGAGATGCCCGGTCAGGAAATCGAGAAAGGCGGCGAGATCGCGGCCATAGGCGGCGATCGTGCGGGCCGAGGCGCGGCGCTCGCCGGTGAGCCAGGCCGCCCACAATCCGATCGCGGCGCGCAGATCCTCGGCGGCGGAAAACCGCGCCGGCGGCACCGGCTCGGGGAGCGTCGGGAAACGCGCTATCCGGACCGCGGCGGGTTCAGCCATTGCGCGATGGTGATGCCGAGGGCGCGGGCGAGAAAGCTCAATCCCTCGGTGCCGAGCCCGGGATGAAAGCGCCCGGGCTGGCGCGTGCCGATGCACAGGAGCCCGACCGGGGCGCCGCGGCCAAAGGTGAGGCGCAGCAAGGCCTGCGAGCGGACGAGCCCGGCGGCGCCGCCGAACAGCACCGGGTCGCCCGCCGCGTCGACGCGCAACAGTGCGGTGCGATCCGGGCCGATCAGCGCCTCGACCGCGCCCGCCTTCAACAGCTGGATGCCATGGAGACTGAGCCGACCCGCCGGGGCCGCCGTGCTCTCGACCCCGATCATAACGACGTCGACATCGAGGAGCACCGCAAGATCTGTCGTCACGGTCTGCAGCAGCTGCTCGAAGCTGGCAGCGCCCAGGATCGCGATCACCGCCTTGTGCACCCGGCTCTGGCTCGCCAGATTGCCGCGGCTGGCGGCAATGAGGGTGCGGTGCTCGAGATTGATGCGCGCCAGGTCCTTACGCAGCCGCTCGATCTGAAAATGCTGGAAATCGACGACATCCTCGCCAATCTCGCGAGAGGGCGCGCGCAACAGGCGCAGCGCCTCAGGGTGAGAATCGAGGAAGTCGGGATGGCGACGCAGATAGGCGATGATGTCGCGGCCGCCGATCTCGCCCGGCAATTCGGGCGCCGCGACGGCGGCACGCTCGCGCGCCGTGTGCGGCTTGTCGCGCGGCAGGTCGGCCACGGCGCTCTTACCTCGCCCCGGCGAGGAGCGCGGCATGCCGGCAGTAGAGAGCGGGGCACCCGGTGATCATCCGATGAGTGTAGCGATGCCCGATTGCCCTGCCAACAGCGGGGAGACAGATCGTCCTCCTCTAGGGCGCTCGGTGCGGGTGATGCTGCCATTGCCGTTGCCCGAGCCTCTCGATTACCTGGTGCCGGAGGGCGCGGCGGTCCCCGAGCCCGGCAGCTTTGTGCGGGTGAGCCTCGGGTCGCGCCGGGTGATCGGCGTGGTGTGGGAAGAGGCGGGCGAAGAATCGGGCGAGGGATCGGGCTCGGGGGTCCCGCTCGAACGGCTGAAGCCGCTCCTCGACATCCTGCCGACGCCGGCGCTGCGTCCGGAGCTGCGCCGGTTTGTCGAGCGGGTCGCCCGCTATACGCTGAGCGCCCCGGGCGCGGTCTTACGCATGGCGATGAGCGTCGAGGAGGCGCTCTTGCCGCCGCCGCCGCGCCGAGTCTGCGCGGCAACCCCGGCGGGTCTCGCCATCCTCACGGAACCCAACCCAAAGAAGCCGCTGACCGCGGCGCGCCGTCGGGTGCTCGAAACCCTGCGCGACGGTTCGGCCTGGTCGATCGCCGAAGCGGCGCGGCGGGCGGGGTCGGGCGCCGCGGTGGTGCGCGGCCTCATTGCCGCCGGCCATGTCGGTGAGCTTCTGCTGCCGGGCGAGCCGCCTTCGCCCGCTCAGGGCGCCTGGAATGCTCCGGGGGTGCCACTGTCCTCCGACCAGCGCGCCGCGGCGAACCGCCTGGTCGAGCGCACCGGAACCGGCGGCTTCAGCGTCACGGTGCTCGACGGGGTCACCGGATCGGGCAAGACCGAGACCTATTTCGCGGCGATCGCCGCGGCGCTCACCGCCGGCCGTCAGGTGCTGGTGCTGTTGCCGGAGATCGCGCTCGGGGCGCAGTGGCTCGACCGTTTCCGCCGCCGCTTTGGCGCGGCGCCGGTGGAATGGCATTCCGACATCTCGCAGACCGCGCGGCGCGAGGCCTGGCGGGCGGTCGCCGCCGGCCGCGCGCGCATTGTCGTCGGAGCGCGCTCAGCCCTCTTCCTGCCGTTTCCCGAGCTCGGCCTCATTGTCGTCGACGAGGAGCACGACCCCTCCTACAAACAGGAGGATGGCGTCGCTTACCAGGCGCGCGACATGGCGGTGCTGCGCGCCTCGCTCTCCCCTATTCCGATCGTCTTGGTCTCGGCGACCCCGTCCCTCGAAACCGTGGTCAATATCGCGCGCGGCCGGTACGAGCGGGTGCATTTGCCGCGCCGCCATGCTGAGGCGAGCCTCCCGACGATCGCGCTCGTCGACATGCGGAAGGAGCGCATCGAACCCCGGCGATTCCTGTCGGCGCCGCTCGTCGAGGCGCTCGGCCGGACCCTCGCGGCCGGCGAGCAGTCGCTATTGTTTCTCAACCGCCGCGGCTATGCGCCACTGACCTTGTGCCGCGCCTGCGGCCACCGCCTCTCATGCCCGAGCTGCACCGCGTGGCTCGTCGAGCACCGCTTTACCGGGCGGCTCCTGTGCCATCATTGCGGCTATGCCGCGCCGGTCCCGGCGCTCTGCCCGGAATGCCTCACCGCCGGAACCCTGGTGCCGTGCGGACCGGGGGTCGAGCGGCTGAAGGAGGAGGTCGCGGCGCGGTTTCCCGATGCGCGCATCGCTCTCATGGTCAGCGACCTCTTGTCGGGCCCGCGCGCCGCGGCCGACCTCGCCGATGCGATGGTCGCGCAGCGCTATGATGTCTTGATCGGCACCCAGATCGTCGCCAAGGGCCACCATTTTCCGATGCTGACCCTGGTTGGCGTAGTCGACGCCGATCTCGGCCTTGCCGGCGGCGATCTGCGCGCGGCGGAGCGCACCTATCAGCTGCTGCACCAGGTCGCCGGCCGCGCCGGGCGGGAGACGCGGCCGGGGCGTGTGCTGATCCAGACCTACATGCCCGATTCCCCGGTGATGCAGGCGCTCGCCGCCGGCGACCGCGACGGTTTTCTCGCCGCCGAGGGGAATGCCCGGCGGGCAGCGGGGTTGCCGCCGTTCGGCCGGCTGGCGGCGCTGATCGTCAGCGCGGGCGACCCCGATTCGGCCGATTTCGCGGCCCGCGCCCTCGCTCGCGCCGCGCCGCAGCTGCCCGGCATCGGCGTCTTCGGCCCGGCCCCCGCCCCGCTCGCGATCCTGCGCCGGCGCCACCGCCGACGTTTTCTCGTGAAGGCCGAGCGACGGGTCAACCTGCAGGCCGTGCTGCGCGACTGGCTGGGGCGGGTGCGCCTCGGCGGCTCGGCCCGCCTCCAGGTCGACATCGACCCCTACAGCTTTCTGTAGCTATGGCTGCGTCGGCCGAAAGCGGCGATAGGCGTAGCCGAGGCCGACCAGCGCGCCGCCGAGGCCGAGGAATGAGAGGGCGCGCAATACGCCGCTGAGTTCCGCCATGTCGGAGAGGAACACCTTGGCGATGACGAGGCCAATGCCAATGAGCCCGGCCTGGCGCAGCCATCGGTTGCGCCATAGGAGGCCGCTCGCGAGCGCGGTTCCGGCAAAGACCAGCCAGGCGACCGAATAGCAATACCATTCCGCCTCGGCGCTCGTGGCGAACAGCTCCACCTCGCCGTGGAAAAGGTGCTGGATCTCCAGCGTGATCCAGGTGAAGGCGTAGATGGCGGCAAGGATTCGCGCGATCGTGCGCAGCACCGGCGGGGTTGAGCGCAGCCAAGCGATCGTCGCGTAGATTAAGGCCGGAACCGCATTCGCGAGCAAGAGCGCGTCGATGATCGGCAGCGTTCCGACCCGAGCCCTGGACCACAGCATGATCGGTTGCCAGAGGAGCGCGACGTATGTCGTCAGGCCAAGGACCACCCAGCCGCCCCAGCGCAGCACCGGACGCTGCCGGCGCTCGCCCACCCAGAGCAGCACGCCCCCGAAACTTAAGCACAGCGCGAGGAGCGCCGCGCCGGCGGCGAAATCCTCCAACGGCATAGTGGCGAGGTTGCCGTAGACCGCATGGGTCAGCTCGAGCGTCAGCAATAACAGCGTGAAGAGGGCGCTGCCGGCTTCCAGGACCGCAACGAGGATGTCGTCGGTCCGGCTGCCGAACTGCCTCGTGGCGAGGATGAAGGAAAGGGCCGGAACGCCGTAGCCGTAGAGCAGCCAGTTGAAGATCGGCGTTGGGCCGAGCGGGTAATCCAGCACATACGGGTTGAGGACCAGGCGAACCAACACGATGGCTGCGACACCGAGAGCGAGCCACC
>Ga0210394_10005500_pt1 | contig 14172 bp, 11 predicted proteins | sample IncBWC12MmetaG_FD_160121 | JGI IMG/M metagenome (GOLD analysis project Ga0210394, IMG submission 160121) | Forest soil microbial communities from Barre Woods Harvard Forest LTER site, Petersham, Massachusetts, United States - Inc-BW-C-12-M | ecosystem: Environmental > Terrestrial > Soil >...
GGCCGGGACACGCTCTCGCGGGTGATCTACGGCAGCCGGGCCTCGCTGACCGTCGCGATCGGGGCGGTCCTGTTCGGCACCACGCTCGGATCCCTCTGGGGGCTGGCGAGCGGCTATTTCGGCGGGCGCTTCGATATCGTCAGCCAGCGCATCATCGAATTCCTGCAATCCTTCCCGGATCTCATCCTGGCGATGGCGATCGCGATGGCGCTGGGCGCCGGGATCGGCACGGTCATCGTCGCCATCGCGATCACCCGCATCCCGTTCGGCGGGCGGGTGATCCGCGCGGTCGTGCTGTCGTTGAAGGAACTCTCCTACGTCGAGGCGGCGCGCGGCCTTGGCGCGTCGCACTTGAGGATGATGGCGCGGCACATCCTGCCGCAATGCGTCGCCCCCTATCTCATCCTGGCGACGACCCATCTCGGCGTCGCGATCGTCATCGAAGCCTCGCTCGGCTTTCTCGGCGTCGGGATCCCGCCGCCGACCCCGACCTGGGGCAACATGCTCGCCGACTCGTTGAATGCCGGGCTCGTGCCGCCGTGGTGGCTGGTCCTCTTCCCGGGCTGCGCGATCACCCTCACCGTCCTCGCCTTCAACCTCCTCGGCGACGGCATCCGCGACATCCTCGACCCGCGCCTGCGCCGCGCGGTGTGACGGCCCTGTCACTGCGCTCCAGCGCGGGCTACGCTGCCAACGCAAAATCACCCTGTCCCGCCGAGCGGAACAGGGTGATTTGCACTTGCGGCGGTTCACGCCCGGAGGCGTGAACCGGTGACGCAAAACGCAGGCCTAGGCGCGGGCGCCCTGGTAGAGCGGGCCGCGGATGATCTGGCCGGGTAAGGCGTCGGTGAGGACGCCGTTGTCGAGGAGCACCGTGCCGTTGACGACGACGTGGTCGATCCCGACCGCGCCGCGCTTCACTTCGATGCCGCCCGCCGGCAGCGTCGCCACAGGCTCACGCGGCTTGGAGGCGATCGTGTCGGGGTCGAAGATCGTGATGTCGGCCACCTTCCCGGCCGCGATAAAGCCGCGGTCGGTGATGTCGTGCATCAGCGCGGTCTTGCCGGTCAGCCGATAGACCGCCTCTTCGAGGGTCATCACCTGCTCCTCGCGCACCCAGTGAGCGAGGAGGTTGGTGCTGGTCTCGTGCCGGTCGGCGGTGTGCGGCCGGCCGCCGCCGTCGCTGGTGCCGATGACGGTGTAGTCCGAGTTGAGGATGTGCTTCTGGGTTTTTGGATCGTGGTTGCGGTCGATCGCCTGGAAGCAGGTCTGCAGATCCTCGTCGAGCGACAAGTCGAGGAAGGCGTCCATGATGCCCTTGTTCTGCTCTTTGGCGATCTGTTCGACGCTCTTGCCTTCGAGGTGGCGGTTCTGCCCCTTCGTGGTCATGAACACTTCGACCAGGTCCCAGCGCCGGTTGAAGAGGCCCCGGGCGCGGCCGCGCCGGTCGGTCATCCCGCCCTGTTGCGCGACCGTGCCCTCGACCGCCTCGGCCGACATCGCACGGCGGATTTCCGGGTCGCGGAAGGCGCGCATCCGGTCCTGATAGGGCAGCGCCATCACCTTGTCCCAGGTCGGCATGCCGCGGAAGAAACCCTCGGGATGGGTGATGTCCTCGTCCTGCGGCACGTTGAGGCCGCGCTGCAGGTCGAAGATCGCGCCGGCGACCGTCGACAGGCACGAGCCATAGCAGCGCGCGCCGCTCTTGAACCCGTCCTCGAGCCACTTCAGGTGCTCGACCCACTCGTCGGGATTGCCGATCGGATCGGACATCAAATTGTAGATCGACGGCCGGCCGGTGCGCGCCGCCAGTTCGCGGGCGACCGCGCGGGTCTGCTTCGTACCGCCCGGCGCGCCGCCGGCAACCTGGAAGACGCCGGTGCCGAGTTCGCCGAGGACGCTCGCGAGCGCCCAGCGCTCGGAATCGTCGGGCACTCCCGCGGGGTCGCCGCGATCCTTGGGCGCCGTCGAGAACCCGAGGGCGCCGTCATACATCGCCTCGCGGATGAGGCGCTGCATCGCGGCCATCTCCTCCGGTTTTGCCTCGCGCTCGGCGGCCGCCTCGCCCATCACATAACGGCGGATGCCGGAATGGCCGATCAGCGTGCCGACGTTGATGCCGCGCTTTTTGCCGAGCGCATTGAGATAGTCGCCGACCGATTCCCAGGTCACATCGACGCCGGCCTTCAGGACCGGGAGGGGGATCTGCTCGGCGTCGGAGAAGAATTCGAGATACCATTCGCTGTCGCCCGGACGCACCGGCGCGATCACCTGGCCGCACTGGCCGACGATGACCGTCGTGTGGCCGTTATGCAGCCAGGAGCCGCAATAGGGGTCCCACACGGCCTGCGGGTCGAAATGGGTGTGGTGGTCGATGAACCCCGGCGCGACGACGCGTCCCGCCGCATCGATCGTGCGCTTGGCGGCGGCGCCGTTCGATTTGCCGACCCCGACGATCTTGCCGTCCTGGACGGCGACGTCGGCCTGGAAGGCAGGCTCACCCGAACCGTCGACGACACGCCCGTTCTTAATGAGCAGATCATACGCCATCTTGATTTCCTCCCGTTGGCCCGTCGGGGCGCAGAGTTCAACGCGGCGCGTCCTTCCCGTCAGGGACCGAACGACCGTCGGCAGTACGTTCCTATCGCGAGGGTTGAGGCTACGCCGTCCGCGGCGGTCAAGCAATAAATTGTGCTCTGCGCCGGGCGCGGGTCTCCCTGCGGCTTCCCGCCTAGGCGTTCGCCGACGGTAGGGCGGGCCTCGCCAGCGGAACCCTGGCGCCGCCATCGTGCAGGTGGCACGAGGCCCAATGCCCGGGCAGGACCTCGCGCAACGCCGGCACCTCGGTCCGGCAGCGCGCCATCGCATAGGGGCAGCGCAGGTGGAAGTGGCAGCCCGGCGGCGGGTTGATCGGGCTCGGCACGTCGCCCGTTAAAATCACCCGGCGGCGGCCTTTGGCCCGCGCCTTGGGGATCGGCACGGCCGAGAGCAGCGCCTCGGTGTAGGGATGCAGCGGCGTCTCGAAGAGGCTCGTCTTGTCGGTCATCTCGACGATGCGGCCGAGATACATGACGGCGACCCGGTGGCTGATGTGCTCGACGACGGCCAGATCATGGGCGACGAACAGATAAGACAGCTGCAGCTCGTCCTGGAGGTCGATGAGGAGGTTGATGATCTGCGCCTGGATCGAGACGTCGAGCGCCGACACCGGCTCGTCGCCGACAATGAGCTCGGGGTTGAGCGCGAGCGCGCGGGCAATCCCGATACGCTGGCGCTGCCCACCCGAAAATTCGTGCGGAAAGACGTGCATCAATTCGGGGCGCAACCCGACCCGCTCGAAGAGATGCGCCACCCGGTCGCGCCGCTCCTGGGGGCCGCCGACGCGATGGATGACGAGCGGCTCGCCGACGATCTCGCCGGCCGACATGCGCGGGTTCAACGAGGCGTAGGGATCCTGATAGATCATCTGCATCTGGCGCCGGTAGGGCAGCATCTCGGCCGCGCCGAGCCGGGTGATGTCGGTGCCGTTGACGATTATTTTCCCATCGGTCGGTTCGAGGAGCTTGAGGAGAGTTCGCCCGACCGTCGATTTGCCGCAGCCGCTCTCGCCAACGAGGCCCAGGGTCTCGCCGCGCCCGATTTGGAACGAGACGCCGTCGACCGCATAGACACGGTCGGAAACCCGCGAAAAGAAGCCCGTATGAATGGGGAAATGCTTTTTCAGGTCACGCACTTCGAGGAGCGGCTCCCCGCTCACGCCCGGTCCCCCAAAAGGCGGTCGGCATGCCAGCAGGCGACCCAGTGCCCCGGCCGGTGCGCGAGCAACGGCGGATATTCCGCCCGGCATTGCGCGGTGGCGAAGCCGCAGCGCGGGGCGAAGGTGCACCCCGCCGGCAGATTGGCGAGCGAGGGCACCATGCCCTTGATCTCGTTGAGGCGGGCCCGGCGGGCATCGGTGCGCGCCGCGACTTCGAGGTTGGGCAAGGAGCCGAGGAGGCCCCGTGTATAGGGATGGCCCGGGCGGTCGAACAGATCGTCGGCGCTCGCCTCCTCGACCTTGCGGCCGGCATACATCACCACCACCCGGTCGGCGTTCTCGGCGACGACGCCCATGTCGTGCGTGATGAGGATGATCGCGGTCCCCGAATTCTCCTGCAATTCGCGCATCAGGTCGAGGATCTGGGCCTGGATCGTCACGTCGAGCGCCGTCGTCGGCTCGTCGGCAATGAGGAGCTTGGGATTGCACGACAGCGCCATCGCGATCATCGCGCGCTGGCGCATGCCGCCCGAAAGCTGGTGCGGATACGCCTGGACCCGGTGCTCGGGCTCCGGGATATGGACCCGGCGGAGCATCTCGGTCGCCCGGTCCATCGCATCCTTCCGCGTCAATCCCTGGTGCAGCGCGATCGCCTCCATGATCTGCCGGCCGATCGTCATCAGCGGGTTGAGCGAGGTCATCGGTTCCTGGAAGATCATCGAGATGTCGTTGCCGCGAACCGCCTCCATCTCGGCTTCGCTCGATTCGAGAAGGTTCTTACCCTCGAACCGGATGGCGCCGCCGACGATCCGCCCCGGCGGATCGGCGACGAGGCGCAGGATCGAGAGCGCCGTCACGCTCTTGCCGCAGCCGCTCTCGCCGACCACCCCCAGGACTTCGCCGGCGCCTACGTCCCAGGACACCCCGTCGACCGCCCGCACCACCCCGGCGGCGGTGAAGAAGTGGGTCTGCAGATTGTCGATCTCGAGCAGCGGCCGCGCCGGAGAGGCGGGATTTACGGCGGCTTTTTCGATTGCCTCTACCTCATTCAACAGTGACACCTGCGGGTTCGGTGATATTTTGACCGTGCAAAGGACTATCAGAGCACGCCGCGCTCAGTCCTGAAAAGAGCCAACCGGGCCTGAAAAGACCCAACGGGGAGCAACGTCATGACCGACCCAGACGCCACGCGCCCGCGGCGCAGCCGCCGCGATTTCATGAAGAGCGGCGCCGCCATCGCGGCCGGCGCTTACGGGATGCGCTGGGGGTTTGGTCGTGCGGCCGATATTCCCTACGAGTTCGACGGTTCGAAGTTCCAGCTTGCCGCGCCCGAGCCGAACCCGAAGCGGGGCGGCATGCTGCGCTACGGCATCACGATGCGCCCGCCGCATTTCGACGTGCATCAGTCGGGAACCATCAACAATTTGGGGTCGCAAGGATGCATGTTCGACAATCTCATCCGGCGCGACCCGCGCGACAGCGGCCAGACAATCATCCCGGACCTTGCGCATAGCTGGGAGATTGCCAAGGACGGCAAGACCTACACCTTCCACCTGCGCCAGGGCGTCGAATTCCACGACGGCGCGGAGCTGACGGCGGAGGACGTAAAGGCCACCTTCGACCGCATCGCCAAGCCGCCGCAAGGCGTCAGCATTCCGCGCAGCGTGCTGTTCCGGGCGGTCAGCGAAATCGCCGCCCCCGATAAATACACGGTCCAGTTCAAGCTCGCCGAGCCGCGCCCGCTCAATTTCATCATGTCGGCGATCGCCAGCGGCTGGAACGTCATCGTCCGCAAGAAGACGCTGGAGGATAACAACTACAATCTGCGCAAGGTCGAATTCTACCCCGGCACCGGCCCGTTCAAGAGCGTCAAGCGCGTCGAGAACGAAAGCTGGGAGATGGCAAAGAACCCGAATTATTGGAACAAGGGATTGCCGTATCTCGACGGAGTTACCTTCTACCATGCTCTACCGTTTTCGACCGAGCTGGGTTCGGCAATCTTGTCCGGCCGGGTCGATTATGTGCGGATCACCGATCCTGTCACGTGGCGCAAGGCCAAGGAAACGCCCGGCATGTCGGTTGCCCGGTTCAACCAGAGCGTTATCCAGGGCACCTGGGTCAACAGCAAGAAACAGCCGTTCGATGATCCTCGGGTGCGCCGCGCCCTTCACCTTGCCTTCGATCGGCCGACCCTCATCGATGTAGTGAAGGACGTGACGCCGATGCGGGTAGGCGGCTTTATCTATCCGTTCTCGGAATGGGCGACGCCCACCGACGACTTGTTCAAGCGCATCGGCTATCAGAGCGATCCGACGGCCGCCCTCAAGGAAGCGCGCGCATTGCTGGCCGCCGCAGGCCATGCTGACGGGATCAAGGGATTGGATTTCCTGGTGCGCGACGTGCCGAGCTTCAAATTGTGGGCGCAAGCGATCCAGGCGATGCTGCAGGAGGGGCTCAATGTCCAATGCAACCTGCGCACCGTTGTCGAGTCGGTGTGGTTCGACGACACGGCCAGCGGGCATTTCGACCTGGCAATCGGCGCGATCGTGTCGACCCTGCTCGACCCGTCCGATTACTTCAATGCCTGGTACCGCACCGGCGGTCCGCAGAACTACTCGTTCTGGGACAACAAAAAGTTCAACGAGCTGACCGATCAGATCGACCGCGAGGTCGATCCCGCCAAGCGCATCGCCCTCGCGCACCAGACCGAGGCGATCATGGAACAGGATCCGCCGGTGCTGCCGGTCGCCTGGGAGCAGATCAACGACGTCTGGTACAATTACGTCAAGGGCCACAATCCGAAGGACTATTTCGGCATCTATGACGTCGTCAGGATGGATACGTTCTGGCTCGACAAGACCTGAGACCCGGGCGGGGCCGCCTGGCGCGAGCGCGCCGTGGCCGAGAGCGTGTTAGCAGAATTTGCCTTTTATCCAGAACCCGCAGTATATACCGCGCGAACATTCGGAAAAGGAGATCAACCCATGATTAGAAGCCGGGTCGTCGCAACCGCCACCGTGTTGGTTTCCGCGCTGATGCTGTGGGCATGCGCGGCGACGCCGCCGCCCCCGCCGCCGCCCCCGCCGCCGGCGCCCCCGATCGTCGGGCCGCAAACGATGTCGGAGCGGACTCTGCTGACGATGGCGGCCGATTTGGCCTTTCCGTCGGGTTCCTTCCGGTTGTCGCGGGCCGGCCGGGCGAAGCTCGACGAGCTGATCCCCGCGCTGCAGGGGATCGGGCCAAACGCCAAGATCGTGGTGTACGGCTATACCGACGATCGCCCGGTCGGAAAAGCGCAGATCGCCAAGGGGATCGCCGACAACCTCGACCTGTCGTCGAAGCGGGCCAACGAGGTCGTCAGATACCTGCAGTCCAAGGGCATCGACCCCAACGTCATGTCGGCCAAGGGCCGCGGCGACACTCATCCGGTCGCCCCGAACGACACGAAAGAAGGCCGCGCGCAGAACCGCCGCATCGAGGTCTCGGTCGAGCAGCCCGCAGGCTGACGTCCGTGAATAGGCGAGGCTGACCGGAGTTTTGGTGTAATCTCTCCCCGGCACATGCCGGGGAGAGGAACCATGCAGTTGGGCGCATTATTACCGCTGGGCGATATCGGCGGCGATCCGGGTGTGGTGCGCGACTTCGCCCAGATGGCGGAAGCCATCGGATACAACTTTCTAGAAGGGCCGGACCACGTGCTTGGTTCGAACCCGGCGAGCGCGCCGGAGCCGGAGCGCACCGGCGGCGGCCTCTTTCATGACCCATTCGTGCTGTTCGGATATCTGGCCGGTTGCACAAAGAAGCTGGGCTTTTCGACCGGCGTCCTGATCCTGCCACAGCGCCAGACGGTGCTGGTCGCCAAGCAGGCTGCGTGCCTCGATGTCTTGTGCGGCGGCCGGTTCCGGCTCGGGATCGGGGTCGGCTGGAACGAGGTCGAGTTCACCGGGCTCAACGAGGATTTCCACAATCGCGGCCGTCGCTCGGAAGAGCAGATCGCCGTGATGCAGGCGCTGTGGGCCGAGCCGCATGTCAACTTCAAGGGACGTTGGCACACGATCGAAGATGCCGGGCTCAACCCGCGGCCGGCGAGCGGCAGGGTGCCGGTGTGGTTCGGCGGGCATCACGAACGGACCCTTGAGCGCATCGCCAAGTTCGGCGATGGCTGGATGCCCAACGCCTATCCGCCGGACCAGAGCGCGCTCGATGTGTTTTCTCGACTGCGCTCGCTGACCGAAGCGGCCGGCCGCGACCCCGCCAAGGTGGGGATCGAGGTCTGGGTCGCGATGGGTTCGGGGGCCGAAGCCGATTGGGCCGACGAAGCCCGCTTCTGGAAAGCGGCCGGCGCCTCGCATCTGTGCCTCACGACGACGTTCAACCGCCGCCACCACAAGCGCATCGCGGGCCACGCGATGGCCGACCATTTGGCGGCGCTGAAGCGCTACCATGCGGCGGTCGCCGACCGGCTGTAGGGGGCATGCCATGAAATTCAGCCTCGACATCGATTGCACGCCCGACGAGTTGCGCGGCTTTTTCGGCATGCCCGACGTGAAGCCGATGCAGGAGCGGCTGTTGAAGGAGGTCGAGGAACGGATGCGCGCCAATGTGAAGGCGCTCGACCCGGAGACCATGCTGAAGACCTGGCTGCCCGCCGGGCTCAAGGGCTTCGAGCAGCTCCAGGAGATGTTTCTCAATCAGATGAGCGGGCAGATGGGCGGGCGCGGCGCCGGAAAGAAATAGCCATGCCCGTTGCGCTGCGCACTCCGCGCCTCCTGTTGCGCGAATGGCGCGACGACGATGCCGAGCCGTTCGCCGCGATGTCAGCCGATCCCGCGCTGACCGAATTTCTTTTGCCGCCGGACGAGGCATGGGTCGCGCGGGTGCGGACGCATTGGGAGCGGCACGGGTTCGGGCAATTTGTCGTCGAGCTTCCCGGCGTGGCCTCGTTCATTGGCGTCGTCGGACTTGCCGATGCCCATGAGGCGGTGCCCGTCGCACCTGCAATCGAGGTCGCCTGGCGCCTCGCCAGGCCGTATTGGGGACAGGGCTACGCCTGGAGGCGGCGCGCGCCGCGACCGACGACGGCTTTGGCCGACTCGGCCTCAATGAGATCATCGCGATCACGGTCACGGGGAACCGACGTTACCGGCGCGTCATGGAGCGGCTCGGCATGACTCGCGACCCGGCCGAGGATTTTGACTTTGATCATCCGCGGCTTCCTTCGGGCCATAAGCTGCGCCGCCACGTGCTCTACCGCATCCGGCGATGACGATCTTTCTCGTCCGGCACGGCGAGACCGAATGGAACCGCGCGCGGCGCTATCAGGGATGGAGCGACTCAGCCCTGACCGCGCGCGGCGTTGCGCAGGCGGCGGCGATCGGGCGTCGCTTGCGCGCGCTGCCCGAGACCGCCGCCGCCGAGATCGTCGCCAGCCCGATCGGTCGGGCGCGGCGGACCGCCGAGATCATCGCCGAGTGCCTCGGCCGCACCGCGCCGCGGCGCTTCGACGACCGCTTGCGCGAAATTTCGCTCGGCTCGTGGGATGGGCTCAATCGCGCTGATATCCGCACCCGGTTAGGTGCGAAGTTCGAAGAGTTCGAATGGTATTTCCACACCCCCGATGGCGAGAGCTACGACGGGTTTGCCGGGCGCATCGCCGGGTGGCTCGCCGAGGCACGCGACGGCCCGGTCATCGCGGTCTGCCACGGCGTCGTGACCCGAGTCCTGCGCGGTCTCTATGCCGGCCTGCCGCGCGCCGACGCGCTATGCCTCCCGGTGCCGCAGGACCGCATCTTCCGACTCGCGGGCGGCACGATCGAAGACATCGTCGTCTAGCGCAATATCCGACACATTGAATCGCGCGCGGTGTCCATTTTTTCCCTCTCCCCCCGTCTCCGGGGGGAGAGGGTAGGATGAGGGGGGTGCCTGCCCCAGGGTTCCGCGTTGATGGATACGGATGAAGCGCCGCCAGCGTCGCTCTTCCCGGTGGCACGGCCCCCTCACCCTTCCCTCTCCCCCGGCCAGCGACCCGCCAGCGGGGGAGAGGGCAAGAAAGGGAGGTGCCGCCGATGATCAGCGAACCTGGCCGGATAAAGCGCTAATTCGACAGCGGGCCGACGCATTTGCCGGGACTGCCGCCGCCGACCGCGTCTTGCCGGTGCATAAGCCTCTGCATGATCAGGGGGAAAACGGGGATAAGTGACGTTTTCGGGGGATAGGTCCGTTACTGTCCATTTCATCGGTTGCACCGAGCGAAAACTTCCTTAGCCTTGGGATTGGTGCGGGCCCGCATGGACAGGGGGAAGCGCGGTGGCCCGCACCGCACAGCGTGATGGGCGGCCTATCAGGGGAGGCCGCCCATTTCGCTTGCCCGCCGGCCCGTCGAACGCCCACTGTGGCGTCCCCGGAATGCCCCTTGAACTGCAGTAAGTAAGCGCTTACTTTGCCGCCTCATGGCAATGACCAGGCTCGACAGCGACGAGCGCCGCAAGGAGATCGTCAGGACAGCGGTGCCGCTCTTCGCGCGCAAGGGCTTCGCCGGCACCACGACCCGCGAGCTCGCCGAAGCCGCCGGGATCTCGGAGGCTTTGCTGTTTCGGCATTTCCCGAGTAAGCAGCTCCTCTACCGGGAGATCCTGCAGCTCGGCTGCGAGGGCGATCCAGCGCTTCAAAAGCTCGCCACCTTGCAACCCTCGACGGCGACGCTCGTGCATATGGTCCGTTTCATGGTCCGCCGGTTCCTCCTGGCGGGCGAGGTAGAGCGTGCCGAACTCGATCCTCGGCTGCGCCTGTTGTTCCACAGCTTTCTCGAAGACGGCGATTACGCGCGCGAGCTGTTCGAGTCGGTATCAAAGGGGGTGGTGCCGCTGTTCGAAGCCTCACTCGCGGCGGCGATCGCGGCGGGTGATGCGATCGCCCGCTTCGGTGCGCCAGCCAACCGTTTCTGGTTCGCCCAGCACGTCGCGGCGATGATCGCCCTTGCCGCCTTGCCCGAACCGAAATGCATCCCCTATGTGGGCACGCTGGACGACATCGTCGGCGAGGCCAGCGCCTTCATCCTGCGCGGGATTGGCTTAAGTGATTCCGCGATAAGGGCGGGCGACACGGCCCCCGCCGGCGCGCTGCAATCGGCCGCGGACTGACCGGGGCAGGCGATGGACGGCGAGATCAATCCTCTCCTGCCACCCGATGCCGGAGCGGGCGAATTTGTGGCGCGCGAGCGTACCGCTGCGACGCCCCCCATTGCGGACCGGCCGAAGACGATGCGCTGGGCCCTCATCGTCGGCGTCCTCTTGGTCATTGTGCTGGGCGGGTTTTACGGGTTCAACCGCTACCGCGCGCAGGCGATCGCGACGTTCTTCGCGAACAACAAACCGCCGCCGGCGCAGATCGCCGCGGTAACCGCAAAGAAGGAAACCGTGCCGCGTTTCGCCGGCGGCATCGGGTCCGTTGCCGCGGTCCATCAGGTGACGATCACTCCGGAAATCGGCGGCCGGGTGACCGAGATTCACTTCACGCCGGGGGCCACGGTCAAAGCCGGCGATCCCTTGGTGCAGCTCAACGACGGCCCCGAGCGCGGCGATCTCGCCAATTTCGAAGCGCAGGCCGCTTTGGCGGTGGTCTCGTTGCAGCGATCGAAGACCCTGGCGCAACGCCAGGTCGGCCCGCAAAATACCGTCGACCAGGACCAGTCCCAGCTTGATCAAGCCAAGGCTCAGATCCTCAAGACCCAGGCGATCATTGCCCAGAAGCTGATCCGCGCGCCGTTCGCCGGTCGTCTCGGGGTGCGCCAGATTGACCTGGGGCAGTATTTGAGCCCGGGCGCGGCGATCGTCAGCCTGACCGATCTGCAGTTTCTCTACGTCAATTTCACGCTGCCCTCGACGGAGCGAGCCGAGATCGCGGTCGGGCAGGACGTCGATGTGACCGCCGACGCGTTCCCCGGCCGCACATTTACGGCGAAGATCACGACGATCGAGCCGCAGATCCGCGCCGACACCCGAACCATGATGGTGCAGGCAACGCTGGCGAACCCCGACGAGGCGCTCTTACCCGGGATGTTCGTCAACGCGGCGGTGGTGCTGCCGCCCGCACCCGACCGGGTGGTCCTGCCCGAGACCGCGATCGACTTCACGCTTTACGGCGACAGCGTCTACGTGGTCCGCGAGGAGGGCACGGATTCCGGCGGCAAGCCGCTCAACAAGGCGTTCCGCACCCCGGTCAAGACCGGCACGCACTGGGAGGGCAAGGTGGCGATCCTCTCCGGGGTCAGCGCCGGAGAGCGTGTCGTCGCCGCCGGCCAGATCAAGCTGCAAGACGGCGCGCCGGTCGTCGTGACCGGCAACCCACCACCGCCGCCACCGGCCACTCCGACCCCACAGTAATGTTACCACGGAGACGCGGAGTTGAAGACCATGTCATCCCGGCGAAAGCCGGGATCCACCCATCGGCAGCCGAGACGGTTGATAAGTGGGTCCCGGCTTTCGCCGGGATGACAATGGATTTACGAAGCTCCGTGTCCTCCGGGTCTCCGTGGTGATTTGTTGGTGATCTCCCAGCCGGCAGCCGCATGAAATTCACCGATCTGTTCATCCGCCGGCCGGTACTGGCGTTGGTCGTCAGCCTCCTCATTCTGCTGATCGGGCTGAAATGCATGCTCGGTTTGCAGATCCGCCAATATCCCCGCCTTTACAACACGACGATCACGGTAACGACGGTCTATCCCGGTGCCTCGCCCGACCTGATCCAGGGCTTCATTACGACGCCGATGGAGCAGGCGGTGGCGACCGCCGAAGGCATCGACTACCTGACCTCGAACTCGATCCAGGGCACCAGCACGGTCACCGCCTATATCCGGCTCAATTACGACCCGAGCCAGGCCCTCACAGACGTGATGGCCAAGGTCCAGCAGGTCAAATATCTGATCCCCGCACAGGCGCAGGACCCGATAATCCTCAAATCGACCGGGCAAACGACCGCGGTCATGTATATCGGCTTTGCCAGCGCCGAACTGCAGAGCGCCGGGATCTCGGACTACCTGACCCGGGTCGTGCAGCCGCTCTTGTCGACCGTCGACGGCGTCGCCTCGGCCGATATTCTCGGCGGCCAGACCTTTGCCATGCGGCTGTGGCTCGACCCGGCGCAGATGGCGGCACGCGGCATCTCCGCTTCCGACGTCTCCGCGGCGATCCGCACCAACAACTACCAGTCGGCGCCGGGCCAGGCGAAAGGCTTTTTCACGGTCACCAACATCGACGCCCAGACCGGCCTTGCCGATGTCGATCAGTTCAAGCGCATGGTGGTGAAATCCGCGGGCGGCGCGCTGGTGCGCATGGAGGACATCGCGCGGGTCGATCTCGGCGCGCAGAGCTGGACCTCGAGCGTCATGATGAACGGCCAGCACGCCGTCTTTATCGGTGTCCAGGCGACGCCGACCGGCAACCCCTTATCGCTCGTCGCCGGGGTGCGCGCGCTATTGCCCGAGATCCAGCGTAATCTGCCGCCCTCGGTCAAGATGCAGGTCGCCTACGATTCGACCCGGTTTATCCAGGCCTCGATCGACGAGGTGGAATACTCGCTCGGCCAGGCGGTGGCCATCGTCGTTGTGGTGATCTTCCTGTTCCTGGGCAGCTTTCGCTCGGTCCTGATCCCGATCGTGACGATCCCGTTATCGCTGATCGGTGCCGGGATCATCATGGCGGCGCTCGGATTCAGCCTCAACCTGTTGACCTTGCTTGCGATGGTGCTGGCGATCGGCCTGGTCGTCGACGATGCAATCGTGGTTCTCGAAAATGTCTACCGGCATATCGAAGACGGCAAGAGCGCGCCGCAGGCGGCGCTGATCGGGGCGCGCGAGATCGCCGGACCGGTCATTTCGATGACCCTGACCCTGGCGGCGGTCTATACGCCGATTGGCTTTCTCGGCGGCGTCACCGGCACCCTCTTCCGCGAATTCGCCTTCACCCTCGCCGGTGCGGTGATCATCTCCGGGATCGTCGCGGTGACCTTGTCGCCGATGATGTGCTCCATCTTATTGAGCCGCACATCAGCGCAAGGCCGCTTCGCGCGCCTGATAGACCGCAGCTTCTCGCGCCTCGCCGACGGGTACGGGCGGCGGCTGCAGCGCTCGCTCGACTACCGACCGATTACTGCGCTCTTTGCGGCCGCGGTCTTCGCCGTGCTCGTCTTCATGTACCTCAACACCAAGAAGGAGCTGGCGCCGGAGGAGGATCAAGGGGTGCTGTTCGCCCTCACCAAGGCGCCGCAATACGCCAATCTCGACTACAGCGACGCCTACGGCGAAGAACTCGACAAATCGTTCACCTCGGTCCCCGAAGCGGAGTTGCGCTTTGTCGTCAACGGGCGGTTCGGGCCGAACCAGGGCATCGCCGGAATCATCCTCAAACCCTGGGGCGAAC
>Ga0210394_10005501_pt1 | contig 14171 bp, 12 predicted proteins | sample IncBWC12MmetaG_FD_160121 | JGI IMG/M metagenome (GOLD analysis project Ga0210394, IMG submission 160121) | Forest soil microbial communities from Barre Woods Harvard Forest LTER site, Petersham, Massachusetts, United States - Inc-BW-C-12-M | ecosystem: Environmental > Terrestrial > Soil >...
AGCATCAACACGAAAAGCTACACTTCAACATCGCACAATCAATCGAAAGCCCATAAATACTCGCTTCGATGCTTTATATTTGCGATGGAAAGTAGCTAATGTTTTCGGGTTACGTCGCAGGTAATTGCGAGTGATCATAGCAAGCACGAGACCGCACACCTTCCAGCGGGTTAAGTCCACACAAAGTAGACGAACACTCTACCTGGCGACAACTTTGGCCACGTTCGGTCGCCATTTACGAGTTAAGCTAAACAGCTTTCGCTATTGTCCCTTGAATTTGCCCTGTTTTCGTTCCTGCGATGGTCATGTAGCTCGTAGGCACCGCCAACCGCCTGATCGAGCTCTCTTTCTCCAAGAGTCTCGGTTGAAGCTATGGTTGGCAGTGTCGATTCAAGAAGTACCGTCGCAAATGACAGGTTGCTCAAGGGAGCACGTGGGAAGAGTTGCTTGCCCTCTCGCTCAGTGAATTCGCAGTTGTTTCAAGAGCCGGTCAAACCGGGTAGCACCAGACGAAGCACTATCCATTAGGGGTTCATCGAGTTCGTCGGGATCCGTGTTCTCTATCCAATTGCCGTATCCGAGATAGCTGGTGGTCTTGCGGAGGCGATCGGCCAAGAGCGTCGCAATCGCTCGGTAGAATCGTGCGGCAAAAGCATCGTCGGTACGCAGCTTGCTATTGAGAACGGCACGAGGAATTACTAAGAGGTACGAATCCTGGGAAGCGGTCACCGAAGCAGAAGGTGGGCGCGAGTCCACGAACGACATTTCACCCACGATTTCACCCGCCAGTAACGCGGCAATTTCTCGATCACCGATGCCCCTAACCGCGACCGATAGCTTACCTTCAAGAACGACATAAATATTTTCGATCGGCTTACCTTCGTTAATCAATGCCTTCCCAGAAGGCATAAATTGGGTCGCGCCATTTTTGGCCAGCCATTCGACGTCTCCATCGTCCAGAATACCCATCAAGCAAAATACCTTTCTCATTTGATCATTCTCCACCACGATTGAATAACCACTTCTTGCGACGGCTGGCCTTCATGTGAGCTGGCGCTTCACTAAAGCACGAAATAGTCCTTCCTGATCCGCCAATTCACGATACGACCCGATTTGCACCAGCACGCCTTTTTCCATCACGAAAATTCGATCGGCGTTCACGATAGTACTGAGCCTGTGAGCAATGACTATCCGTGTGGACTGCAATGCCTCTAAGGTGCGGCTGACCTTCGCTTGAGTGCGATTGTCGAGGGCGCTGGTTGCCTCATCAAACAGGAAGATGCGCGGTTTCCTAACAATCGCACGGGCAATCAACAAACGCTGCCGCTGTCCACCAGAGAGATTGCCACCGCCCTCGCTAACGATCGTGTACATGCCCATAGGCATCTGGCTGATGTCTTCTGCCAGGCCGGCGCCGCGCGCAGCTTCCCAGGCATCGTCGATCGTGAGAGGCGCTGACCCGATGATGTTATCGAATATGCTGCCACTTGCCACTCGAGCATTCTGAATGACCACGCCCATTTGTTGCCGCACCGCTTGAGCGTCCAGCCCCGCAAGGTCTTGCGCATCGTAATAAATTGCCCCTGACTCTGGCCTTTCGAACCCCAGAAGCAGGCGAAACAAACTGGACTTTCCGCTTCCTGACGGACCCACTATGGCCACGAACTCTCCCGGTCGCGCCGCAAGGGAAACGTCGCGCACCACTAAAGGCCCATCTGCTTGATAGCGGAACTTGAGATGACTGACCTCAATAGCACCTTGGAGCTCACTTGGGTGCTTGTTCGTCTCGGAGACTTCGGGCAAGGTTTCTAGGATCGGAATAGCGCGCTCATGAATAGGAACGATACTCAAGGCAGACTCTACAGCGGAACTTAGCTGCAGGATCGCTGTTTGGAACTGGACGAATGACGCCAGAAAGGCCAGAAACGCTCCGGTAGTTAGCGCTTGTGAGAACGGCTGCCCCATTAGTCCAGTAGAGTAGGCGAAAATAGCAGCCAAACTTATTACCGGCAAAGCGGAGTTAAAGACTGCCAGATTGGCAGAAATTGAACGAGCTCGGACTGATCGTGTCTTCTGTTTAGAGAATTCGCGAGCCCAGGCCGCAAAGGCACGCGGCTCGGCACCAGACACACGCAACCTTGCTATATTGTCGATCAACCCGAGAACCATTCCGGAGATTTGGCCGCGAGTGCGAAACACCTGGCGTTGATACCGAATTTGAACGTACATGCTGGTGGTCGATATGATGCAAGAGATCAGTACGAGGACGGTAGCAACCAAAGCCAGTCGCCAGCTGTAGTAGAACAGAAGCAAAAAGCTGAAGATCGAGAATACGCCGGACAGGATTGAGAAGATGACCGAGCCAGTCAAGACGCGCAGAATGTAGTCGATTCCTAAGCTACGGTCGGCTAAATCCCCTGCGGTGTACTTACGATAAAAGGACACTGGCAAACGCAGCACGCGGTCCCAAATCGCGGCTTGAAGGGAGGCACCCATCTTCCCTTCGAGTCGTAACATCGAAAAATTGCGGGTAAGAGTGAACATAGCCGCCGCAATCGCCAACGCGGTCAAGATACCTGCGATTTGCATCAGCTGGCCACGCTGTGCGTTGGGGATGATGGAGTCAAATATAATGGCGGTCGCGATGGGCACAACCATGCCGAGTAGTCCGGCACAGATCCCCATGCCGACAACGGAGACGAGTTCACGGCGCGTGTCATGCAGTGAGAAGACTAGCAAATCCCTCAGCGAAAGCTTGCGATTGGGCAAGGGGCGGTAGAGGGCGAAGGCAAACCCATCGAGGGTCATGGCTACGTCGCCGGTCAGAGGAATGTTTCGTTCTTCGACTGGGTCGTACAACCGTGGCGCGGCTCGCCGTCGCGACGACGGAAGCACCGCCAAGGGACGTCGGTCAGATTCCCGAAAGGCCAGGAGCGGACCCAATAAATTGATCCACCATTTGCCTTTTAGTACGACACGCCGGTACCGCAGGCCCGAGGTAGCAGCGATGCGTGCTACTGGGTCGGTCAGAGCTACTCGGCTTCGCAGCTCAACGGGAGCGATGATCTTCACACCCAGAACTTCGCCAATGGCTTCGCACGCGTGTAGTGTCGGATCAAGCCCTGCGATTTCACCCGGAACTGTAGTTTCTTGCTCTAGGAGCGGCGCTGCGAGAGATCGCAAAGCAGCGCCGACGATCCTGGCGTCTGACGCGACTTGACTTTGACGTCGCGTGCGGTCCGCCTCCTCCGCACCGCGGCGCTTCAGGACAAAACACTGGAGAACGATCGCGTGAAAGGATTGAAGACCGCGCCACTGTGGATCGGACTTTTGCCAATCCGACGACGTCAGCGATAGAATCCGACTCTGAGGAGCCGGTTGAACCCAACCGTACCTGGAAACCGGGAAGTATCCCGGATTTGTGACCGGGTCAATGTCCGAGCAGTTCAGAAAGTGGGACGAGCCGCAAAGGTGTTCAATCCAAAGGATGCCGCTCATTGGCAGAATCGGCTTCGAACCGTCCACGCCCTCGTAAATCTGCCCCGGTTGCAGATCAGCATAGTGTCGTGGCGGGGCAGCGACTGCAGCGCTGGCCGCAAGTCGCAAGATCCAGCTATCGAGTAGCGTGAGCCCATTGGAACCCCCATTGCGTAGATGGTCTTGGTTCAGAATCGATAACCGCGTGCCGGGGGTAGCCACGGCCACTACGATCGAGCTGAGTGCCGTCTGACACATGCCGAAGGCCGCGGATCCCTGTTCTACGCGAAGTAACGGATAACGAGCGCCAGCGGGCTCTCCATCAGCGGCATCAACCAGAAACAGATCGAGATTACCGGTGTGTACAAGCCAAACGCTGTCAGGCTGGTGAATCGAAAAAGGCCGGTTGGATCGCGGCTCGAAGAATTCGCCACTTTGGTTTCTAAGCGTCGTGTTCATCAGTGGGCCTGGATCAAATCAAGATACGGACCCGTCACCGCGCTAAGCTCTTCGTGAGTCCCTCTTTGCATGACTTTGCCGTGGTCTAACACAATGATCTCATCGCAGTCACGGATGGTGCTGAGCCGGTGGGCGACAATCAGGCAGGAACAGCCGCGGATCCGAAGTCGATCATGAATCAGCTCTTCGGTCTGCGGATCGAGCGCACTGGTTGCTTCGTCCAAGATCAATATCCGCGGCCTGCGTACTAAAGCACGCGCGATTTCCAAGCGCTGCCGCTGTCCACCACTAAAATTGCGACCGCCTTCCTCAATCCAGGAATCGTAGCCACCGTTGCGCTCGACAATATCGTCGTGGATGGTAGCATCTTTCGCAGCCTGCACGAGTTGACTTTCTTCGATTGTGGGATCCCATAGGCTAAGGTTCGTTCGGACCGATCCGTCCAGTAGAAAAATGTCCTGATCCACTACGGCCACAGATTCGTGCAGGGTTTGTCCAGAAATGGTGCGGCGGGGCTTGTGGTCAAACAGAATCTCTCCAGACCAGGGTTCGTAGAGTCCGCTCACCAGTTTCGCGATGGTAGATTTTCCACTACCACTTGCACCGACGAGGGCAATGCGGCCCCCCGGTTTTAGTACAAAACTTAGATCTCTAATCAGAGGCTCTTCGAGACGACTGTAACCAAATGTTAGACCGGTAGCTTCTACCCATCCTTCAAGTAGCCTGTCGGTTGTCATTCCTGCTTCCGGGAGCGGTTCCGAGGTTTTGACGGGATATTGGAGCACATCCTCCAGCCTGGTAAGGTCCGCCTCGGCCTCTTGCAATCTTCCACCAAGAGAAACGACCCGATTCACTGGATCCATGAAACTGGAGAGCAGTGTTTGGAACATGAGGAGCATGCCAATGGTCAGGAAGCCATCGATCACATTGCGACCTCCGATGGCCAGCACGGCAACAGCGTTGAGAGATGTCAAGAGCGAAGGCAGGACCATGAAATATTGGGAAGAAACGCCAAATTCCTGCTCTGCACTGATAACCTTTGCTTGCAGACCGGACCACCGTGAGTAGAAGTCCGATTCACGCCCACTTGCTTTCAGGGTTTCAACGGTCTGCAGGGCAGCCATGGTGGTGCCAACCAGTTTTCCTCGTTCTTGAAGCAACTTCCGGTTGTTGTCGGCGCGCTTACGCGATATGTACTGCACGGTGCACAAATTAACCAGAGCAATGACGATGCTAATGAGCGTTAGCATAACGCTGTAGCGCAGCATGAGTGCGGCATAAAAACCCACCAAGAACACGCTTACGACATTGGTTGCGAGTTCGCCGGACAACATTGCGGCCACGCGGTCGTTGATTTCGAGGCGAGATCCGATTTCTCCGCCGAACCGCTGTGCGAAAAACTCCATGGGCAAACAGAGTACATGCCATAAAAAGGTGCTGGAGGACGTCAACGAGAATTTGGTTTCGAGACGAAGGAGGGTGCGTTGCTGCCAATATGTGCAGATGGCTTTGAAGCATGCTGTGGCTGCCATCGCAAGCAACAGAGCTCTGAGCCACTTAGTCATCCCGCCTACGATGATGCTGTCAACGTAAACGCGGGAAAAGCCGGCCACAATGATATTGGGAATAACTAATGCGAACGTAGCCAGAATTAAATACGTTATAGCCAGCCAACCGCCGCGCAAGCGTCGTACAAGCAGCTGAACCGGCAAGAGCTTTTTCCCACCTTTCACGAATCCTGGAGATGCCTCGAACGTGAGCACGACTCCAGTAAACGACTGGTCGAATTCCTCCTCACTGACAGTGCGACGCCCACATGCTGGGTCGTTCAGGTACACCTTGTGGGCGCCAAATCCCTCGACAACCAAGAAGTGATTGAAGTTCCAAAACACAATATAGGGCAGACGTAGTGCGCGTAACTCCGCCGGTTCTTTCTTGAACCCGCGGGCTACCAGACCATATGCCCTTGCGGCTCTTACAACATTGCTCGCCTTTGTTCCATCACGAGATACCCCACAGGCAATTCGTAGTTCTTCCAGCGGTACATTCCGCCCAAAGTAGCCCAGAACAATCGCCAGAGCCGCGGCGCCGCACTCGACAGCCTCCATTTGCAACACCGTGGGAGTGCCTACACGACGAGGCCATCTGCGCAACACATTGTTCCGGAACCACTCGAAAGGAGTGCGCTTTTCCATGAACGTCTCTAGGTCAGCCCGAGGGTTCTTCGCAACGCGGGGAGTAATAACTCAACGGGCCTTTGCCGGCGCGTAACAACTTCGCCGGTACATAAGGTTCCGCCAGAGAGGGTCAGGCGTGGACCATTTGAAGAGGACCACTGATATCCACTGAACGTTTTTGGATTTCTTTGCATTTCCACGTGCAGACCGGTCACCGGCCCTTCCCCGGTCAGTGCTCTCACCAGAACCTCATTTTGGAAGTTGTGCATTAGCTCTGCCGGAGTGTCCGGGAAATCAGATACATAGGTGACATAGCCTTTAATAAAGCCGAATTCCTCCGGTTTGACACTCGAAGGGGAAATCTTAACTTCCATCCCGTTTCGCACATCTTTCGCCCGCACTGCCGCGAGGTACAGTAGGACCTCCAGGTCTTGTACGTCGGGTTGCATGCTTAGTATGGGATCTGAGGCCCCCACCGTGGTTCCCGCAGAGACTTTTACCTCTAGCACCTCGCCACGATACGGGCTAACCACCTTCCCGGCAATCTCCAGGTCTTTGTCCACGGCGCTCAGATTGCGCTGCAGGTCCTCAATTCCTAACTCCTTCTGTGCGTCTTCTTCCTGAACTTTGGCCTGAATCGAGAATTCTTCGGCCTGTAACTCCTGGAGATGCGCTTGTGCGTTTGCGATCTTGTCCTGAATCACTGCCAGATTTTGGCTGGCTTCAATCGCCTTTTGCTTGATGACGATTCCTGCGGCGAACAATTGGTTCTGAGCCGCAACGTTCTCTTTAGCCAACTCCGCCTGCTGTTCCAGGTGTTGCACTTCCAGTTCTGCGTTGGCGCGTTGACGCTGAATTGCGGCGCTTTCCATCTTGGCTTGCTCTAAGCGCAGCGCGTGTGAGCGATCCCTTTCCCGGCGGGCCTGCGTCAAGGCTTGTTCAGCGTTCTTGCGCTTTTCAAGCATTGCCGGTTGCGCTACTTCCGCTATGATCTGACCGGCACTGATTTTGTCGCCCACTTTCACCTTGAGTTGTGCTACTACGCCCGACCCTGCAGACACGACATTGAGCACTCCGCCCCGGCGTACGATAACCCCCTGTCCGCTGACGACTGAAGGGATCCGTCCGGTAAAGCCCCAGGCGATGGCAACAATGGCTAACGCAAATAGGGTGAGTTGAGCGATCCAGGCTTTAGAATCAGTGACTCGCAGGAGGCGATCCAGTTCTTCTGGAGAAGAGAGCCGTTCGAGCGCGACTTCCCGAAAGATCGGGCGGTTCATAGGCAAGTCCAGCGAACCCAATGACCTGACGAGATACCGGGGACAGAGTGCAATATTCTAGTTGTACACGCCCGCTGCTCGGTCGCCGTCATGTTCGAGATAGCTTGCATAAGCGGGACGCGCTGATGGTTGCTCATCTACGCTCTCATCAATGGCTCGCCGTAAGGCTCTCGCCAATGCTCGAATTCGTAAGGGTGCCCAATAAATTCAGCAAAGCTTTGCGGCGTAACGTGGGTGCCAGCCCGGGAGACGAATGCCTGTTGGTTTTCAATGCTTATCTGCTCAAGCGCATCCCTTTAAGTCGGCTTCTTGAGCCCAGCCAACACCTGGTCTAGAATCGGCGGACCCACCACTGCAGCCACCGCTGATGCTGCAGAGGGTTAAGACCACCGCTATTTGGAATGGCTAGTCCCTCCTGCACTTGCACGATCCGAACCGTCCGTATCAGGAAGGGCGGCACGCTGTGCGGTTTGTGGCGGGTAAGGCTACCTCTCTCCGCCGACCGGAGGCTTAAAAGGGTTTATAAGTTGTGTGACCGCCCTCCAAGTCTAGGCCATAGTCCTTGTCTGCTTGTGTGCCGCCCGCCACAGCGCCGAGTTCTCTCTCCGTCAGTTTGCCGGACTGAGCGTGGTCGAATGTCAGCTCTGTCAAGGTTTTGCCCGTTGCCTCGAACACTTGCTTCTGTTGTTCAGTGGTCAGTTTTATCCCAAACTTTTCGTTCATTTTCTTGCTCCTTTTCTAAGACCTGATTTGGCCTGATTTGGCCTCTACTGAAGTAATCGGATTTGGAGACCGAAAAACGACAACGAAGTTAAACAATTGCTTACACCGCATTTTCCTGGCCGTCTCCGAGAGCAGGTCCGATGCATGCGCGTGCACCCCCCGAAGTGATTGCGAGCCGGCGCGGCTGACCAAATTGTTGGCGGAGTTGCCCGACGTTCCGCGGGAGTTCACAGAATGGTGTTACGCCACTGGTACGAGGAAAAGTGAAACTGCCAGTCTCCGTTGGTCCTTCGTGTCCGGTTACTCCTACTCGCTGGTATCCATATCGTTAGAGGACTATCCAATCGGATAGACAAATGGGGCTTCGCGCCGACGAATTTGACTCGCCCGGCCTTCGTCTCTCGATGAACGAAAATTCTTGCTGGTCAATCACTTTCCCTGGTGCAAGCACGTGCATCAGGACCTCCTCCCTAAGACGGCCAGGAAAGTGCTCCAGTTCTTCACGAAGTTTGAATTTACACAAGGAGACAGTTGGTTGCTGAGCGGCGCGCTTGGCGACCAGGAAAATGCGGTGTGAGCAATTGAGAGCAATTGTTTAACTTCGCTGTCGTCTTTCGGTCTCCAAATCCGATTACTTCAGTAGAGGCTGGATCAGCCCTCACGAGACGAAAAGCAAGTCGGTTCCCTTGGGAACCGGCGAACTCGATCATTCCGGCATCAGGCCCCGCGGTGAATTTCATTCGTTTAATTTCGTAGGAGGCAATATGGCAAACGAACAAGCTGGACAGAAGAGACAAGCGGAAGTAACCCGCGTTGACGAAGCCATCACCACTCTGATTGAGGATCTCCACTCGCGTGGTCAACTGTCAGATGAGCAACTGAAGGGTGTGGCCGGCGGGTATGAGGTTACGGTGTGCCAGAAGGTAGGAGACAACGTTATCCACATGACCAGCTACGCGCCAGTGAGCAGTACAGCCGATAATGATAACGACTATAGCGCGGCTGATTAAACCTGAGCAAGTGAAAGCACGACAACCCTGCATCTTGGGATTGACAAGGAGCATCTCCCGCCTGCTCTAAGGGGAAAAGAACCGTTGCACGTCGAGCTTTTGCGCGTTCCCCGATGACAGCGGACGATTCAAGTTTCGCGCAATCCATTAAGCGACGTTCACGAATGAGGGGGCGCACCGCGGTGCGCCCCACACATGGCGAAAGCAATCATGATCCTAATCCTGACCGAAAATTGCGACTCACACGCAGACAAGGTCGAGCAGAGGCTGCGCCAGCGAGCCGCCGACCTGCTGCGGCTTGATCCCCAGAGATTTCCTGCAAAACAGGGAATCTCGATTGCGTATTCGACGACTGGAAAGATGCGGTGCACTCTGTGCATGGGAGACACTCAGGTTGATCTGGAGCGCGTGAAATCCGTCTGGTACCGTCGACCCAATCTCCCCGTTGCCGACCCGGCGATCACGGACAGCCTCACAGCGGGGTACGTAGCGGAGGAATCGAAGCTTTTTCTGAATGACATCTGGAACACGATGGAGTGCTTATGGGTACCGGGACCTCCAGTCGCGCTGCGAACGGCGGGATTTAAGGCCTCGCAGCTGAAGCTCGCAGGATCCCTTGGCTTCGATTTACCGCCCACCTTAATCACGAACAACCCCGAGGAATTCCTGGAGTTTTACCACCTGCATAGCGGCAATGTCGTGAGTAAGCTCATCGGCCCCGCGCTGTACAGGTCGATGGGACGTACGTTCAATCGCTACACGCAAGTCGTGACGAAGCGGGATCTGGCTTATTGGCGCACGATCCGATACTGTCCGGTTATCTTTCAAGCATACGTACCGAAACGGATCGAGCTGCGGATCACCGTCGTCGGCCGAGAGGTGTTCGCCGCGGAGATCCATTCGCAGCATAGCAACCAGACGCGGCATGACTGGCGCCGTTACGACCAATTCGAGACACCGTATTTTCCTCATGAATTGCCCGCCGAACTGCAGGCGCGGTGCCTCCATCTTGTCGAGCGCCTCGGACTTTGTTACGGCGCCATCGACATGGTGCTGACACCCGACGGCCGTTATGTGTTCCTGGAAATAAATCCAAACGGCCAGTACCTTTGGATCGAACAAATGACCGGACTGCCGATCAGCGAGGCCATATGCGATCTTCTGATGTCACGTGCCGGTATGCCTCAGACGGTGCAGCCGGATTCGAATTTCGCAACAGTTTAGGGTCTGCATCACTGAATCAAACGCGTGCGGTGTAGCGCACACCGCCGATCGAGGCGACGGCCGCAGTGCGGGGCCGAGCGTACGACACACGTCTAACGGAAAGCCAATGCAACGGTCAATTCAAGAAGCAGCAATCGCTACACTTGATTACCTTATGATGTTAATCCGGGAGGGGACCCGGCCGGAGGCGGCGAAATCCGCGCTGCAACCGTTACAGCAACGGTATCCCGACATGCGGTTACAACTGGTCTGGGAGGAAGAAGTTTTCGACCAGTGCATGCATTACGACGCTCTCCTCAGTGTGCCTGGAAGCGGAATCATATCGATGAGCTACTGCGAGGATGGGGCAAAGCCCTGGCCGCTGCGCGGCGTGCAACGCTGGAGCGACAAGAACCTCTTGCGCGTCAACGACACCGTCATGCAAGTCGACCAGGCCATTGCGTGCATGGATTTCATTTGGGAAGAAGCCCGCGTCATCGACCGACTTGTGAACGCATGCCTGATCCAAGAGGAAATTGAGAAAAACCCAATTACCATCGCGAAGCAGGAATTACAGGTTGCGATGGATACCTTCCGCGAAAAGCGGAATCTGCACAAAGCGGAGGATACCTATCGCTGGATGGAGCGGAGGGGCATATCTCATCAGGCGCTTGAGGGCCTCGTGAAAAGTGAGGCGATACTCGGCAAGCTGCGCGAACGTCTCGTCGGCAACGGCGTGGAATCGTATTTCGCCGAGCATTCGACTGATTTCGACGCGGTTCGAGTTGCCCGGTTGGTTGTGTCGGATCATGCAACCGCCCGGACCCTGTGGGAACGAATTCGCAGCGGAGAAGCCGTGTTTTTCGAAGAGGCGAAGCGGCAGTTCCTCGCCTGCAAACAATCGCGTCCGCCTGGGGACCTCTTCGCGACCTTCCAGCGCCACGAGGCGTCCGTGGAGTTGCGCGAAATCCTGTTTCAGTCGAGGCCCGGATCGGTGTTGGAGCCGCAGCGCGAGAGGAATGGCTATGCCATCATCTGCGTCCTTTCGGTAACCCCGGCCGTTTTAGACAATGCGACGGCCGCGAGTATCGAGAATTTGCTCTTCGAAGAGTGGCTGGAAAAAAGACGCCAAACAGCCGCTATCGAATGGTTCTGGGGAAACGCAATTAAGCCAAATCCCTCACCGAACGCGTAAGGCCGGTTTCGGCCAGGCGGAAAGTGCCGGGGGATGGATTTAAAGCAGGCAAAGCGAGAGAGTCTGGATGATGTGGCTAGGTGTTGCATTCACTCCTGGCGGAACTTCGACCAACCCCAGAGCGTTCATGAACGGCCTTCCCTCGATCGTGGCGCGGATACGCTCCTCTTCCGCGCCAGCGACGCGATAAAGAAATCTTTCTGGAGCACGTTTCAGTCGGATTGAATTTCCGCTGCTAACAGCGAAAAAACAGCCGGTTTCGACAGATTCGGGTCGGACGATTTTACGTCGTTTGAGCTACCGACACCGGAAGCCGAGTTCGAAAAACGCAGGTCGGATTTGCGGAATAGTCTTACTGGCCGGCAGCGCTTGTTTTTGTTTGGCAAACTGAGCGGGTTGACCGACAAAGACGCAGCAATTGCGGCCGGCTATTCGTTGAGTGTCGCGGAAAACACGAAACAGCGAATCTAAAAGCCTCGGGTGCGTGCCGAGCTAGAGCGGTTGACAGCAATATTAAAAACGCCTGAACGATAGCGAGCAAAACGGCGATTTGATATGACCAAAAAGAGGCATTGCGGAGCTTAAAAGCGAGCAGGATGAGGCATATCACAGGATCGCCCGCAAATATGGTTTGGATGCTTCGCAGGATGGCCCGCATAATCAAATAGAATCAAAGCCAGCCATCGAAACGGAAGTGGTGGATTACCCCCCGAACTGTTAATGCAACGAGCCCGGAAATGTGCCGGGGCTTGTCGCCCTGCTCACTTTGATAGGGTTCCGGGACCTATAGTCACACCGCCGTCGAGAAACAACATACCGGTCACCTGTTCAATCGAAGGCCCCAGTATGTCCCACAAGCTCGGTCCGCCGCCGACCACCGCATCCAACTGCTTGGTTGTTAGTTCCGAACCTGCTGCTGGCAGCATCAAGTAAGCAACCTTGTCCGTGTTCTCCACGACACGAACGTCCAATCCCGGACGTACCTTCATCCCATGCTCTTTAAGCACCACAACCGGCGTGTCCATCAGTCGTTGCTTTAGTGTTTTGTCGGCTCGGGCCTGTGCCACCAGTTGCAACCACTTCTTGGCGACTTCTATTCGATCGGGCGTCAGCGTTTGTGCTTCCGCCTGTCTCTTCTGTCCAGCTTGTCCGTCTGCCATATTGCCTCCTAAGAAATGAAGCGAACGAAAACCAACTTGGTTTTCGTGCCGAAAGACCTGATCCGGCCTCTACTGTAGTAATCGGATTTGGAGACCGAAAGACGACAGCGAAGTCAGACAATTGCTTATAGCTACTGTGGATTATTGCCGGGCTTTCTACTTTTGGGGTAACACAGTCTAAGCGTTTCTAATAGTCTCTTCGTCCTTAGTTTTATCTGCTCCACCGGCAACTTTGTCCAATTCTGCCTGGGTTAGCTCTGCCGGTGCTGCACTCACTTGCTCTTCGGGCTTCTTGATGTCGTCCATGATGAATGCCTCCTTGTGTGATTCAAGGTTCGCCAAACATTGAGCATTTTCCTGGCCGGCTCCGAGAGGAGGTCCTATGCATGTGCGTGTATCACGGCAAGTGATTAACCGGCAAGGATTTTGTTTGATGGAGACGAAGGACCGGCCGGGTGCGTTTTCGTCGGCACAAAGCCAATTCTCTATCCGATTGGATAAATCCACTATCTGTATTATAGCCAGCCACCCGCGCTCGAGCCCTTGCCTGCTTTGACGGCACCGTTAGAGCACTTGTGGAAAAGACTGACGACGTCCGCCTCCAAGTTTGATTATGGCAAGGATGAGACCGCACTGGTCGAACTTTGGCGAGTGCATCGGAAGTGACCGCGTCTTCCCTCCGTAGCCAAGGTTTTGCCCTCCAATCATGATTGTGCGGAGTACGTCCTTGCTGCAAGTACAGTGCATGACGCATGAACTTTCCGGGAGGAATGGTCGCAGTAGTTTCGAAACGATTCTGTGGCACTAGTTCGAAGGCAAGCCAGCACTCCTCACACTCGTAATGCCGCTGCCGCTTTTTAGTTGGCCCTCTGGCTTGTAGCGGAGCGCCGCATCGCGGGCAATTCACTCCGCCTCGCGCCTCAGAATCGCCTGAATGGCTTGATTGTGGCGGATGCGGCTCTTGGTTTTCCGTCGAGGCTCCGGAGGACCTGCAAGGGAATACCGGAAAGGGTCCTTAGAGATGTCTTTTCCTGTGCGCTCGTTCCGCCCGACTGAGAACAATTCGTCCAAAGCCTTTCGGCCCGTTTCTCGTGTGGGGATTGAGGCTGCCTCAAAAAGCTCTGTTTGTGTCATCGCCTCATTTGGGGTAGGCATGCATTTGAGCAGCGCCTCTTTGGCTGCGTTCAGGCTAACCGCTGCATACTAGGGCGGGATGCCCAATTCCGCGAGAAGCGCTCTGGTCTTTTGCTCGCGGAGCATGGCCAGTCTGGCAAGGGTATTGGGTCCCGACCCCGTGTGGGCGTAACTTTGTGGAGTTCTTTCCCAAATCTTTCCCAGACGGCAAACATTCTATGAGCGCTTCCTCAAGTCCTGAAACTGGCCGATACGCACAACGCCATTGGGGAAGACAGCCCGGATCTCCAGCCTGCCACCCATGGCCTTAATCACACCTTGCAGCGTTGTGATGTACATATCGGCGCGCCGTT
>Ga0210394_10005503_pt1 | contig 14170 bp, 10 predicted proteins | sample IncBWC12MmetaG_FD_160121 | JGI IMG/M metagenome (GOLD analysis project Ga0210394, IMG submission 160121) | Forest soil microbial communities from Barre Woods Harvard Forest LTER site, Petersham, Massachusetts, United States - Inc-BW-C-12-M | ecosystem: Environmental > Terrestrial > Soil >...
GAACAGCGAAATGTTGAAATAATAGGATTGAATGGCTCCCGTAGCCGGATTCTTCTGCGTGTAGTTCCCCAGATCGAGCGGCCCCGGAATCACATCCGGCAGATCCATGAAGCGGTTATTCACGCCGTTGGGATTGCTCCCCTGCAAGGAATTATCGTCGTCGCTCGAGAGCGTTACCGGAAATCCGCTGCTGGCGTGCGTAATACCTGAAATTTCCCACCCTTGCGTCCAGCGATTGGAGCGCTTCCATAGCTTTTCCACGGGAAGGTTGTATTCGTAAGTAGCCACCAGGTTGTGCCGCAAGTCGAAGGCCGAAAGCACGCGCATGAGATTGAGGTTGAACGGATCACCCGTGTCCGCGAGGCTGGATGCGTTGTCGATGGACTTGCTGTAGGTGTAGGAAATTGAGAGGTTGAGGCTTTTGGTTTTGCGCTGAAGGGTGAACTGCAGCGAATTGTAAACGGAATTGCCGACACTGCCCTCGTAGTCGTCATTCCCAAACGCGCACCCGAGGCCCTGGCGGGTGCAGGGGATGGTCTGCCCTGTGGTGCTGACGTACGAGGAATTCTCGCCTCCCGGTCCGCAGCCCGGCAGCGAAAGGCAAAGCGCCGGATTGCCGGGATTGGCCGAATACACGACGAGCAAGTGATGGGCCTGGGAGCCGACGTAGCTCAAGTCTAAGACGGTATTCGCATCCAGATTCCGTTCAATGGATAGAAAATAATTCTCGGCGTAGGGATACGTGTTCGTCGGGGGCGGTGCGGTCATCCCGGCAATGGACGGAAAAATTAAAAAATTAATATTCGGGTTGGGATGCGAGACGGATGCGCTGAGCGGAGGAAAGGTCAGCGGAAACGGATTGATTCCCAGCTCACCCGTCGCTGCTGTAAACGGGGTCGAGAACAAGGGAGCGACCGGACTCGTGTAACTCAATCCATAGGGAGGCTGCGGCTCGTCGAATGCAATCGTGTTTCCCTGAATCACGGAATAAAAAATTCCGTAGCCCGCCCGGATGCTGGTTTTCCCCGGCCCGCCGATGATCTTGCCGAGCCAGCCGTCCGACTTATTCGGGGAATACGCAATGCCCAGGCGCGGCGAAAAACGGTTCTTTTGCGGCACTAGGGTATTGGGAACGCCCGGATCGGTGGGATACACCAAGCTTAGCGGAGCGGTCGGATAAACCTGCGACTGCTCTCCGGGAATAAATGTGGGAACCTGGTTGTATTTTTCCGACCAGTACTGCATCAGGTCCCAACGCAGCCCGTAATTCAGCGTCAGATTGGACCTGATCTGCCAACTGTCCTGCCCGAACCCTCCGGCGTATTTGTGGCGCGGATAGTAGGCTTGCGAATCGGCCTGGTTGTAGAGCGCCGGCGCTCCGATCAAAAAATCCACGAAGTCTGAACCGCTATTGCTGCCGTTGAATGTGAATCCGCCGTTGAATTCAGGGTTTGGGTGGACATTGATTTGGTCGATGATCAACTCCGCGCCAACTTTGATCGTGTGCTTTCCCACCACTTTGGAGAACGCATCGCTCCCGGTATACGTGTCGTTGGTTTGCGTCAGATTGGTAATCGGGGTGCCGACGACAAACGAGTTGAAGATCATGTTTTCGACGCCCTCAATAGCCGGGTCCAACGGAACAATTCCCTGAGTGCCAACACCTGTGAGGAATCCTTGCGAGGTCAGGCTGGGCCCCACGCCGCCTGCAGGCTGGCCGACATTGTTGTAGCTGCGCATGAAGCTCAGGTGAGCCTCGTTCACGCTGGAAGAGCCAAAGGTTTTGACGTCGCCGAGGTTGACGAGCTGCGCGGTTCCCAGGTTGAGGCCGTTGAATCCGGGAACCGAGGCCCCGCCCTGCCCGGTCGGGTAAGGATTGTTGACGTGATAGTTGTCATAGAAATAGTAGGCCGAGAACTGTCCCCAGCGCGTGGTGCCGGAATCCACGCGCATGCTCCCTTTGTCGTCCCGCACGGTCTCCGCCTCTGAACCGCTCGAGAAAGTCGAGTTAGCGGTATTCGTCGGTGCCGGAATGTACTGCAGCAGGTGCTGCGCCGGAGCGGACCACGCAGCCATGGGAAATGTGGCATTGGGGAACACGCATTGCGCGTACGTCGTGCATCCGGCCGCGTAGTAGGCCTCGCCCGGCGTAACCGTTACGGCGGAGCTCGTCGCGCTCGTCAGGCTGTTCGAGAGCTGCGTGGCAAGGCACGTTGCCAGAACGTCGCAGGCCGGGACCGTGCATGGCCCACCGTTGCACCCGCTCTCAAAGGCGGAAGCCAGGCCCAGCAGATTGCCCGAGCGGTCGGCGAGCGTTGGCACAGGAATTGTTCCGGTCGAAATGCCCTGTGTCGTGCGCGTGCCCTGATAATCGGCAAAGAAGAAGAGCTTGTCCTTGGCAACGGGCCCGCCCACCGTGCCTCCGAACTGGTTCTGGCGGTAAGCTTCAACGGCTGTATCGGTGGGATTCTTCGCGTCCAGCGCGGTGTTCCGCAGAAATTCAAAGCCGCTGCCGTGCCAATGATCCGTGCCGGACTTGGTCACCACATTCACGATTCCGCCCGAGTAGTTGCCGTACTGCGCGTCGAAATTGTTGGTCAGGATGCGAAACTCGGAGATGGAATCGAGATCGGGAACAATCAACGTGCCCCCGTTCATCAGTTCCTTGACGTCGCCGGCGTTCACAAGAAAACCGTTAGCGTCCTCGCGCTGCCCGGAAATGGACTGGTTGCCGGCGTTCAATCCGCCCGACGGAGCGATAGCCACGGAAGCCCCCGCCATCACAACCGAATCGGGGGTTTGTGTGGACATGGGCACGATGCCCGGCTGCAGGGCCATCAGGTCCGTAAAGCTGCGGCCGTTGAGCGCTACGGCCGCCATCACGTCGCCGGTCACCACCTCTCCGACCTGCGTGCTCTCCGTCTCCACGTGCACGGCGGTATCGGAGACAACCACTTCCTCGGTCTGCCCTCCCATGGACAAGGCTATGTCCGCGCGCAGCTGTGAATTGACGTCGAGCACGAGGCCGGTGCGCTTGTAGGGCTCAAACCCCTCGCGAATCACTTCGATCTCATAGCGGCCCACGGGCAGCGCCGCGAAATTGTAAAAGCCGTTGGCGTTGGTCTTGGTCGTCTGTTGAACCGTGGTGTCCAGGTTGAGGGCGGTCACCGTGGTGTCCGGAATCACAGCGCCCGACTGGTCGGTCACGGTCCCGGAGATGCCGCCGACGGTGTCGGCCCGCGCGCCGTTCACCAAGGCGAAGAGGCCAAGCGCAACGAGAAGGGGAGCCATTCGCGCTGCGCGGCGCGCCCGAAAAAATAATGGGAGAGGCAAGAAGCTCCAGATGCGTTTTTTCAAGTCCTTGGTCAAATCCAAAACAGTCCCCTATACCTCTGAAGCCAGCTGCCCACACATCCACAGCCGCGTTCCCTACTTTGAAGGGGCTTCCTTGCCGTTCACGACCACTTTCAACACGAATCCCGGCCCTGCCGTGATACCTACCGGGGCGTCGTTCTTAGCCGGGTGAGTCTCCACATTGATCTGGTCCCCGCGCTTGAGCGTGTCCCTGTCCCAGCCCCGGTGCGTCATAGCCAGTGTCGAGGACAATTCCAGCGTCCAGTGCCGGACGCTCCCACCCCCATCGGTCACATCCAAATAAATCAGACAATGAGGATTGGACCAATCGAAGGCCGTCACCGTCCCGGCCAGGACGATGGTTTTCTTCATGTCGTAGTTGTTCACACCGTGGTGCGCGGAGATCGGTCCGGAAATCAATGTCAGGCCCGCAACGAACGCAACGAACAGCAAGCCCATTTTTTTCACGCGGCACCTCCCGCACCCAGAGTGTCGCATACTGTACCTGCGTTGCGTGCCTTCTTCGGTGACGCAGATCACCCCCCATGTCACCTCGAATCGTCGCCGCACCTACGGACGTTTTCAGTGTCACCCTCATTGCGCCGGCTTGGGAAGATACTTTGCGTGGCACGACTCGCAGGTCTCGTCGATCTTGTCCCCGATTGTTTCCAGGGCTTTGGCATCTTTGGCGTTAGCGGCCTTGAACGCCTGAGAACCCCTGTCGATGAGCGTCTTCGCGTTCTTCACCCACTCCCCTTGATCCTTGGCGCGGCCCGGCAATAGTAGGAGGTTCCCCGCCTCCGCCAGGTTCAAGGCATTGTTCTGCACGGTTGTCCATTCTTCATCCGTCTTCGGTGGATCGAACTGAAATTTGAAGACGACGTCGGACGTGGGCTTGACAATGCCCAGCATGATTTGCCGGACGGTTCCCACAGGCTGAAACGTGGGGGCCTGTGCCTGCGCGGCCACCGCCGCAAGGAGAAAGAAGCTGCTGACGATTTTGATGATTTTCATCTGTTCGCCCTGTCTGACGCTAAACTTTGTCAGGCCATCGCCGGCTTCCAGAGAGATCTTTGAGTATCCGGGTCGAACCGCCTGTCAGACTGCCTTCATTGTCAGACTGCCCTTCGAATTCTGGCCCGGCAAGTTATCTTTCGGCCATTTCTTAGCCGGCCCCTGCCGCATGTCATTCCACAGGCTTTTGTTCACGTCGCCGTCGAGGTAACATCAACATTACGGCTAACTCTATGATTCCCAAACCCTTGGACCAGAGTCCACGCACCGTTGCCGCATACGCAGCGATCCTCATCGCCGTAATTGCGATTAGCGATTGGCGCGTGGAGATCAACGCCACTCTCGGTTTTCTTTACATCTTCCCGATGATGTTGTTAGGAACGGTCTTTTCATGGTGGCAACTGATTCTTACCGCTGTTTTTTGTACGTTTCTGTCAGATCGGCTCGATCCTTTTCCGATGGAGATGGAATCAGCGCGCGATGTTTTGATATTCCTGACTTTGGGGACTACTGGACTGTTGTCGCTGGGCTTGACGAAGAGTTACCGTCGAGAAAGGGAGCGGTTTGCGGCCCAGCGCGCCGCTGAGGAGCAGCTCTCGTTTCTCATCGAGACCAGTCCTGCCGCGATACTAACGATGACCGCGGATGGAGAGATCCTACTCGGCAATCCCGCAGCGCATCGCTTGCTGGCGGTGGCTCAAGGCTCCCTTGCCGGCAACAGGATCACGCGCTACATCCCCGCATTGGGATCTATCCCGTCCATCGACGACACCACCAACATCTTCCGCACAGAGATGCAGACACGCGGACAACGCGAATCCGGCGAGGTCTTTCTAGCGGACGTCTTCTTTTCCACTTACAGTACGCCGGCTGGTCCTCGTCTCGCGGCGGTGGTTGTGGACACATCCGAACATCTTCGCGAACGCGAGGAGACCAGCCTGCAACAGCTTCTCGCTGGTTCGCGGATTCTGGTCGCTGCGGTGTCTCATGAGATCAGAAACGTCTGCGCCGCGATCGGTATGATGCACGAAAACCTGGCGCGGAAAGGTTCGCTCCGGGGCGACCAGGACTTCGAGGCGCTGGGGTCTCTCCTGGAGACGCTCGGCACGATCGCTTCGCTTGAACTGAAACGCAGCGTCGGCGCCTTCGAGCCGAGCAGCGCGGATTTAAACGAAGTCCTGACCGATTTTCGGATTGTCCTGGAGCAGATGTGCGAGGAATCCGACATTCATTTGCGTTGGAATGTCCCGGATGAGCTCCCTCTGGTCTGGGCGGACCGCCACAGTCTGATGCAGGTTCTGTTGAATCTCACGAAGAACAGTCAACGGGCGCTCGAGCCGGTGGCGCAAAAAGCGATCGACGTTTCCGTTACCGCGGGAGCAGAAGCAGTCTCAATTCGGTTTACGGATACCGGACCGGGCATTCCGCCAGATCAGAAAATCTTTCAGCCGTTGCAGAAAGGTGCGGACGCGACGGGACTCGGCCTTTATTTGTCCCGTGCCTTCATGCGATCCTTTCGAGGTGATTTGCGGCACGATCCGCAGGGCCCGGGTTGCTCCTTTGTCTTGGAACTGGCGCCAGCACTGACAGATTCCGTACCAAATGGACATGCAACCCCTACGACTTCTACTACTTGACGATCACGTGTTGTTTCGCGAAGGGTTGCGACGTCTGCTCGAGACCGAGCCGGACTTCGAAACCGTCGCTGAGTGTGGAACTCCGGCAGAAGCGCTCGAAGCGCTCTCTCGAACCGCGGCCGACGTCATATTGCTTGACTTCGATCTGGGGGAGGAAACAGGCACCAGTTTTATCGCTAGCGCGTACAAGGCAGGTTACACGGGCAAGATTCTGATCGTTACGGCGGGCATGATCCCCTTGGATATTACGGTTGCGCGAAATCTGGGAGTTTCAGGAATATTCCTAAAACACAATTCACCGAAAACGCTGCTCGCGGCGATTCGAGACGTCGCCGGTGGCGGTGAATGGCTGGACTCCCGAACACCTCCTGCCGAATCCGTCGCGGTCGATCCGTCAACTCAAGTGGCTGCGCCGTTGAGCCCGCGTGAACTGCAGGTTCTACGCAGCGTTTTCGAAGGCCTCACAAACAAGGAGATCGCTCATAATATTGGGGCCTCCCAGAGTGCAGTCAAGGCGACACTGCAGCGGCTGTTCGAAAAGACCGGCGTGCGGACGCGCTCGCAGCTCGTTCGCATTGCTATCGAGCGCTCTCTTGAGACGACCCGCCAACCTTCAAAGACCTGAACCCTTCACACCCTTCTGAATTTGCCGCCGCGCCTTATGGCAATTGCAGTATCATTCCTACAAATGCGCATGCGCTGGCTGATCGTCAGCCTTTTATTCTTTGCCACCACGATCAACTACCTGGACCGCGCGATTCTGGGCGTGATCCTGCCGGAGATCCGCGACCAATTTCACTTCGGCCTGCCCGCGTATGGCGTGATCCAGATGTGGTTCCAGCTGGCGTACGCCGGGGGATCGCTGGTCGCAGGCTATCTTCTGGATCGCCTGGGCACGCGGGTTGGGTATGGCCTTGCCGCGACGGTATGGTTTTTCGCAGCGACGCTCAACGCATTTGCGGGGAGCGTGTTTCAATTCGGATTTTACCGGACGGCGCTCGGCCTCGGCGAATCGGCCAATTTCCCTGCGTGCAGCAAGGCAGCCGCGGAGTGGTTCCCTGCCGATGAGCGCGCCACGGCCATGGGCATCGTCAACGCGGGCACCAATCTCGCCAACATTTTCGGGCCGCCCCTTTTCATCATTATCGCTCTGAAATTCGGATGGCAGGCGTGTTTCGCGATCATGGGCGGCCTCGGCTTTCTCTGGCTGCCGTTCTGGTTCCTGACCTATCGCTTGCCGAAACAGGCGGGCCAACCGTTGGCGCTGGGAGCGAAGCTCTCTATCAGCGAAGTGATGAAGTACAAGCAGGCCTGGGGCTACGGTCTGGCGAAGTTTTTGACCGATCCGGTGTGGTGGTTTTATCTCTTCTGGCTGCCCACCTATTTGACGGAAGTGCGCCACTTCACCCCCGGACAGCGCGGCACCGCGCTGATGATCGTGTACAGCGTTTCCGGGGTGGGCGCGCTGCTGGGAGGCGTGGTTTCGAGTTTCCTGATCAAGCGCGGCTGGACCGTGGGCAAGGCGCGCAAAATGACCATGCTCTTTTGCGCGGTCGTCATGCCGGCGTGCACGCTGGGCGTTGTGGTGAAGGACGCACACCTCGCGGTCCTGCTCTTCGGGCTGGCCACCGCGGCGCATCAGGCCTGGATGACCAATCTCTTCATATCGCCCGCCGATGTTTTTCCATCACAGGCAGTGGGCAGCGCGAATGGCTTCGGGGTGTGCCTCGGGGGGCTCGGCGGAGCACTCTTTTCGGGGATCATCCCGGGAACAGTGATACCACACGTCGGCTACGTCCCGGTGCTGATGGGTATGAGCTGCTTCTACATCATCGCCTGGCTCATCATCGACCGCATGATGGGGAACCTTGAGATGATCACTCTGGAGCTGGACGAGCCGCGCGCCGCTTCGCTCGCGCCCTCCCGGGCGTGATCTTTCTCCGTGCTCTCGCGCTTAGGAAGTAGCCGCTGATGCGGCCCCGTTGGCGTTGCGCCAGCGGAGGTGGGAGACCACCAGTCGAATCTCTTCGTAGGTAAAATCCAGCGGGAGAGCATCCTTTATCGGCCGCACTTGGCCAAGTCCACTTTTGGCTGCCGCCGTTTCGATTTGCGCCTGCCTGCCCGCTTCCACCCAGCCCGCTTGATACGCAAAGAACCCGCGTTCTACCAGATCCGAAACCATGCTGACGATGGTGGAATACTGCCGCTTGCGAATCTGCGCGATTTCGAGCAGCGTCTTCCCTTCCCGCAAGAGCTGCATGGTTTCGGCGGCAGGTTCGAGCCCCGGTCGCGGCGCGGCGCGCTCGCCGGCGTCGAATCGCTTCAGCGCATCGAGAATCTGCGCGCCGTATTGTTCCGCCTTGCGCTCGCCGATTCCGGGCACGCGCAGGAGTTCGTGCACGGAGCCAGGGCGCTGCCTGCACAGCGCGTCCAACGTCGTGTCGTGCATGACGACGAACGGCGGGACATTCTGCTCCCGGGCTGTCTCCCTGCGCCACGCTCGCAAGAACTCGCGGAGTTCGGGATTGATGGCAGCGTCTGCGCTGGTTGGAACGGGTTTCTTCTTCGGCTGAGCCGTGGCGACGGGCCGATCCGCCAGCCACTCTGGAACGTAGCCGCAGGCATCGCACGCGCCGCAGGATTCCCATTTTTTCTTCTCGCCGAAGTGCTCGCAGATGCGCCGGTGGCGGCAAAATTGCGATTCCACGAAGTCGCGGATCTGATGGTAACGGTCCCAGGCGCGCTCTTTTTCGGACTTGTCGTTGATCTGGCCGATGAAGAAGGCATGCAGCCCGGCGTCTTTCTTTTGCCACAAGAGAACGCAATCGGCCGGCAGGCCGTCGCGCCCGGCGCGCCCCGCTTCCTGGTAAAACTGTTCGATGGATTTGGGCAGAGAGAGATGAATCACCGCGCGCACGCTGGCTTTGTTGATGCCGAGCCCGAAGGCGATCGTGCCCACGATCACGCGCGCCTCGTCCGCCATCCAGCGCTCTTGATTGCGCTTGCGCTCCGCACCTTCCATCTGCCCGTGATAGGGCACTGCGGGGATTCCACTGGCCTCGATGATCGCCGCGGTGGACTCCACGGCGTTGATCGTCGGCGCATAAACGATGATGTTCCCTTCCTTATAGAAGCGCAGCGCCGTGAGCAGTTGGTCTGTCTGCGTCGCGGCATGGGATTGACGCACGACGTAGCGCAGGTTGGGCCGGTGGAAGCTGGCGATGTATTTGTGCGGATCGCGCAGCTGGAGTTGGTGAATGATGTCGTGCCGCACGCGCCGCGTGGCGCTGGCGGTGAAGGCGGCGATGGCGCGGTCGGGATAGCGTGCGCGCAAGCGGCTCAGCTGGCGGTATTCCGGCCGGAACTCGTGCCCCCATTCGGAGATACAGTGCGCTTCGTCGATCACGAAAAACAAAACCGGGACGCCCTTCAGCCATTCGTGGGTGTCCTCGCGCGCGAGCCGCTCCGGGGAAAGATAGAGCAGCCGATACTCGCCGCGGCGCGCCTTCTCGATCACCCGCGATTGCTTCGCCTGCGGGACGGAACTGTTCAGCAGCGCCGCGGAAATGCCCATCTGCCCCAGTTGCGCCACTTGATCTTCCATCAACGCGATCAAGGGTGAGATGACGATGGCGGTCTTGTCGGGCGACATGGCCGCGGGCAACTGGTAGCACAGCGACTTCCCGCCGCCGGTGGGCATGATGACGCAGGTGTCCTGGCCTGCGAGCAGACTGCGCACAACGCGCTCCTGCAAGGGGCGGAACTCGCTGTAGCCCCAGTAGCGGCGAAGAGGAGTCAGTAAATCGGGCACGGATTGCATCGGGAGAGTATAGAGCCAAGCGGCTCTGCAGTCCAAGTGAGATTTGTCATGAATAGTGACAGACCGCGTGTCCGTCAGAGGCCGGTGTTCAAGACCACGCGGAATCTCGCCTTTCCGCTCTGCATCCTCTCGTACGCCTCCGGCGCGCGCTCGAGCGGATAAATCTCGGTCATCGGCCGGATTCCTGTTTTCGCACAAAACGCCAACGCATCCTGCGAATCAATCGGCGAGCCCGACGGCCAGCCGCCGATCGAGCGCCGCCCGGCGATCAAGAGGCGCGCCGGAATTTCCAGCGGCTGGTCGGGGTTGCCGACAAGGATGGTCTTGCCGTTGATGCCCATGCCGCCCACGGCGGCGTTCACGGCCTTGCCGCTGGTCACCGTGGACAGGATGACTCTTGCCCCGCCCAGCTTTTCCAATTCTGTGACGGGATTTTGCGACTCGCTGTCGATGTAATACTTGGCGCCCAGTTTCTTGGCGAACGATTCTTTATCCTTTCCGCGCGCGATAGCTACCGTGTCGAATCCCATCTCGGCCGCAAACTGGACGCCCAAGTGGCCAAGCCCTCCAAGGCCGAGGATGGCGACGAGGTCACCCGACCGCGCACCGCTCTTGCGTAACGAATTGAAGGTGGTGACGCCGGCACAAAACAGCGGCGCTGCATCGGTGGCGGAAAGCTGATCGGGAATTCTGGCCGGGGCCGCAGCGGAAATGATTAAGTATTCGGCGTAACCTCCGTCGCAAGTCAGGCCGGTAATTTGCCGGCCCTTGCTGCAGGTCACAAAATCTCCGCGCAGGCAGGAATCGCAGTACCCGCAGTGGCCGCCGTGCCAGCCGACTCCCGCGCGCTGCCCCACTTCCCAGCCGCGCACACCCGCACCGACGGCGTCGATCACGCCGGCAACTTCGTGTCCCGGGATGCGCGGGTAGGTGATGCCCGGGCGCGAGCCTTCCTTCGCGTACTCGTCGCTGTGGCAGATGCCGCAAGCCTGTACCTTGATCCGTACGAAACCTGCGCCGGGCTCGGGAATCTCGCACTCCACAAGCTGGAACTCCCCGTGCGCATTCGGCACTTGAACGGCGCGCATCTTGGGCATGCTTCCTCCGGAACATCAGAATGAATCGAAAACTAAATGGTGGGGGAAACGTTGTAGCGCCCGCCTTTCTTTTCAGGCGGGCACGGCTAGACTGTTGCCGCCACTCCGAGTGCCCGCCTGAAAAGAAAGGCGGGCGCTACAACGTTAGTGTGTCGCGCTGCTCCGTTCGGGCTCGACCTTGCCGCCAGCCGCCTGGGCGCGCAGCCTGCGCAATTCCGCGTGGAACACAATCACACTCATCCACATCCCCAGCGGATGCGCACCGGCCTTCACCAGCGGATGAACCGTGCCGTTGCGGAATTTCTCGATGTCCTCGTCCTGCAACGTCTCCAGGACTTTGGATTCCTCGAGCGGCAGGCCGTACTCGGCCGCGACCGACGGGATATCGTTGATCAGCCGCACCCGCAGGCCGGGCTTGAAGCGAAGATCGTAGAGAATCTTGTTCAGTTTGTAGGCGTGCGGCGACGGGTGCTTGTAGAACTCGTAACCTTCCGAGCCCTTGAATTTATAAACCGCCGGGCCCTTGGTCCCTTCAACGGAAAGCTTTCCAGTCCGCTTGTCCGGCAGGAAGCGCATCACCGCGTGGCCGTGATGCCAGGTGGGCTGGTAGGTGATCAGCTCGCCGGGCTGATCGCCGATCATGCCGAACATGATCATCCAGGAAAGCATCTCGGTGTTGCCAACCACGTCAAGCTGTTCCGAGGTCAGGCTCAGCAGGGCTTCCTGATTGCCTTTTTCCATTTGCGCAATGGCCCAGTAGTCGAACTCGAAATCGGGCTGCGGATATTTCCAGGTGCCGGGGAAATGCGACATCCCCCCGCTGGCGATCACCGCGACGCGCTCCGGCCGCGCGGCAATCACTTTGGCAATGGCTTTGCCGAGTTGCTCGCAGCGCCGCGCCGTCGGCAGCGGCGGGAGGTAAGCATTCACAAAAATCGGCACGACCGGAATGTTGCGGCCTTCAATAACCCACTCGTAAACGGCCGCGAACGCGTGGCCGAGGACGGCGTCCTGCGAATAGGCCATGTCGAAGTCGGCGTTGACCAGCTTGTCGAGCAAATCCTCGGCCAGCCCCTGGTGCACCGGCAGATCGTAAGTCTTGCGCGCAAATTCCGCGCGCGCCCGCTCCCCCGACATGATCGCGAAAGTCGGCACCGACGACAGAAAGAACGTCTCCATGTGGTCGTTGCCGATCACGATGGCCACGTCCGGCTTGGTCTCGTCCAGCTCCTTGCCCATCAGGCGCATGGCGGCAATGTCAGCGTCGAGCTGCGCGGGGTCTTCGCTCGGCGGCCGCACGAAAAGCTGGGGCGCGTGAACGGTCCCGAATGCCGCTACGATTTTTCCCATATTGTTACCCTCGATTCCTTGCCTTGATTGTGCGAAAAGCCCCACCATTCGTCAAGGTTTCCGTAGGAACGTGGCAGGCGACAAGCAGCAGGTGTCAAGTGTCAGGTGTCGCGTAGGTTCTTGGCTTCTAGGCCCTTGAGTTCTGGGTTCTTGAATTCTGAGTCTTTGGGAGTTTGAGATTTCGGGGTTGGGTGCCCCACCCTTTGTGGTTTTCAAAGAGTGGGGATTTTGGTCCAACCCCGCCGAGCATGCTGGGCGAAGCACAAGAGAGGCCCCCACCCTGGCAAAAACCGCAAGGATGGGGCACCCGGCCGGCAACTGATTGGCATGTAGGCCCGATGGGTGCATTAACGTGGTCTGGCCTGACAAGCCATTGTCAACACTGTCCGCGCCCGACCCGGGCGAGGCGACACGATTAAAAAGGTGTATACTTAGCACATGTCACTACACTTCGCGACGAGCACGCCGAAGAAACTATTAGACGCCTTCAAGAAGGCGATCGACGATGGGAAGGTTGTGACTTGGAGCTACGACACGGATAACGACTTTACTCACACGGCCCAGCAATGGAAGTCTCTGGCTTGGCTGCGGCCACGGGTAGTAGAGGGCAAAGACCTCATATTTTCAATCGTAAAGCCAACAAACGGCAAAATCAGCACTGAGGTTTACGCCGTGTATCACGGGCGCTTCATTGAATCGATGTTGGTACATTGCGATTCGATGTTTACGGACGCCCGCGCGACATCTCTTCCGGCGGACGGCGATATCGTTGCATAAACTATAACAACCAAACAGCCGCAAATATGCCCCAGCAAATAGAAGACTTCTACCGTGTCTCGCTCCCAGCCGAAACAGAGGATAGCCAGTTCTATTCGGAATTTAGCATCATCGGAAAAACAGTAGACGCCGTCAATAGTTTCTATTACGTGTACCGGTCTTGGAGAACTGGTGCCAAAGGTGGTCCATCCACTCACGCACAGCAAGACTTATATCGCGCGATGCTAATATTCGCGTGCGCCGGCCTAGATATTTTCGTAAAACAACTTATTAAAACAAAACTTCCAAAGCTGATCGGCAGCGATAAAAGCGCAGAGGCTAAGTTTAAGGAGCATGTGCGGCGTGGACTGGGCAAAGATGACAAACAGATCCTAAACACGGTCGCGCTGGCGCTTATTGATAGAAACCCAAGAGATGTATTCTTATCGGACTACCTTGACAGCATGACAACCGACAGCCTCCAATCTGTGGATGAGCTATACAGAGTGTCTGAAGCATCGGGACTGGATACAAGAACAATATTTGGTAGCGACAGGAAGAATCTATTGAAAGATGCCTTCACTGTCAGAAATCAAATCATCCACGAAATGGATATAGTTGTCTCTAATGAGGGCACCAAGAAGACTGGTCATCGAACACGACGACAGCGGAGGGCAGATCTAATGGAGAAACACACTAGGGCTATGCTGGATCTGGCACGGGATCTCTTCGCGGCGTACAAGATGAAGTTCGATGAGTTTAAGATCGGCACCGAAAAAACACTGAAGCCGTCGCAGATGTGATCAGCGGGCGCCCAGCTCCGAAGCTTCCCCCGGCCACGCAAAACCACGATCCATAATCCAAGTGCTCGTCAGGCATGCGCGGCGATTCCCTGCTTCTGAATCTGCTTCGCGAGCCGCGGATACACCTTCAGTGCGTTGGACTCGAAGATTTTCTTTTTGTCCGCAGCGGTGAGGATCGATGACCCGTCGATGTAGCGGCGCGTGTCGTCGAAGTAGTGCCCGGTTTCGGGGTCGATACCCTTGACGGCGCCGACCATCTCCGAAGCGAAGAGAATGTTGTCCGCGGGAATCACCTTGGTCAGGCAATCGATGCCGGGCTGATGATAGACGCAGGTGTCG
>Ga0210394_10005504_pt1 | contig 14170 bp, 27 predicted proteins | sample IncBWC12MmetaG_FD_160121 | JGI IMG/M metagenome (GOLD analysis project Ga0210394, IMG submission 160121) | Forest soil microbial communities from Barre Woods Harvard Forest LTER site, Petersham, Massachusetts, United States - Inc-BW-C-12-M | ecosystem: Environmental > Terrestrial > Soil >...
TAGAAACGGTTGTCCGCGGTCAAATACTAACTGAACAGGACAGGTCTTGCGTTTGGTTACAGCTTGACACGGCGGAGGACACGTTTTCTTCTTGCCGTGCTTGTCGGTACCGCAGTGTTTTCCGTCTATGGAATCGACCGTCTTTGACGTAGATCCAAATTTCTTGCCTAGATTGAATGGCTTACGATCGAAACTGCCCGTGCCAACAGTTGCACAACCGCCTTCGGTACGCTGATGCGCTCCCTTGCTAGCCCCGATCTTGACCTTCAAGCAAGGCGGGGTGCCTGAAGCTGATTTTTTCTTAGCCGCCACGAAATAATTGTACACTGATTTCTAGCACCAATGTTCATCTACGGTATCGGAGCCCTCGCGTATCTACTAGTAGGTTTAACAGTTTACGTTGACGGTGTGTTTAGCTCCTGGAGCTGGTCCCTACGGTGGCGCTGGTTGGAGAAGACAACGCTGTTTCTCGCCTGGCCCCTTTATTTCTTGTTCGCATCAGCGAACACGATTCTAGCATTTTGGCTAGCTAAAGGAGAAAGAGGTCCTCGCCGTGACCAATGAGGAGTGGGATAAGAAACTAGCTAAAGTTCGAGAGCTAACAAAGGAACAAGAGCTACGTCAAGCCAAAGATGCAATCGATGCGCTGATTGCTGAATGGGACCCGGCCGTACGAACGATTACGGAGCCAGAGACCTTCACGATTAAGCTTCCTGAGTCTTGTAAAGTATCTGTGACAAGGAATATTGAAGACCCTACCGCATGGGTTATCGAGTGTAGAATATGCTCGCTCGATGTAGAAACGGGCGAAATAGCGGAATTCAAGACTACCCAACCGTGGGGTACTGAGCCAACTATGACTGAGGTTGCTAATACAGTAAAGGTGATGCTAAATCATGAGGTTCGTGAACAGCTAGGACTGGACCCGCACAATAAGACCAAGAAAATGCTATGAGCAACTGTCAGATTAAAGATAAGCCTTACAACCAAATTTGTTGGGAAGGTGATTGGCGTGAACTACCGCAACAGTGCAGTGATGGCATTATCGAGGTGTGGGATCAAACGATGGGCTGTACCGCTTGTGGCATGAATATTTGGTACCTGCCCGCGTATGGTATGTGGCCAGAATGGGATAAGGAAAATGAACCTCCAAGCGATTGGTGGAAGACAGTCAGGACCAATCCTGACATGAATCCATACGATCCATATGTAGCCTTGTTCATCAAGATCCATCTCTACAGCTTCAACTATTTCGGTGATCCTGGTGATGAGGATAACAACGGCGCTAGCATCTATACGATCGGGCCGTGATTTAAGCCATGATTGAGTATGTGTTGGTTGGCCTCTTTGTTTGGGTTGAAGGCTTGCACTGTTGGCCTCTTGCAGCGCGCCCAGCAGTGCCTGCAACCGTTGGAGATATCCCTTGGTACTCTCCGTTGTTAGACTTCAAGCTAATTCCATCACGTGATAGCGAATCGTTCAAGAGCCTCAAGAAATTCGAGATTGCAATCCCGCTAGCACCGCATCCCGGTAGCTTTGCCTTCGTAAGAAAACACCATATACACGAGGGCGTCGACTTGTATTGTCCAGAAGGAACACCAGTAACAGCGGTTGAAGACGGGACGGTAGTAGCTGTCCTACCGTTCACAGGAGCTAAAGCCAGCTCTTCATATTGGTCTGATACAGACGCTGTATTGGTTGAAGGTAGGACCGGCGTTGTCGTATACGGCGAAATTTCTACAACGCTTACTGTCGGACAGATGATAAAGGCAAAGAATTTGATCGGTTGCGTCAAGACTGTGTTAATACACGACAAAGGTCGACCTATGGCGATGCTTCACTTGGAATTGCACAAGCATGGTACACGTGATGCGCCCGAATGGCCCCGTCGCGGTGAACGGCCTAATACACTGCTCGACCCTACTTGGTTTTTGCTAAACGCCGCAAATACTATAGCAGCTGAGTAAAGTGCCATTCGTGTTACGATCTATGCATGCGCGGTTTTCGGTTGTGGCTTGTTGCTAGCATAATGACTGGATGTTTTTCGTCATCCCGTTCTTCGATATTTACCCCAGCTTATCAAGCAGCAGTGACAGTTCGTCTTGACGAGATTTGTGTAAAGGTTGACCTAACCACAACAAATCAAGCCTACACAGGCTATAGAGGTACAGGTATCGCCTTAGGGCCGAGGCGCGTGTTGACTGCAGGGCATATGGCTGATTGTAATGTTCAAGGCCTATACGTTGAACTTCCTAATGGGAGTCATGCCTTCGCTTCGGTCATTTGGCTATCTCGTGCAAGGGATCTTGCATTATTGTCAATTCCAAACGGTTCATTGGGCGATACATTGGCATCCCCAGAAGTTGCTGCCGTGAAGATCGGTGAAACAGTATGTGCTCACGTGGCCGACCCGAAGGTTGACACATTATGCGGAGTAGTAACCTCTGTAGGCGGTCCTGGCGGTCGCGATGTAAATTTCACAGGTGCAGTGCAGCACGGTAATTCAGGTGCAGGAGTATTTAACGCCCAAGGTAAACTAGTAGGCATTATTACAGCGATAGGCTCAAAGGGCGACGGTGTATTTACAAGCGTTCAGCCAGAGGACATTCAATAATTACCGTTTATTCCTCTACAAATAACTTTAATGTAACGTATAGTTAACTACTAAATCGGTACTTAGCCAACAAGCGCGGCAGCCTTTGCCAGCAACGCCACCTTTCCCAGGAGGCGCTACGGCTTTCCTGCAAGTGTGCTTAGCGTCTTCGGTGGAGTAGGCTTGGCAGTTCCAATCTGCTCTTGGATCAGGTCCATTCGGGCGAACCGCTACTCGTTGCGCGTGCTCGTAGACATATTTCTCAAGCTCTGATGTCATTCCAAGAAATTGGTCAGCTGCAATCACTGTTGATCCAGCACTCCAGCCTGGACCTAAATCACGCGGTGGATGCTCGTTGATTTCATAGCTCGACGGTCTAATAACTAAGTTATCAATCGGCGAGTTGATCTTATTGACTGCGTCAATACCCCAACTAGTAGCCCAAATCCTCGAAGGTGCCCAGAAGTGAATATGCGGCAAACGTCTCGCTATAGCTTTCCACTGACTAAGGTATTCTTCCTCAAAGAAATCGCCTGAATCGTGGATACGAAAAAATTTCTTGCCTGATTGCTCGGGAACTAGTTCAGCGTCTTCACCTTTGCTGCCTTGGAGGTAGAAATTGGCGTTGTCGATTGCATAAACCATCGTCTCGATAAACGCAGTAGACGGCGAGCCATCTGGTGCTGGTGCTACAACATTGATGGCTTGCCGTGCCCATAGATAGCGTAGGATCTGTGCGTACTGGACCTGGCCAGTGCTGTACTGACCTCCCATACTATAGCAGTGCTCACAGATACACTGCGCCAAATTGACTTCTTTCTTGATAATCTTGGCAACTAGTCTTTGGGCTGCAACTAACCGTCCTTCGGGGACGACACTCTGTCCTGCTGCAGCCCCGGGACAGCTACCGCCAATGGTTATATCACCTGCAGGCAAGCTGAACGAGGGGCAAGCCATCTTGCTAGTCCAGCTCAGCAACGAATACTGTTGGACGTCAGGATTTGTAGTAGGGTTCCACGCCGGCCCCCTACCGATCGGCTTGTCGAGTACTAGGTATACGCCCTTAGTATCTTTACCAGCCAGATTTCCGGCCTGAGCAATGAACGTTACGTCGATCAGGCTCTGTTCGACAGCCTCACGAACGAATACCATGTTGAGTAGGCCTGCGTGTGCCTCTGCGATGACTGTGTCGGGCGATGGACAGCTAGGACTGTTTTCGCCTAGCGTTGCGCCATGCATCGACGAGGCACATTTTGAATATTCGCGTTCTAGAATCGATATGTCTTCGGGAACTTCGAGATTGGGCAGGATTGCAGCCATGGGTTGTTACTCCAGTATATCAAGTGCGTCAGGGTACCAAGTCTTCAAATCGGATATCCGATCAGTGAGGACGTATCTATATAAGACTTTACCATCGCTTCAGCACGCTTGATATGAATCAATGCCTGGATAGCGTTTATCAGTTCGATATCGTTCTCAATAACAGAAAGACTCATTTTAGTTCTCGCTCTGGAGCGCCGATGGCACGTCGTAGGAGATTAGCTAAGCCGTTAGCCAACGGTGCGGTCCAGAATGTCGTCTTGCGTGCGTTCGTCAGTTTGTCTAGGACCTTTATGATTTCACGAATCGACTCGGCCGTAGTAGGATAATGCGCGCCACAGGCGTCAGCTACTGCTGTTGTAGCCCTTCTGGCAATTTCTTTCTGTTGGTTCTGTTCTAGTTCTCTCAGATTCAACCACGGGCGGTCATCCATACCACTGCCCCAACACTTGTCACAGACGTCGACCGACATAGCTTGTCCGCCTATCCTCCCCCTTCGCCATCCAGAGGTATTCCCGTACATCTTAGTGCCTAAGCCTGCACACTGTTCGCACGCGTCATCTTCGTTCCGAATGCCTCGCTGTCGCAGTAGGTCTCGCCAGGCTTCGTCGTAATCGGCGCTACTCATTTGTAGTCCTCTTCTTTAGTTGAGATTACAAACTTTATGCGTTCGGAGCTTACTGAGAAGGTTTCAGGAATAACCGCGGATCCATTGGACATTTCCAGTTCCTGTTGTTTCTGTAATAATAAACAAAAGGACGATGCATCCATGAACGGGATCACACGCCACCCAGCAGCTCTGGCTATAGCGTCGGCTTGGTCGTAGTGTCGAATCTTCAGCAAAGCTTGAATAGCGTTAAGGAGTTCGTCATCCATGAAATGAAGAGGGATCGAGTAAATCTGTAAAAATCATCGGCGCTAACCATGATCATTTGCTCGCTCTTGTAATGGCTACCAACAGGTTTCGAGTATTGCGCGATCCGTAAGTACCATCCATCAGAATATTTCCAAGCTTGAGCCTCCCAGCCGGCAAACACAGCCAAGTCCTTGGCTTGGCTTATCTCGCCAAGCTTTAACAAAGCTTGGATCGCGTGGATAAGCTCGATCGGGAGCAAAACATCTTACTTTCGAGCTTGAAGCTTCGGACGTACCTTTGAGGCTCCTGTGCGAGCCATTTTCTTGACGATCTTACGGGCAACACGCGAATTTATCACTGGCTGACTCGCCGCGGTGGTGGAGCCTATTTTCTTATGGTGGCTGCGCTTAACAGGAACTGCTGGAGTCGCTTGTTTGGTTGTTTGCTTATTTCTCAAGTATGCAGAGACATCAGGAGGGTCTTTAGCGTTGCCCTCTTGTGTATGGAAAACGTCGCAGGCAAGCTTTGCTGAATCGAAGGCCATCTGGGCGTCGCGTCTGGTAAGGGCGCAGTTATGCCAGGCATCGCGTGCGAGTATGTCCTGCCAATAGGCGACTTTACAAGTCAAGTTAGGACAGCCTTTGGCTGCATCAGCAGCTTTTCGAGCTGCTTCGATTTTCTGTTTTAGTCGTTCGGCTGTGCGTGCCCATTCTTCAGATAGCCGGAGGGCTTGTTCGAGGTCTTCTTGGAGCGTTTTTGGGGGCTTGGGGGTGTGGAGGATCATCGCATCCCTATCTTTTTTGAATTGATTCGGGTTCTCGAACAAGGCCACCCGTTGTCATCCTGTTGACAAGTTGTTTCTATACTGGGCATATTAGGGCGGTACAAGACCCAAATATCAGAACTGTGATAAGGCCATCTGGCAACTCCGCCTGATTTCAGCATTACCATTGTCTTTGCTGCAGATTGATATCCGACTTCGAGAGGAACCAGTCGAGGTCCAACGGTAATTATTGGGCCCGGTACTAATTGCTTAGTCTTTACTATAGACCCTCCAAGGTGAATATGATCATACCATCCGAAATTACCGTCATGATCATCATTACCGCCTTGGAAATTTGCGTAGAATTGAGGCGATAACTGTTCAAGCTTGGCGTTGTTCTCCTCTGTAGCCCTGTCGTTGCCAGGAGTCTCGCCAAGAGATATTCGGGCTATACGTGTCCGTCCTCGCATAATATCGGCATAGACCAAAATGAATGCATAAGCATCAGTAAACGTAATAGGCCAACGATCCCATTTTTGGAATATTGCATCTACAAGCGCAGGTTCATAAGGTTTCTTGGCATTCAATTTACGTAACACTTGTGCGATCGTTGTTGCCAATTCCGGTTCAACGGCAAGTCTTTTGGACATTGCAGCTTCAAGTTCAGTCTCATAGCTCATCGTGTTCTATCCTAGTTCCTTAGGCAAAATGCCTGCGGCAGATGTATTCGTTAGATCTGTTGTGTAATGGTCGATGATAGCGTCTGATAGTTGACCCGTAATTCGCTTGATTTGATATATAGGAACGCCTCGTGCAACCATGTAACTAATAAACGAGTGACGCATTACGTGAGGGGTTACACCTGTGACTCCTGCAAGACGGGCTCTTTTTTTTACAGCTTCATATATACCTTCATCTGTAAGCGGCCCTACGAGTTCATCGCTGTTGCGTTTGAATGCTCTAAAAAACGGCCCTGTATTAACCCCGTATCGTTTAATTAACACGTCTTGCCATGCGTTTACAGCCTTTATACAAGCTGCATCAAGAGGTACCTCCCAACGACGCTTCCCCTTAAGCTGAATCTCTACAACCGCCTCTTTGGTTCTGTACGAAGTTTTGAAGTCCGTGAGTAGAATGCCTGCCATACCTGATCTACGCATTCCTGTCCGAAAACCAAGGACTAGTATCGCAAAGTCTCTTACATCTCTCGGATTATTACTCCGACAAGTATTTAATATAGCAGCCGCGGAAGACTCAGGAATAGCATACCTATTCTTTTTACTCTCTTCCTTCTTGAGTTTAAGCCCGTCGGCGAAGTCATATTTGGCTATACTCTCCCCCGCTCGTTTGACACGTAACGCGTAGGCTCTAGAAACCCAACGAATGGCCTTAGTATAAAGGAGTACGCTTTGTGGGCTTAGCGGCGCAGGCGCTCGTCGTCTACGGTCACTGCTTATTAGGTTAAGTTCAAGGCCCGAGGCTGACAATTTCTTTCGCCAATCCTGTACGGCTGCAGTTGTCCAGTCTTTGCGTGCCCCACCAGCAAAGGCTATAAAGTCTCGGATTGCACGTTCATACAGGCGAGATGTTTCAGGGCTAAAGTCGTCTTTATTAGCTTCTAATGTCGTTAACAGAGGCTCCGTCGGCACGGCTTTTACCCTCTCATAGCGAAACCCTAAAGTCAACCCTGATAACTTGAATTACCAGGGTATCCTCGGGATATAGTAAATGCTTGAAATCATTAAGGAATTTGATGATCTCAGTTATGCGATTATTGTAACGTATCAGAACTGCTAAGCTAAATGAAATGGGCCGCAGCGGACCAATCCCTCGTGAGAACGCTTTTTATCGCCTAGCTCCGCGTGATGGCCGCGTGCTGCCCGTGGTGTACGCAACGAAGAAAAACGGGCCGCCGTACGTATTGTGGCCAGGGCCAGCTGAGCATTTAAGGGAAGGCGATCTAGGATATTTCAAACGTCACCCGCTTGCTGGCTACCGCGGGTATATCCCGGTGTTGAAACTTGCCGCAATGGACTATGGTCTTGCTGCAGCAGAAGACCTTGAACGCCGTTTGGTAGTTATACCTATCGACGGCGATGCCTGGAATTGGGATCGCGCTAACTTGTACTTGATTGCCCGCCGTGACTACTTTTTGCGTCCTAAACGTACTGTTTCACGATAGGGTTGGGATACGCTCATGAAGAAAAAGCCTAAGTACTGGCGCCACACCGGAGGCGGTTGTGGGCTGACAACGTCATCGAGACATCCGTGCGACGAGAGCTACGAACGTGGTAGCGAACGCGTGACGGTGCTAACGACATTTGATAGGCACTGGAAGATGCCCGAACGTGTCATGTCGTTATCGCAACTGAAGCGTTTAAAGGGCGTTGGCACAATCAAGAAAGAGAAATAGCCTTGGGCAAGTTTAGTATCAAGCCAAAGTACCAAGCGCTAGAAGACGCTAATCAACGTGCGGCTAAGCTTGTAGAGAAGGCTACCAAGCTGCTTGTAGATACTGAGCTGTGTTCTGCGCATCCAAAATACAAGATTCAACGTCCACCAACTGTTGCCTGTGAAGCCTGTTGGCGTATTTGGTTCATATCAGAGGGATTGATCAGGTTTATCGCTTTAGCTTTGGCCTTTCTACCCATTGTAGCTTCGTGAGTACCTAAATTCTCGACGCGTTCAGAACCGTCGGCCCGACGGTATACCGCGGTTACTAAATAATTTCCTGCTACCCCGATAGGCATATATAACTCCTACTCATAAGAAAATTCTTGTCCGTCCATCCAATTAATAAGCTGCTGCCAGTATACAGCGTTCAGCCCTCCAGTCTCCTTGATGTACTCACAGACATCACGGCGAATCACCTTGCGCTGTTGCGGCCATAGCTCGTGAAAGTAGGTTCTGATAAGACCTGCTACTTCATCAGTAACGTACGATTGACGACCAAGCGCGTAGCGTGTCGCAGACGATAGCAACGCGAAAAGGTCACCGCGACCCATAGTAATAGGCGTTTGTTTATCGGTCATTTGGGTACCATAGCCAGTGTCTCTCCGACGGCGACCAATCCCACATCAAATTATAAATGTCCGCAGCCGGAAAGTGTCTTTCTGGTGTTGCTGAAACCCATACACGTCCCGATACGCAGCTCGAAATGGAACTTTTGATCTAGATCAAGCCAGCTCTCAACCGCAGCCTTTGCAATAGCCGCAGAAGCGGTGCAACGCTGGCAGCGCCCGACGTTCAGATTCTCGTCGGTGCAGGTCGTCCTGGCATGCTCGGGAAGGCAGAGGTCAATGAACTCACGAACCTCTGGGTTCTTGATAAGCCGCAGAAATGCAGCCTCGTAGGCGGCTTCTTTGGCTGCGATACGCTGCGCCTCCAGCTCGCTACGTCGTTTGAGTTCAGCGTGTAGATCGGCGTCAGTAATTTCTTCTAGCTTGGTCATAAACTACCCCATAGGTTAGAAACGCTTGATTTGCGAACTTTCACGCTGCCACCACTCCGCCTTCGTCGGTACTTCGCTAGGCTTGTGATCGCACGCACACCCGGGGCAACACGCCACCTGGTCGCCTGGCTTACGATCAGGAAGATTAGTCCAGAAAATTGTAGGTGTACGACATGAGAAACAACGCTCGTACGGCGGCTCAGGATCATCTTGACGCTGGATGGGTACGCTCATATCAGCTCTACGTTTAACCTAGAAATTCTATTTCATCCAGCCAATTCATTGCCTTGAAGGCGCATCAGGCAAAAGCAGCTGTTGGTTGTTCGGGAACAGCAACTCGGCGATCTTCCGAACATGGCGCGGATGAGGACGAATCGAGCCAGCCTCCCACTTCGATACCGTACACTGGCGGACGCCGAGTAGCGCAGCGAACTCTGTCTCCAACGCAGCCTCGTAGTCAGCCTCCAGCTCGATACGCTGTTTGAGTTCAGCGTGCAGATCGGCGTCAGAATTTTCTTCTAGCTTGGTAGAAATGCTTGATTCGCTCATATCAGCGCTACGTTTAACCTATAAGTTCTATTTCATACCGCCAAATTCTTGTTATTCAACGCGAACGAAAAACAACTGCCAGCTGCAAGGGGGCTTAGAAGCGTCAGCACGAAACCCCTCTGCACCGAATTGGCTACACTGCCACCAGCCAGACAAACTGCTGTTGCGTCGGATGGTCGCGCCACAGCAGGGACAGCCACAAGTCTGAGCCTTAACAATTTCTGCGTTGGTTGCAAGGGTACGTGCACGATCGGCAGCACTACGCTCCAGCTCATGGATGATATCACGCGCGGTTTGTGCAAGGATTCCGTTGTCGAATCCGGCAATTTGGCGAAGCGTGGTGAAGTCTTCGTTAGCCGCGAGGTAACGAAATTCCTTACGCTCAGCTGTGTGCGTAGGACCCTTAAGTGACTTGCGTAGGATGCGGTCGATGGAAGTCATAGATAATGTACGTCTGAGACGTCCGATGTTATTCCGGCCAAAGCGAGGTCCTAAAAGCGTATACAGAACATGCGAACAATTCTAGGAATACTTTGGATGCCAATTGGTATATTTATTCTCTGGTCTACGGCTATTGTGCGGTGGATCACAGGAGACTGATGAATACAATTTCTTGCCTGTACAGACAACTTCCTGCGTTCATCTACGTCGACTAGTCCTTAACTGGTGTCGGTGTGTCCAGGCATCACACGTTCCACTCAAATGCAGGCCATTCAGGGGTAGCGTGCTTCTTACTTGTCTCGTAGCAGAAGGTCCGCAGCGCGTTGAGCGTCCTGATTGCATCGACGGTCACGGCCGCGATCTGCTCGCCCTTATTGATGTTCAGCCTGCGAATGTTGTCTGCCGTGACCCGTGTAGTAACGCGGTAAGTCGCGAAAGTCGACTGCGTTCCATTCGTGCAAATCATGGTGGTGTAGGTAACGCCCTGTAAACGTTAACTGCATGGCGCCTATTTCAGAAAAAAAAAAACGCGAAGTTAGCCCCTCCGGGCCAACTTCGCGAGGTTATAGGTTGGACGATTACACGTGAAAGATGCTGGACGATTACACGTGAAAGATGTTGGACGATTACTATTTCTTGAGCGGCTGCAGCCTCGCGTCGATAGCCTCGGGCCCAACCAATAGCCACCTTGCCCGCCCAGTCGTACCGAAATTCCAAATGGGAGCGCCAGATCGTTGGATCGCTACGATCGCAGCGCTGATTCGAGCGGGGCGTGCACCAATCGCGGCAACTAGTTCCAAGAGATACAGAGGGCGGTAGGAGATCAACTTCCTGACTACCTTATCCAGTTCCTGAGCCGTGCACGACTCACCAATACGCCACGTCCATGCGGGGCGTTCCTCGGTCCCGAGATTGTAGATCTTCTCGGTCTTGATAGGCTCGACGAGCATCGTCTGGACGCGATTCAACGGGATCCCTAGGCGCTTCTGTAGGTCCACCGTAGAAAGAACATTCTCGCTAAGCATCGTCTCCAGGGTTTGACCGATGGGTGGAACCTCCTTGTGCGCCGGTGCCTTAATGTCCCTTGTGCCTCGCGCCAGTTTCTGACGGAGCGTTGTCAATTCCTCGCGCATATCAGCGAGCGACTGTTCGAGATGCAGCATCGTCGGATGTTTTGGGCCTTCGTTTACGACTCCTTGTGAGTGCTGTTCACTCCCATTGGTCGTCTCGTCGGTCTGTTCGGTGGATTGGGTGGGTTCTGTACTATTGCTATTCAGCATGCGGCGACCTTGTGCAGACGTTGTGCCGTAATCCGATTTGGGCGATCTCGTGTATTTATGTGCAATCCGTACGCGTAGACCACTACGCTAATTAGACGCACTGCGCGATTAAGACCTAGCAAAATAGCAACAGATGGAAAATATTTGGAAATCCCTTACCATTGAACTACAACTCTTGACTTAGCTTACAAATTTAACCTTCAAATTTTCGTCGTCTCCTTGTCAGATGCTTCCCTCGCGCTGCGTCTGGGTAATTGAGACGCAAGAAAGGAGGTGAAAGAAATATGCAAATCGAATCAAGAAGGCTAGTGCTATGCGGCGACCACACCGTGGCCGACCCGTGGTTCAGCAGGGTCGTGTACGTGAACCAGCACTACATCGAGCTGGTCGAGTTCGACTCGATGCGTGAAGAGTGCCGGGTAAACGGCGCGCTGTACGCGTGTGACAGCGTAGAGGACATCGCGGTCGATACTGGGAGCTGCAAGGCTAGCGAGGCGTTCGAGCAGCTGACGGGAATGTGGCCCCGCGATTGGGACCGTATGTACAGGCGGCTGTACTGGCGTGCGTGGATGTGCTCGACGTGTGAGTGGCGGACCGACTACCGAACCTACACGTGCTGGCGCCACAGGTCCCAAGCGTGATAAGCTTGGTAGGTCGTGGTGAAGCATCAAAAACGCCGTAAGTTACGTAAGCCACGGCGTTTGTCTGGCCAAGAAATAGTTGTGCGTCAGAGCAACAACAAGAGCACTTTACTACTAGTTGTTGGCGTAGCCGGATTAGTCGGTCTCGCTTATTGGCTGTGGAAGAAATTGAGCGGAATCGGGATCGGCGGGAGTGGATCTTCTATCAATAGTGGAAGCGGTGCAGGTTCGGGTGTTCCAGGTTTACCTTCTCCGTCTGCTCCGGGTTTACCTTCGGGGTTACCTTCTCAAACTACGCAGCCAGACGCTAACCAATCTGCAGCATGTGCTATCAGATTGTCCGCGGCTGGTCTTACAATAAACGGTATAGCTGCTACGATTGATCAAGTAGCTAGCTGTACTCAAGGTGCCGATGTAGTCATTACCGGGGATGCTCGACAAGGCGACGCGGACGCTTTACAGGCGGCGTTGAATGCTAGCAGCATTCAGTTTACAATCAATATATCGTGATAGACTATAACGATGAAGAAGCGTAATAAGACCTTAGGTTACGCGAAGCGCCCAGCAGGCTCTAAATGGACTGATGCAAAGCGCGTTGAGTGGGCTGCGGACAATATCAAGGTTCTTTTAGACCCATACAATTACGAACCACGTGACGTGCGATGTGAAAACGCTCGCCAGCAGGCCGCTAAAGCAAGAAGGCTCTTGGCAAGAATTTCAGCCTCGTCTTCACATGTCTGGACGCGCGAGATTCAAGCTATTCTTGATCGGGTAGTGAAGAAATGTTCGCGGTGACTAAATAAGCTTCGGCTATTTCTTGATCTGAAGCTTGGCTGTGCCTCGTCAGCTCGACTTCATAGAGTTTCGCAAAATGTGCTAGCTGCGTCTCGCTAGTGTTGAACACCTTCAATGTTTTCTTAGGCTGGCTCTTTGCTCGCTCGATAGCCAAACACTCGATAGAGTTCGACAACGCCATCGGCTCAATGGCTACTTTCCCTGTTCCATCAACGGCGTACCAAGCGGGAAATAACGTACAAATCCTGGGCCGTGTATTCTTATCTAGTATGCACCCCTTACCTGCCTTCCAGAAAAAGCACGCTCGCGTCTTCTCATCGAACTTCAATCCAACTCGAATATTACGCGGAAACATTCGATCTATGCCAGGAGCTACTGCAGCCATATCATGTTTGGCTAGAGGGTGTATTTTCTCGTAGTCAGCGTATTCGCTAGGTCTTAGTCCTGTCGCTTTGCTAATTCTTTGCATATCGTTGATCGTAAGGCCGAACTTGACCGGCTCGGTGCCAGGCTTAAGGTGACAGCAGTCTCGGCACTGGCCAGAGCAATCAGCGCAAACGTTAGTACTCATAACTTTACAAGGACCGTAGCATAGGCTACGGTACCACTCGTGGAAAATTTGTTAGTGGCGATGCCACTCTTTAGCTCGGTATCGGTGACATTCTTTGACCGTTGGAATCAGTTAGATAAGACACCGATGGTTAGGATGTCTTCGATGAAGTGTCCGTACATACACTTGTCGATGCGAACAATTGTCGAAGAGTCGTTAGCCCAGCCCGGGTGGGATCGTCTAGTAATACTTGAACATGACATGATTCCACCGATCGACGCATTGGTTAGAATCGCCACAGTACATAAAGATCATGACATCGTCGGTTGTATGTACTTCAAGCATGAACCGCCGCACTATCCATATGTATGGAATAGAGTAGGTAACGAGCCTTGTGATATTGAGGCTCAACGCCTGAGCGACGAAATCAAAACAGGACTCAAAAAGTCCAAGACCAAATACGGCAATCAGCGTCAACGAGCCGCAGCGCGCCAAAGGGCCTATGAACTTGGTCTGTTAGCCAATAACAGACGTCTGCCTCCACCTATTGGCGTCATTAAGCAATGGTGTGATAAACCCGGTCTATATGAATGTGATGCAGTCGGTATGGGTCTGACCTCTATTTCAAGAAAAATGCTAGAGGCGTGGCCGGAAGATATTTCAATGTTCAACGCTCCCGCCGAACTGCCCTATCGAGGAAGTCATGACCTCTGGTTTTGTGATAAAGCCAAAGACCAAGGGTTTAAGGTCTGGTGTGATTCAGGTTTGATCGTCGAGCATCTAACAACAGTCCCGGTCGGACTATCGCATGCGCTCGACCACATGATTGTGCCGTCGGAAGTCGGGCAAGTTAGCTTCAATAAGAAATAGCGCCTTCAGCGTTTACGTCGTCGCTTAGATAGACTATCTGGCGGAGGCGATTGAATCTGTA
>Ga0210394_10005505_pt1 | contig 14165 bp, 5 predicted proteins | sample IncBWC12MmetaG_FD_160121 | JGI IMG/M metagenome (GOLD analysis project Ga0210394, IMG submission 160121) | Forest soil microbial communities from Barre Woods Harvard Forest LTER site, Petersham, Massachusetts, United States - Inc-BW-C-12-M | ecosystem: Environmental > Terrestrial > Soil >...
TCGCACTTCGTCCAATCCAGCCGAACATCGGCTGAAGCCGATGCTGCAAGCTGAAGCTCGCGCCACCAAGACGTCCCTGGAGGAACTCGGGCCTGGAATAATGTAACGAACTTACAACTCAGGACACAGTGGCCTGTCGCGGAGAAAACGTGAGCGTCTTGATGGGCGCCTGGCGAGCAATTTTCGCTCCCCGGCCCGCGAGGTCATTTTTCCGGTAACTCGCACAGAATCAGTTTTTGCGTGTTAAACTCGCCAAAATCGACGAGCCGGACGAGCCTCCGCCGACCCTCCATAGCGGAAACTTCGGAAATCGCGTTTAAACGCGTTCTAGGGGCCAAGAAACGGAAATCGCGAAAAAACCCCCGAGCTCACGCCAGGGGTGATAACACGTCTGGGCGGGACCGTCGCAGCCAGTGCTGCTGCCGCCGCGCCCCTCTTCGGCCGAGCACTCGCCCAGGCCCTGCGGGTAGCCGCCTGTGGCGCGGCACCCTCGTCCCAGCTCCAAACCGCCGAAATGGAGAGTCAGACCATGATCAGACCCTCCATGAAATGGTGCACCCAACGTGAGTGGCGACGCCATGGGTGTTCGCGCCAAATTCCTTTGACACGAGGCGCTTGGAGCAGCGCAGCCCACTTCGCTGTCTGTGCTCTCGGCCGGCGTCACCCTGTCACCGATCAAGCTTCACATTCAGCGGACGCCCGCGTGTCGAAAATCCCCGTTGGCGCGGGCAACGGCTCCTAACTCATTCTAGGAAGCCTGCGAGTGAGATAGACTTGTCTAATCTCAACGGGCGAGGAGGCGTGGTTTCCGATGTCTGACCAGTCCGGGACGAAAAATCCAGGCGATCCGGACTCCGCGCCCGCGCCCGCTACCTGCAAGATTGCATCGAACGAAGCCGTGCGCGGGATGGTCATTGGTCCGTATTACTTGCTCGAGGCGATCGGCCACGGCGGCATGGGCGAAGTATGGCTGGCGGAGCAGAAACAACCGGTTCGCAGGCGCGTCGCCATCAAGCTGATCAAAGCGGGGATGGGCACGCGCGAAGTGGTGGCGCGGTTCGAAGCGGAGCGGCAGGCGCTCGCGATGATGGACCATCCCGCCATCGCTAAGGTCTTCGATGCGGGGAGCACTGCCGACGGGCACCCGTACTTTGTCATGGAGTACGTGCCCGGCGTGCCAATCACGGAACACTGCGACACTCACCGCGTGCCGATCCGTGAACGACTGGAGCTTTTCATCCAGGTTTGCGAAGGGGTCCAGCACGCCCACCAGAAAGCGATCATCCACCGCGATCTGAAGCCTTCCAACATCCTCGTTTCCGTCCAGGACGGGAAGGCCCGGCCCAAGATCATCGACTTCGGGGTGGCGAAGGCCACCGCGCAACCCCTCAGCGAGAAGACGTTGTACACCAACCTGGGAGCCATGATCGGCACACCCGAGTACATGAGCCCGGAGCAGGCTGGATTAACCGCGCAGGACGTCGACACCCGCACCGATGTGTACTCGCTGGGAGCGATTCTCTATGAGCTGATGGTGGGTGAGCTGCCGTTTGATTCCCGCGATTTAATGCGGGCGGGAAAGGAGGGCGCGCGGAAGAAGATCCTTGAAGAGGAACCGCTCCGGCCCAGCCTCCGGGTCCGCACATTGGGCGAGCGTTCGTCAATTTCAAGCAAAAACCGTTCGAGCAAAAACCGCAGCACCGAGACCGCCGCGCTGGCCAGTCAACTGAAGGGCGATCTGGATTGGATCGCAATGAAGGCGCTCGAAAAGGACCGGGCGCGGCGGTACGGTTCGCCTTCGGACCTGGCGGCGGATGTTCGCCGGTACCTCGATAACGAAGCGGTTCTGGCGTGCCCACCGAGCATCGCCTATAAGGGGAAGAAGTTCGTCCGGCGGCACCGCTTTGGTGTCGCGGTAGCGAGTGTGGCGGCGGTGCTGCTGGTGGCATTTTCAGCAGCCATGGCCCTGCAGGCGCGTCGCATCGCCCGCGAGCGGGACCGGGCCAATCTGGAAGCCCAGGTATCGCAGCGAGTGACGGAATTCCTCACCGGGCTGTTTCGCCTATCCGACCCGAACCCGACCGAGAGCAATACAGTCACCGCGCGCGAGATTCTCGATAAAGGATCGGATAAGATCGCCAGGGAATTACATAATCAGCCGGTGATTCAGGCGAAGCTGATGGACACGATGGGAATGGTCTATTGTAGCCTCGGGCTTTTTGACCGCGCCACGCCGTTGGTAGAGACTGCCTTGTCCACGCGCCGAAGCGTCCTGGGAAGGGAAAGCCCGGAGGTGGCGGAGAGTCTGGATCACGTCGGATACGTGGCCTTCGAGAAGGGGGATCTGGCCGGCGCCGAGAAGTCCCTGCGCGAAGCTCTGGCGATGCAGAGGAAACTTCTGGGCAACGAGCGTCTGGAGGTAACCGAGAGTTTGAGCAATCTCGCAATGGTCCTCAGATACAAGGAGACGAAAGAGGCTACCTCCGAGGCCGAACGGTCCTATCGTGAGGCGCTGGCTACGCGTCGAAAGCTGCTGGGCGCGGACGATCCCGCCATTGCCCAGAGTTTGAATAATCTTGCGATGGTTCTCTACGCCAACAAGCGCGATTACGCCGCCGCGGAGCCTCTTTTTCGAGAAGCCGTTGAAATGAACCGGAGAGTGCTGGGAGACGAGCATCCCGAAGTTGCAACTACTCTGAACAATCTGGCGCTACTGCTGCGCGACCAAGGCCGCTATGACGAGTCGGAGCGGATGTTTCGAAAGTCGCTGGCCACTCAAACGAAGGTTTACGGGGAGGAGCACCCCAGGCTTGCCGTGACGTTCACCAACTTGGCCAGCCTGCTTCAGCGGAAGGGCGACTACGCCGGCGCTGAGCCGCTGTACCGCCGGTCGATCGAGTTGAACCGGAAAGCATTTCCGGAGAACGATTGGCAGATCGCAACGATCAAGAGCCTGCTTGGCGGCTGCCTGGTTGCGGACCGCCGGTATGCTGCCGCGGAACCTCTCCTGCTCGAAAGTTATCCAATCATCAGGTCCAAGTTTGGCGACTCTCACAATCGAACGCAAGTGGCGGCGCGGCGCATTGTCGATCTGTACAATGCGTGGGGCAAGCCTCAAAAGGCGGCGCCGTACGCCGCGATGCTTACCGGCATCACAACAAAGTGACAGGCTCCGAATCGAGCACCGGGATCGCTAGTCAAGAAACCGAAATGCTTCCGACGTTGACTCCCGCCAAGCGACGATGTGCACGCTACCTGCGACGGCTAGTAAGCTGTCCCAGAGTTTCTATAGACCCACGGTGTGGGACGCGGTCTGCGGTGTTTTCGGGATGGCCGCCCTAAGCTCCAGGTCTATAGAAACCCTGAAACAGCTCTAGAGAGAGATCGACGGTCCGTCGGGAAGATCTGAAGCGGAGCGGAAACGAGAAAACTTGGAAAAACCGGCGGCGCGCGAGACGGTCCCGAAGAAGACGAGCTTCCGCTGGGGCTGATATCAAGGTCTATCGGCGCGATATGCCGGAAGAGATGCGCCGCGTCTTTGACGACCAACGGGTACGTTTTAAGTGGCGAGTGTGAAGGAACAGGCCACTTATTGCGCCCCGGGACGGTGGTAATTCGGAAAATCCGGACGGCGGAGCTTCGGCGGCGGGTTTTTCTTCAGCTCTTCAAGCACCACTTCCACCGCTTTTTCCAGTTGCGGATCTCGGCCTTTGCGAACCAGCGCCGGGTCTTGCTCCACTTCCACATCGGGAGCGACGCCTATGTTTTCCACTTCCCATTCGCCCGATAACGGATTGTAGATGCCGGAACTGGGCGCGCCGAGGAACCCTCCATCCATGAGCCCCGGACCGCCGGCCATCCCCACCAGTCCGCCCCAGGTACGCGACCCAATCAATTTACCGACGCCGGCACGTTTAAAGTACCACGGCATGGCGTCGCCTCCGGAGCCTGCCCGCTCGTTGATGATCATCGCCTTCGCTCCGAAAATCCCCTGCGGCTGCACCAGCGGTGCTCCCACGCGGTTCGACGCGGCGCTGAGAGGCTTCCGGTTGAGGATCTCGGCGATGTCGGTCGCTAGCAGGCCGCCGCCATTGAAGCGCTCGTCGACAATGGCGCCGTCCTTGCCGATCTGCGCGTAGAAGTAGCGATTGAACGCGGCCAAGCCGCCGTTTGCGGTATCCGGCATGTAGATATAAGCGACCTTGCCGCCGGTCATCTGGTCGACTTTGCGGCGGTTGTCCTCGATCCAGGCGAGGTTCCGCAGACGGGTCTCATCGGGCACCGGAACCACGGTCACTTCGCGCGCGCCGGCGCCGCCCGCATCAGGCCCCACGCGCAGAAGCACGGATTTGCCGGCGAGTTGTTCGAAGAAGCTGTAAACATTATCCGGCGGCCGCACCTCGCGTCCGTTCACTGAAAGAAGATACTCGCCCGTTTTTACGTTCACTCCGGGTTGGGTGAGTGGTGCACGGAGCTGCGGATTCCAATTCTCTCCGCTATAGACGCGGGCGAACCGGTAGCGCCCATTGGCGACTTCGTAGTCCACTCCCAGCAAACCTGTCTGGACGCGCTTCACATCCGGCAGATCCCCGCCGCCGGTTCCCATGTGGCTGACCACCAGGTTGCCGAGCATTTCCTGGAACAAATAAGTGAGATCGTTGCGGGAGGCGACGTTGCGCAGGTATGGCTCGTATTTCTTCTCCTCCGCCTTCAGGTCCAGGCCATGTGCGCTGCGGTCGTAAAACCAGTCGCGTTCCGTTCGCCATGCTTCGCGGTACATCTGCCGCCACTCCTGGACCGGATCGACGCGCACTTCGATGGTGGCCGTTTGCAACGGCGTGGGCGCAGGTCCACCCGCCGGAGGAGGCGGAGCGGCGGATCCCGTCGGCATGGGGCGCAGCGAGGCGATGATCCAGTTCTCTCCCTGCCGGTACAAAGTCTTCTCGCCGCCAAACGACATCTGGAAGTTTCTGACGCCCGAGAGCGGCACGTCGCTCTTCCGCGCCTTGAGATCGTAGCGGTGGACCGTCATTCCCGGAGGTCCGGCGAGTCCGTCCGCCGCGCCTTCTCCGGGCTGCTGAAATTCCAGCGCGAACAACGTACCCGCCTTGCCCACCTGAAGTGCCGCGTACCGGCGTGCCGGCATCGGAACGGACAGGATTCGCTGATCGATCCCGTCCAGGTCGATCTTCACATCCGGCACGGAGGGACCTTTTGCGGTGTCGGGCTTTACCGGATCCGGTTTCGGCGCGTCGGGCTTCTTCTGGTCGGGGGCTTTTTCTTCGTCGCTTTCAGGCGCGAAGGGCGACGTCTGATTCTTATCCAGCACGGCCAGATAAACCGAACTGGTGGAGGTGCGCCCCACAGCGTGAATATCCAGTCCCAGGCTTTCGCCGGAGTTGGTGCTGGCGGTGAAGTAGAGATGCTTTCCGTCCTTGTCGAACACGGGATTATTCGCGTCGCTCATTCCGTCGGTTACCTGTGTGGCCTTTCCATCGGCGAGGGAATACAAATGAATCGCGCTCAACTCGTTGGGCAGCACTTTCGAATATGCCAGCCACTTGCTGTCCGGCGACCATTCGCCCGCGATGTCGCCGCTGCGCATCTGATAGGTGTCCCCATCCACCTCGACCTGCTTTTTCGTTTCCAGGTCCACATACCAGAGGCGCTGGAAGCTGTCGATCAAGGAGATCTTTTTGCTGTCGGGCGAAAAGCGCGGAGAACGATAGAAGCCGGCCTTCAATTCGATTTTGGTGGGTTCTTTTTCGCCGCTTTGATCGCGGATGTGCAGCGCGTACTCGCCCGATTCGTCCGAAAGGTAGGCGATGTTCTTCCCGTCGGGCGACCATTGCGGCTCGCGTTCCATCGCGCCAGGCGTGTTGGTCAGATTGCGCGGATCGCCTTTTTCCGCGGGCACAGTGATGATTTCGCCGCGCGCGGCAAATACCGCGCGAGCTCCGCTGGGCGACACTGCCGGGCTTCCCAGCGTTCGTGCCACGCTCACGAATTTGGAACGAAGTCCCGGAAAATCGCCCTGCACGCGAATCGGAACGGATTTGGATTTTCCCGTCTTTAGGTCGTAGATGGAAATGCCGCCGAACTGTTCGTACACGATCGCATCCGGTCCCAGGGAAGCGGACTTCATGTCCAGGCCGGTATTCGGAACCGCTTCGCGCACCGCTTTCGTCTTTGTATCGTAGGAGAAGAGCGTGACCGGGCCGTTGCGATCCGAGAGGAAGTAGACGCGCTCCGCCGCCCACAGGGGATTAAAATCGTTGGAATTCGTACGCGGAACCTTGGTCACGCCGCTGTCGGAGAGGCGCGCAAGCCAGATGCGCGTGGTCTGCCCGCCGCGGTACTTCTTCCACATCGTGAAGGCCTTGCCGATCGGCTCATAGGCGATCGATTGCCCGTCGGGCGACATCGAGGCCTCGTAACCGGAAGGGAACGGGAGCTTCTCTTCCACTCCCCCTTCCACCGGGACGGTGAACATTTCATTGAAACGGGAATACGACGTTCGCGGCGAGCTGAAAATGATTCGCTTCCCGTCGGGCGTCCAGCCGAGAACGCGATCGGGCGCCGGGTGCCAGGTCAATCTTTTCGGCACGCCGCCCGAAGCGGGCACGACGAAGACGTCCACGTTACCGTCGTACTCACCGGTGAAGGCGATCAGCTTGCCGTCCGGGGAAAATGCAGGGTCCGTCTCCGTGCCCGTTCCGCTGGTGAGGCGCGCGGCGTCGCCGCCATCGCGAGGGACGCTCCACAAATCGCCCGCGTAGACGAAAACGATGTGGGTTTTACTCAGCGTGGGCCTTTGCAGTAGCAGCGGCTCATCGGCCGCCGCGGCTACTACCGACAAAGTGAACAAGGCGATGATCAAACGCATACATCCTCTTTTCTTTTTGTGAACTCAGCATACACGAATCCGCTCTGAAACAGCACAATGACGCCGAACACCCGCCGGCGTGTCGAAAGCGTCCCTCCTTGCCGCGCCGCAGATGCGTACGAGGTCGAATCGCACACTGCCCCATTTGAGAAAGGATAGGAATAGAATTTTGAGCAGAGACCAGGCGAAGGCCGCGCTTGTGACAGCGGTGCTATATTGGCGGAGCTCATCGTTGGGATTGAACGGAATGTCTGGAGAACTTCATGGACCTTAAGACTCTGCACGACACGCCTCCATGGGACTGGCCGACAGATGCCGCGAATAGGTTCCAGGAGATTTTGATAAATTATACGCAGTCGCGGCTCCACTCTGTTTGATTTCGTGAACTTTGGCTAATGAGGCAATTTTTGAAAGGGCGTCAAAATCGCTGAAGACGGCGGTCTAAAAAAAGCAAACTTTTCCCCCGCTCGTGCGTATTCCTTGCATGGGCTGGCTCTGGCAGGATCTTAAGTTCGGCGCGCGGACCCTGTTGCGGGACCGCGTTTTCCTGGTTACGGCCGTCCTGGCGCTCGCGCTCGGCATTGGCTCGACAACCGCGATTTTTAGCGTGATCGACAACGTTCTTCTCGAACCGTTCCCCTATACAGACGGCCAGCGGCTGGTCGCGGTGGCCATTCATGATACTTCGCGGCCCGATCCTTTCGGACGGCAAGGGTACGCACAGCCGGAGTTCCTCGATTACCAGGAACAGAACACGGTTTTCAGTGCCGTGATCGGCGTCAGCCAGCAGCAGGCGATCTGGACGGACAACGGCCACATCGAGGCCTTCCGCGCCGCCAGCGTCACCGGAAATACCTTCGAATTCCTGGGCGTTGCGCCGCTGATCGGGCGGGCCGCCGCACCCCATGACGCGGAGCCGGGTGCGCCGCCGGTGTTTGTCCTTAGCTATAAGGTGTGGCAGAAGCGCTTCGCGGGCGATCCGAACATCCTGGGTCGGACCTTTACGCTGGACAGCACACCACGCACGCTGATCGGCATCATGCCCAAGCGTTTCGCATGGTGGGGCGCGGACCTATGGATTCCCAAACCGCCAAATCGAGCGGAAACCGGCCAATACGAGACGTTTGTGAACCTGTTGGGCCGTCTGAAGCCTGGCCTGACCTCCAAGAGCGCCGCTCTCGCGCTGAACATCCTGGCTCACCGCCTGGCGAAAACCTATCCCAAATACTATCCGGACAAGTTCGACGTTCAACTGCCGACCATCATCGATAACGTTGTCGGGCAGTTTCGCAGCACGCTCTACACACTGCTCGCGGCGGTGGGATTCCTGCTGCTGATCGCCTGCGCGAACGTCGCCAACCTGCTGCTGGCGAAGGCGACGGCGCGGGAAAAGGAATTCGCCATCCGCGCCAGCCTGGGCGCAGGCTCCTGGCGCGTCATCGGCCAGTTGCTGGTGGAGAGCCTGCTGCTGGCGCTGCTCAGCGCGGCGGCCGGATGCGCGTTCGCGTATGCATGCCTCAAAGGGCTGGTCGCGCTGCTGCCCGCGTTCACGTTCCCCGATGAAGCCGACATCTCCTTGAACCTCCGCGTCCTGGCCGCGACCGTCGCCGTTTCCGTCCTGACGGCCCTTATTTTCGGGCTCGCGCCGGCCGTCAGCGGCTTGATCCTCAACCTGAGCGAATCGTTGAAGGCGGGCGGCCGCGGAAACAGCGGATTCCGCAGGGGCTGGGTACGCAACGCTCTGATCGTCGGCGAGGTAGCGCTGTCGCTGGTCCTGCTTACTGGCGCAGGCCTGCTGATGCGCAGTTTCCTGTTGACTCGGAACGCCGACCTCGGGTTGAACGCCCAGCGCCTGGTGGTGAGCCAGATCAACCTCGATCCGAAGAACTACAAATCCGCCGACAAGCAAACGCGGTTTCTACGCGAAGCCACCGCGCGTCTGGCTGCGCTGCCCGGCGTCGTCACGGCGTCGAGCGCGCTCGATTTTCCGCCCTTCGGCGGCATCGGAACCGATTTCGAAATCTCCGGCGAAACCCACGGTGCGCAGTGGAAGGGGCAGATGGGATTCATCGATTCCCAGTTCTTCCCCGCCGTTGGCCTGCGGCTTCTGCGCGGGCGCGCGATCGATGAAACCGATGTGGCGACCAAACGCCGCGTGGCCGTCGTCAACGACGCCTTCGTGCGAAAATTTCTGCCGAACGGCGATCCCATCGGCAAACAGGTGAAGCTCTCGCGCCTCGAAAAGGACGCACCGGAGCCCGTCAAGGACCCGTGGTTCGAAATCGTCGGCGTCTGTTCCGACATCAAGAACCACGGTGTGCGCGCGGACACGGAGCCGGAAGCCTACGCTCCGCTGTCGATCGCGATGTTCGGCCAGTTCATGTTCTATCTCCGCACGGCGGGCGACCCTGCGCCGCTCACGAAGGCTCTCGATAGTACGATCCTCGCCATGGACCACACCGTTTACCCGCAGCAGACCGCGACGATGGAGCGAAGCCTCGACGAAAATGAATATGCGCAGCCTCGCTTTGGCCTGGAGATCTTCAGCCTGTTCGCGGGAATCGGACTGGTGCTGGTGGCTGTCGGCGTGTACAGCGTGATTTCCTACACAGTTTCGCAGCAGAATCGCGAGATCGGCATCAGGCTGGCTCTGGGCGCTCCCAGGGGCACCATTTTCCGGTTCGTGATGGTCGGCGGATTGCGCTACATCCTGATTGGGGTCGCGCTCGGCAGCGTCGTTGCGTTCTTCGCGACGCGGCTGCTAAAGAGCCAACTTGCGGGGCTCTCCACAACCGATCCGCCGACCCTCGCGGCCGTTGTCGCGCTATTGGTAACGGTCGGCATCGCCGCCTGCTCTCGTCCGGCGTTCAAGGCAACTCGCGTGGACCCGTTAGTGTCGCTGCGCGACCAATAGGCGACCCTTTTCGGTCGCCACTGCGAGCCGCCATGGGCCGCCGCTGGGGCTGTTCAGGATTCCGACAGTCAGCCACCCCCTGTGAGCCTTCCGATGGGCCCGGGCGCTTGGGCATCATCATTGGGCGGGATAGCCGGGACCGGATTGCCGGCCGCGTGTCTCTACCATAAGGTTTTCCGGCCAGAAAAAGGCCGGTATAATCCAAGCTTGATGCGATCGTTTCTAACGCTGCTCCTGGCCGCACTGGGCGTGCCTGGGCAGAGTCTCAATCTTTCCCATGATCTCGTCGCCAAAGGGATTGCGGCGCAGAACATGACTCCGAACGTTCCGGCGCTCGATTCGCGGCCGCTGTTTCAGGCCGGCCTCGCCTACGCCTCAAAGAACAACATCCCGCTGGTCATCGCCGATCCGGGAACCTACTACTTCCTCTCGCTGACCAGCCCGTTTCAGCATGTGTACCTCGATGCGATCAACAACGTCACGGTGGACCTTCAACACTCCGACCTGTACATGGCGCAAGGCAACATCATGGGGATTGACGTGAACAATTCCACAAATTTCACGCTCAAGAACTTTACCATCGATTACATCCAGTTGCCTTTCACCCAGGCGACCGTAGCCTCCGTGAACCCGACGGCGAGAACCATCGGTATCAAGCAGTTGGGGAAGTATCCGCTGCCTTCGTACCTAAACGCGGTGACAGTGCCCTCGGGCTATGTCAACGACGGTTTTTTTGCCTATATTTTCCGCAACGGAATCGAATTGCGGACCACCGGTCGAATGCCCGTGGCGGCGCCTGTAACCGACAGCTCGATTCAGGTCACTGGAAGCGATCCGTGGACGACTGCGACGCAGCTTGCGACTATCCAGCCCGGCGACACCCTCGTGCTGGAACTGCGTGCCGGAATCGGAACGATTTTTGCGTCCAACGCCACCGGCTTGACGATCCAAAACGTCTCGGTCTACGCGTCCGGATTCATCGGCGTGTTCACGAACTATGGATCGTCTATCACCATCGATCGTGTACAGGTGATTCCACGCCCTGGAACTGACCGGATGATTTCCACCAATGCGGACAGCATCCATCTGGCCTCGGCGGGCGCGAACAACGCGATCACCAACAATACTGTGAAGCGCGGGTGCGACGATGCTATCGCGATCGATGGGCAGTGGGCGGCGATCGTCAGCGCCGCAAGCTCAGGCACGACCGTCCAGGTCACCCGGCACAACAACACACCGATAGCCGTTGGTGAGGCGTTCGATTTCATCGACATCACCACGGCGGCGATCGTCGGAACCGCAACCGTCACGGCCGAGAGTCCGCCGGTGAGCGCGCAGACGGGAACGAACGGCGAGGCGATTACATTGACGCTGGATCATGCCGTTTCCGTCAAGCAGAACTTCGGCGTCGCGATCGACGATCCAAATTTGCGCGGGAGCGGCACCCTGATCAGCGGCAATCTGGTCGATCAACAAACGTTCGGGCGGGGCGTTTATCCGGCAGGCGTGGCCAATATCACTGTCTCGAACAACATGCTCGAAGCGACCGGCGGCGGCGGCATCCTGGTTGAACAAGATGAAGGTCTGTCCTACGACTACAAGACCGGGCCTTCCTCCAACATCACCATCAGGAACAATATCGTCGACAACGCGCTCGGCTTCGGCGTTCCAAGCTATAACGTGTTGAGCTACGCGGGAGCGATCAATATCGTCGCCTACGATGAGAATTTCAATTGGGTCAAGACGGCGTCGATGCAGAACATTAACATCACGAACAATTTCGTGACGAACTCAGTGGGCTCGGGAATCCGGATGGAGAACGTGAACGGAGGGAGCGTCGCGGGAAACCTGGTGTTGAATTACGGGCTCGATCCGACCGATTACTTGTGGTATTTGGCGCCGGGCGAAACGGTGGCGCAGATCGAATCCGAACTCAAACAACCTGTGGTCGTCGTGAACAGCACGGGTGTCACGAACTCGAACAACACCACCTCGGGATCGTACGTCGCGAATCTGTCGAATGCGGACGGGAGTTATCGAGTCGCACCCGGCTCGATTGCCAGCGCATGGGGCCAGTTTCCCGTTTCTACGCCGGCGACTCCGGCAGGCGCCACGCTTCCAACGATACTCGGCGGGATCACCGTCAACGTTCAAGACAGCGGCGGCGTGTCGCGGAAGGCCAGCCTGTATTACGCCAGCTCGCAGCTTATCAATTACGTGGTGCCGCCGGGCACCGCTCCCGGTGTGGCGACGGTCACGATTGGAAGCAGCATCAGTGCGGCGTTCGTCGGAGCCCTTGCGCCGGCGCTCTATGCCGCGAACGGCACTGGAACGGGTGTTGCGGCGGCAATCGCGGTGCGTGCTTCCTCGAACGGGACGCAAACTCCGGTGCCGGTGTTTCAGTGTTCTCCCACCTGCACCGCAACGCCGATGGCTCTCGGCGCCGCAACCGACATTCTGGTAGTCGAATTCTACGGAACCGGCATCGCCGGGCGCAGTTCACTCAGCAACGTGACGGCGCAGATAGGCGGCGTCAACGCGACGGTGGCCTACGCGGGGGCTCAATTGCAATATCCGGGCCTGGATCAGGTAAACGTGTACGTCCCAAGAGCGCTTGCCGGCGCTGGAGAGATTCCAGTGGTGCTCACAGTCGACGGCGTGACGGCGAACGTAGTGACGATCAACGTCCAGTAGTCTGTGCCGGCTCGACTACAGGGCCCCTTAGCCAGGTAAAAACCTTAATGTGGAGCGACGCGACAGCATTTTGTGGCGCTTCCCTTAACGAACTTGATTGGGCACACGGTCGTTGCGACGAACAGTCTGCTCTCACGCCGTCCCAGATTCTCTGAGTGAAAACGCTTAAGGAACAGATGCTGCGGAAGTAGCGGCTATTAACGGCCTCCAGGCTTGTATTCTACGGAATTGCTTTCATAAGATATGCGATACTCTCTTAAATGCAGTACGTCCTGATTGGGCTGTTTTTCCTGTTGCCGCAAGCCGAGGCGCAACGTGCGAGCTTTCCACTCGAGTCGGTAACCCTCGAAGGCACTTCGCTGAAGGAGTCGGCTGTACTCGATATCACGCGACTAAAATTAGGTGCCGCTATTGATCAAGCGGCCATCGAAGCAGCCTGTTCCAAGCTTCGAGACAGCGGCCTATTCGACTCGATAAATTATAAGTACGCCCCCGGTCCAAAGCGTGGATATGCGTTAACGCTCATCATCTCCGATAAAGCATCCTTGTCAGATTCGGCCATTGATATCCCGGGGCTTGATGACGCTGAACTCTGGCAATGGCTGATGTTGCGATTCCCGTTGCTCAATCACAAGGTGCCTTCGGGCGAAGCCGGACAGCAATTCGTAGCAAAAGAAATCGAGGAGCATCTCGGCGCAAAATTGGAAGGCCAGCATTTGGTCGCTAAACTGGAAACGGAATTCGCGCCTCGCCCCAGGACCATCGTTTCGTTGCAACCTGCGACCCTTCCGAAAGTCGCCGCGATGAGTTTCTCCGGCCAACAAGAGTTCAGCTCCGCGGAACTCGCCGCGATCCTCCAGCCTCTCGTGGCGCAAGGCGGGTACACCGATCGTCACTTTCGCGTGCTTGTGGAGTTGAATATTCGCCCGGTATATGAAACGCATGGAATGTATCGAGTGCGATTCCCGATCATACGAGCAGAGAAGTCCTCTCCTGGAACCATCAACGTCACAACGGTCGTGGAGGAAGGTCAGAAGTTTAGCCTGGGCGATGTAACTCTTACTGGCGACAATCTTCCGGCCGCTGCGATGCTAAAGGCCGCAGGCTTCAAAAAAGGGAAGCTCGCCAATTGGCAAGAAATTCAGCAAGGCATTTGGAACCTTGAGAAGCCGCTTAAACGCACCGGGTATTTCGACGCCACAGCCGTGCCGCAGCGAGTGCTCCACGATGCCCAGCAAATCCTGGATGTGAACATTAGCTTCCGTATGGGCCCGCTTTACCGTTTTGGTCAGTTGACGGTGGTCGGTCTTTCCCCGGCGCTCGAAGGGCAGGTACGAAAAAACTGGAAGCTTCAGCCGGGCGACCCATTCGACTACGACTATCCGCGCGATTTCTTTCAGAGCTTCTTTTCCTCCATCGATTCCCGTCAGTTCAAGAAATACGATGTCAAGATGAAGAAACAAGAAGGCAATAAGGCCGATTTCACGTTACTTTTCGAGCCTCGCTAATCCTCGTGGAAGTTCGGAATGTTGCGTTTTCCGATCAGCAGTGTCGGCGCGTTAATTGCCACTATCGTCCACTTTCCGTGAGCGGCGTTTACCAGGACGGCTCGCGTTGATTCGCCGCCAAACTTCCTCTCTAAGAGGACGTCAAAGGCCCAACAAGTACGTC
>Ga0210394_10005507_pt1 | contig 14165 bp, 14 predicted proteins | sample IncBWC12MmetaG_FD_160121 | JGI IMG/M metagenome (GOLD analysis project Ga0210394, IMG submission 160121) | Forest soil microbial communities from Barre Woods Harvard Forest LTER site, Petersham, Massachusetts, United States - Inc-BW-C-12-M | ecosystem: Environmental > Terrestrial > Soil >...
TCGTCGTCTTGGTCTTCATCTTCTCGACGCTCATTTCGAGGCGTCGGGTCGACATCGCGAATTCGGCGCGAAGCTGGTCTTTGTCGGCGCGGATTTCGGCGATCGACAGCGGCGTCGCCGCTTCGAGGCGCTTCATCGTCAGGCGTACGGCGCGATTGTGAACGAGGGGAACGAATAGCAGGCAAAGCAAAGCCGCAATGAGAAACCCGATACCGAAATACATGACCGATTCGATCATGACGCTACGCCTCCAGCCACACCGCTGCCATGGCACGACCATGGCATGGGGGTGCGTACCGCACCATACTCACGAGCCGTTAACCTAAACTGACTTTGTCCGTCGCGCCATCGTTTCGATGGTTGTCGCGCCCTTGGCTCCCTTGGCCGGAAAGCGGGGGATTAGAATGGATTCCACGTCGGGCGTTGGGTGAATTTCAGGTAGCCAAGATTGGCGCCGAGGCGCAAGCCGACGCCCGAGCGGATCGGCACCAGAACGATATTATTGGCGGTGAGCGCCGTCATGCCGAAGCCGCCGATGAAATAGGCAGAACCATTGATGCCGCCGAAGCGGTCGAAGATCGCTTGGGTCGCCGGAAGATTATAGACCAGCATCATGGTCCGCGCGCCGTCGGCGCCGGCGTCGAAACCGATACTGGGCCCCTCCCAGAACACGCGCAAATCGCCGGCATTTTTCGTATAGAGCGTGCCGTCGCCATAGCGCAGGCCGCCGACGAAGGCGCCGCTGCCTTCTTCGCCGAGGATATAGCCGTTCGGCTCGCCCCACTGGCTGAATGCTTTCTGCATCACCATGGCGAGCCCGCGCGATACCCCGCCGAAGAAGTGGTGTCCGGCGTCGATCACTTCGTCCGCCGAGAAATGGTTCGAATCACGAGGCGGCGGCGGCGGCGGCCCGGGGGCGGCGGCCGGAGGCGGCTGCTGCGGCGGCATGGTCTGGGCGGTGGCCGGCGCCACCGCAAAAAGAGCGAGGACGATGGCGATTTCGGCCCTCCGCACGGTGAGATTCATGGACAGCTCCCCGCTTAACCCCTTGCTCACGCGATCGGTCTAACTGGGATGCTAACCGATCCGAATCAACCCAGCTTTTGCCGAGACTATGACGACAGCACGGCGAAAACGGAAGCAATACTGCGCTGCTGTTGCGGCCTGCGCCGGCTTGGCGGCCTATGCCGGCCTCATTTTCATACTGACCGCCGGTCCGCCGACCTCGCGCGCGGCCGCCACCGAGCGCATCGTGGTGGATTGGCATACCGGTCTTGCGATCGACGGTTATGACCCGGTCGCTTTTTTCACCGACGGCAAGCCCGTGGCGGGCAGTGACGATTTCGAGTTGCGCTATGGCGGCGCGGTCTGGCGCTTCGCCAATGTCGGCAATCGCGCGGCATTTGTGGCGAGCCCGGACGTCTACATGCCGCAATATGGCGGCCACGATCCGCTCGGCGTTGCGCACGGTACCGCGGTCGCGGGCAATCCGAAGGTGTGGCTGATTACCGGCGAAAAGCTGTTCCTGTTCTACGATGGCGACCGGCGCGACAAGTTCGCAGCTGATCCGGACCGGTTCATCGGTTCGGCCGGCCGCAAATGGCCGAGCGTGCTTCGCACGCTCATGCCGTAAACGCTTGGCCCGCTGCGACGAAAGCCGGAATCAAGAGGTCGCTCGTTCCGTAGCGCAACGGCGATCCGTCGGGTGCCGCTACCTCTCCGCCTGCCGCTTTGAGGATGGCGTGACCCGCCGCGACGTCCCAGTCCCGCGTCGGAGCCAGTCGCGGGTAAAGATCGGCCGAGCCTTCGGCTACGCGGCAGAATTTTACCGACGAACCGCATTGCACGAGCTTTGCCTGCGGAAAGCGCTCGACATAGGCGCGCGTTCGTGAATCGAGATGCGAGCGGCTCAGCATGATGACGGCTTCGCTGTCAGAGCGCGGCCGGGTGTGGATCGGGGTTGGTCCGCCGGTCCAGCGCGTCACCGGGAACCAGTCGGCGCCGCTGCCGACGATCCCGCGCCAAAAGCCGCCGAGCGTCGGCGCCGGCGCGCAGATGATACCGAGCATCGGCGCCCCATCGGTCATGAGCGCGATATTGATGGTATATTCATCGCGGCCGGCGATGAATTCCCGCGTGCCGTCGAGAGGATCGACGAGAAAGTAGCTGCCGCGTCCGATCGCTTTCGGTTTTTCACGCCCAGCCCGTTCCTCCGATATGATCGGCACCGCTGGAGCAAGGCGCTGCAAGCCCGTGCAGATGATGGCTTCCGCGGCTTCGTCAGCCGCGGTCACCGGCGAGCCGTCGGACTTGGTGCGCACATCGGTCTTGATGGCCAAATTCAGGATCGTTTCCGCCGCGTGCGCGGCGATCTTGGTCAGCTCGTCCATGAGCGCTGCGCACGCGGCGGCGTCTAAGGTTGGCACTGAGGGTTCCCAGGGTTCCCAGCCGGTGGCGGGTTTGCGATCTAGCACGGCTCGCGCCGGAGGGCACGATTGCCGAATCGCCTGCGCTGTGACACGGACGAGCCCTATCCCGTGCTGCGGAGCCGCTCATGTCCGCCCCCGTTACCGGTCCCATTGCCATTGGAGCCCTCGACCTCGCGGCGCTCCTGTGTTCGCGCGTGTGTCATGACCTGATCAGCCCCGTCGGCGCCATCGTCAACGGGCTGGAAGTCCTGGAAGAGGACAAAGACGAAGAGACCAGGACATTCGCGCTCGACTTGATCAAGAAAAGCGCGCAGCAGGCCTCCGCCAAGCTACAGTTTTGCCGGCTTGCCTTCGGGGCGGCCGGATCGGCCGGTGCGCAGATCGAGCTGGACGATGCCGAAAAAGCGGCGCGCGGCCTCATCGAGGACGGCAAGACGACGATAGTCTGGAACTTGCCCCGGGAATTGGTGCCGAAGAACCGGGCAAAGCTCCTGCTCAACATGCTGATGGTTGGCGGCGGCGCCATCCCGCGCGGCGGGACCCTGACGGTCGATCCGCTGGGTACGGGGTACCGGGTCACCGCGTCCGGCCTCAATGCCCGCTTGACTCAGACCACCGCCGAGCTCCTTAGCGGCAGCCCGGCACACACTGTCGATGCCCACGCCATCCAGCCGCTCTATACCGGAATTCTGGCCCGGGATTGCGGACTGACCGTATCGGCTGCCGCCGAGGCTGAGGCGGTGATTGTAACGGCCGGTTGAGCGGCCTTTGCGGGTCCTGCGGGCCCCTATTCGGCTCTGCCGCAACCGAAATTAAACCCTTTGGCAACACACTGAAGCCGCCCGATCAGGCGTACCGCGCCTGGCGAAGGCGGCGCGCGTCATGCGCGCCCGGCGATGAAACGCACGTTCTGCGTGTTCCGGCGGGTCCGCCGGTGGCCACGAGGCGCCTTGAATGGACGAGTTGCTGCGGGACTTTTTGACCGAAACCGGCGAGAGCCTCGATCTCGTCGACGCCGAGCTTGTGCGCTTCGAGCAGGAGCCAAACAACGGCGGCATACTCGGCAACATTTTTCGCCTCGTCCACACCATTAAAGGCACTTGCGGCTTTCTCGGCCTGTCCCGCCTCGAAACTCTTACCCACGCCGCCGAGACCCTGATGGGCAAATTCCGCGACGGCATGCCCGTCACCGCCGAGGCCGTGACCCTCATTCTTTCCACCATCGACCGCATCAAGACGATCCTCGACGAGCTCGAGGCGAAGGAGCAGGAACCGCCAGGCAATGACGCCGAGCTGATCGGGCAGCTTGCCGGCATGGCGCGCCAGGACACGGCAGCGCCGCAACCCCCGGTCCCCGAAGAACCGGCGGTCGAGTACGCCGGCGAACGGCGCAGCGCGATGCCATCCGCCGAAGCTGAAAAGACGCGGACCGGCTCGAGCGAAAAGCCCGTGGCCGAGACCAACGAAAAGCTCGCCAGCCATTCGATCCGCGTCAGCGTCGACACGCTCGATCGCCTCATGACCACGGTTTCGGAGCTGGTGCTGACCCGCAACCAGTTGCTCGAGATCGTGCGCCGGAATGAAGATTCCGACTTCAAGGTGCCGCTGCAGCGGCTGTCCAATGTCACCGCCGAGCTTCAGGAAGGCGTGATGAAGACGCGCATGCAGCCGATCGGCAATGCATGGCAGAAACTGCCGCGCATCGTGCGCGACCTCTGCGCCGAACTCGGCAAGGAAATCGAACTTGAAATGCACGGCGCCGAGACCGAGCTCGACCGCCAGGTGCTCGAACTGGTGCGCGATCCGCTGACGCATCTCGTCCGCAACTGCGCCGATCACGGCATCGAAAGCCCGACCGCGCGCATTGCCGCCGGCAAACCGCGTAGCGGCACCATCCGGCTCACGGCCTACCATCAGGGCGGTCACATCATCATCGAGATCGCCGACGACGGCCGCGGTCTCGATACGGCGCGCATCAAGGCCAAGGCCGTCGAGGTCGGGCTGGCAAGCGAAGCCGATCTGGTCGGCAAATCCGATGCCGAGATCTGCAATTTCATCTTCTCGCCCGGTTTTTCCACCGCCGCCAAGGTCACGAGCATTTCTGGCCGCGGCGTCGGCATGGACGTCGTGCGCAGCAATATCGAGCAGATCGGCGGCACGGTGGACCTGAAGTCCGTTGCCGGCGCCGGGACGATCTTCACCATCAAAATTCCGCTGACGCTCGCCATCGTTTCGGCGCTGATCGTCGAGGCGGCGGGCGAACGCTTCGCCATCCCGCAGCTCTCCGTGCTCGAACTCGTTCGCGCCGGCGGCGCCGGCGGGCACCGCATCGAGCGGATCAAAGACACGCCGGTTTTACGGCTGCGCAACAAGTTGCTGCCACTCCTGTATCTGACGGAAGTCTTCCGGCTTGGCGACAGCGACCGCGAGAGCGGGTTCGTCGTCGTCATCCAGGTCGGCAATCAGGTGTTCGGCGCCGTCGTCGATGGCGTGTTGCACACCGAGGAGATCGTGATCAAGCCGATGTCGTCGAAGCTGCGGCACCTTGCGGTGTTCTCCGGGACCACCATCCTCGGCGACGGCTCGGTCATCATGATCGTCGACCCGAACGGCGTCTCGCAGGCACTCGGCCGCGCCGCCCAGGCCGCGCAAGCGGAGGCGTCCGAACTTACGCAGAGCGAGGAAGCCGCGGCGGAAGACACCGTCTCGCTACTGGTGTTCCGCGCCGGCTCGCAGCGGCCGAAGGCCGTGCCGCTGTCCTTGGTCACCCGCCTCGAGGAAATCGATTGCCGTCGCATTGAAATCTCCGATGGCCGCCACCTCGTGCAATATCGCGGTCAGCTCATGCCGCTGCTTCGCATCGACAGCGAGACCGGACTTAAAAACGAAGGCGCCCAGCCGATCCTGGTATTCTCCGATCATGGACGCTCGATGGGTCTTGTGGTCGACGAAATCGTCGACATCGTCGAGGACAAGCTCGACATCGAAGTGACCAGCAATCGTCCCGGCGTCCTCGGCTACGCCGTGGTCAAGGGCAACACCACCGAGATCGTCGACGTCGGGCATTTCCTGCCGCAGGCCTTCGAGGACTGGTTCCGCCGCCGCGACGTGGCGAAGGCAGGACCGGCGCGCACCGTCCTGCTCGTCGATGACTCGCCTTTCTTCCGCGACATGCTGGCGCCGTTGATCAAGGCCGCCGGCTACCAGGTGGTCGCGGTCGGCTCGGCAGCGGATGCGCTGGCGGCGCTCAAGTCCGGCAGCCGGATCGACCTCGTCGTGACCGACGTCGAAATGCCCGATATGGACGGGTTTGCGCTGGCGCAAGCGATGCGCGGCGCGCCGGGCACCGCCGCCATACCGATTATTGCGCTTGCCGCCATGGTTTCAGACGAGACGATCGAGCGCGGGCGCGCCGTCGGGTTCCACGATTTTGTCGCCAAGTTCGACCGGCCCGGACTGATCGCAGCGATCAAGGAACAGAGCGCCGACCTCGATCGGGCAGCGTGACAGCGATGAACGACAACGCGAACGTAACCGAATACGTCACCTTCACCGCCGCCGGGCAGATGTTCGCTCTGCCGATCGAGCGCGTGCAGGACGTGTTCAAGCCGGCCCGCATGACGCGGGTGCCGCTTGCCGGACCGGAGGTTGCAGGCGTGCTCAATCTGCGCGGACGCATTGTCACGGCGATCCATCTCAGCAATCGGCTCGACCTTCAGTCGAGCGCGGACGCGTCGCCCATGGCGATCGGTATCGAATTCGGCGTCGAATCGTTCGGCCTTCTGGTCGATGCGGTCGGCGAAGTGCTCAAGCTTGCGGACGGCGAACGCGAGGCAAATCCCATCAATCTCGACCGCAAGCTCGCGCGCGTATCCGCCGGGGTATTCCGGCTCGACGGTCAGCTCCTCGTGGTGCTCGACGTCGACCGGGTGCTGGATTTGGGCGCCGAGGCGGCGGCGGCGTGAACGCGAATGGCAATGATCAGGACTGCAACGAGACGGACAGCGGCATCGCCCGCTCAAGCCTAGAGTGAGGAGACTATGAAAACGTGTTTGGTTGTTGACGACTCTAGCGTCATCCGCAAGGTGGCGCGGCGAATCCTCGAAGGGCTCGACTTCCAGATCGTGGAAGCCGAGAACGGCGAAGAGGCGGTTGAATCGTGCCGGAATCAAATGCCGGATGCGATCCTGCTCGATTGGAACATGCCGAAAATGGACGGCTATGATTTCCTTCGGGCGCTGCGGCGGCTGCCGGGCGGAGATCGGCCGAAAGTGGTGTTCTGCACCACCGAGAACGATGTCGCCCACATCGCTCGCGCACTGCATGCCGGAGCCAACGAATACATCATGAAGCCGTTCGACAAAGATATCGTCGAAGCCAAATTCCAGGAAGTCGGGCTGATCTAAAGCCCGTAGCGCTTCGCGTTTCCAAGACCTGCAAGTATCAAGACCTGCAAGTATCAAGACCTGCAAGTATCGAGTCCGCGTACCGAAAGTTGAAGTTGTATGAGTAGCGTCCTCGCGGCCGTAAGCCCGGCGCCCCGGACTGCAAAGCCCATCCGCGTAATGGTCGTCGATGACGCCATCGTCGTGCGCAGCCTATTGGCGCGCTGGGTCGATGCCGAACCCGACATGCAAGTCATCGCCTCGTTGCGCAACGGGCGCGAAGCGGTGGCGCGGATTGAACAAAGCGACGCCGACGTCGTCGTGCTCGACATCGACATGCCGGAACTCGACGGCATTTCCGCCTTGCCGCTCCTGTTGCAAAAAAAGCGCGATCTCGTCGTGATCATGGTTTCAACGTTCACGCGCCGCAGCGCCGAAATAAGCTTGCGCGCACTGGCGCTCGGCGCCGCCGACTACATCCCGAAACCCGAAACGACGCGCGAAGCTACGACGTCGGTCTCGTTCCGCCGCGAATTGATCGAGAAAATCCGCACGCTCGGCAGCAGCCGATTTTTGCCGCGCGCCTACGCACGCGCCCCGGCCCCGGAGATAGCGCCATCGCCGCATGGCAAGCCGGTCGCGGCACCGCGAGTCCGAAAAACCCGGCCGTTTGAGACCGAGCCTCTGCGCTTGCGGCCGTTCGCCGCCGTTCGGCCACGCGTGCTCTTGATCGGCTCCTCGACCGGCGGACCGCAGGCACTCACGGCGCTGATCGAGAAACTGCCCGCCGCGGTCGACCGGGCGCCGGTTTTGATCACCCAGCACATGCCGCCGATGTTCACGACCGTGCTGGCCGAGCATTTGTCGCGCGTCGGCGGCCGGGGCGCGCACGAAGCCGAGGACGGCGAGCCGGTGCTGGCCGGCGGCATCTATGTGGCGCCGGGCGGCCGTCATATGCGCGTCGTGCGGAGCGATGACGGCATCAGGATCGCGCTTGGCGACGATGCGCCGATCAACTTCTGCAAGCCCGCAGTGGATGCGCTGTTCACTTCGGCGGTTCCGGTGTGGGGCGCGGCCACGCTGGCGCTCGTTCTCACCGGTATGGGCGCCGACGGCACGCGAGGCGCCGCCGATATCGTGGCGGGTGGCGGCAGCATCATCGCCCAGGATGAAGCGACCAGCGTGGTGTGGGGTATGCCGCGCTCCGTCGCGCAAGCCGGTTTGTGCTCGGCCGTGCTGCCGCTCGACCAGATAGCGCCAAAAATCATTCGCCTGTTCTCGGGAGCGCGGCCGTGACGCCGGTCGATTACGATTTCCTGCGCCAGTGCCTCAAGGCCCGCTCGGGCCTCGTACTCTCGGCCGACAAGCAGTATTTGGTCGAGAGCCGGCTCCTGCCGGTGGCGCGCCAGGCGGGCTTTGCCAATCTCGGTGAGCTGGTGGCGGCGCTCAAGCTAGCTCAGGAGCCCGCGCTCATGACGGCCGTCGTCGAAGCCATGACGACGAACGAATCGTTCTTCTTCCGCGACAAGACGCCGTTCGAACATTTCCGGCTAACGATCATGCCGGCGCTTATGGCCGCCCGCAAGGCAGCGCGCAGCATCCGCATCTGGTGCGCCGCGGCGGCGACCGGCCAGGAACCGTATTCGCTCGCCATGTGCCTCAAAGAGATCGAGGCCGAGATCGCCGGCTGGCGCATCGAGTTGTTCGCGACCGACCTTTCCGGCGAAGTGCTGGAGAAGGCGCGGAGCGGTCTCTACACCCAATTCGAAGTGCAGCGCGGGCTGCCGATCCAGCTTCTGATCAAGCATTTCTCGCAAACCGGCGAGCTGTGGCAGATTGCGCCGGATATCCGCGCCATGGTCAGATACCGGCACCTCAATTTGCTTGCCGATTTCAGCCAGCTTGGCGCATTCGACCTCATCTTCTGCCGCAACGTGCTGATCTATTTCGACCAGGAGACCAAGACCGACGTACTCAACCGGCTCGCGCGCGTCATTGCCGGCGACGGCTATCTTGTTCTTGGCGCCGCGGAAACGGTGGTGGGGCTGACCGACCGCTTCAAAATGATCGCCGACAAACGCGGCCTCTACGCCCCGAACGCCATCCCCTCACGGCTGTCATCGTCGAACGGCGCCAAGCCCGGCCCGCGCCTCGTCGCCGTCAATGGCGGACGGTGATCTTCGCAAACAAAAACCCCAGCCAGTGGCTGGGGTTTTGAATTCTTAAGGCCCGAAAAAACTAGGCCGGAATCTTCACCTCATCCTCCGCCGGCTTGCGCAGCACGGAACCGCGGCTTCGCTTGCCGGTTTCGATCAAGCCGGAATCTTTACCTCGTCCTCCGCCGGCTCGCGCAGCACGTAGCCGCGGCCCCACACCGTTTCGATGTAGTTCTTGCCGTTCGAGGCATTGGCGAGTTTTTTGCGCAGCTTGCAAATGAAGACGTCGATGATCTTCAGCTCCGGCTCGTCCATGCCGCCATAGAGGTGATTGAGGAACATCTCTTTGGTCAGCGTCGTGCCTTTGCGCAGGCTCAGGAGCTCCAGCATCTGGTACTCCTTGCCGGTCAGGTGCACGCGGGCGCCGTTGACCTCGACCGTCTTGGTGTCGAGGTTGACGCAAAGGTCGCCGGTATTGATGACCGACTGGGCGTGACCCTTGGAGCGGCGCACGATGGCGTGGATGCGCGCCACCAGCTCATCCTTGTGGAAGGGCTTGGTCATGTAGTCGTCGGCGCCGAAGCCGAGGCCCCTGACCTTATCCTCGATCCCCGCAAGCCCGGAGAGGATCAGGATCGGCGTCTTCACCTTCGACACGCGAAGGCTGCGGAGCACCTCGAAACCCGACATGTCCGGCAAATTCAGGTCGAGAAGGATGATGTCGTAGTCGTAGATCTTGCCGAGATCGATGCCTTCTTCGCCGAGATCGGTCGTGTAGACGTTGAAACTCTCGGATTTGAGCATCAGCTCAATCGATTGCGCGGTCGCGCTATCGTCTTCAATTAGCAATACGCGCATGCCATGCCCCTTCTTCGCCGCACGGGCTCAAGGTCGGCACGCCGCAGCGGCGGCCCCCGGAAAACGCCTTGCACAAACTGATTCGGGACACTAACGGCGCTATGGTTAACAAAACCTGATTCTCTTCCGCAAGCATCCAATAGGCAAATTCCGGCGAATCGCCTTAAGATGTTGGGTAGTAGTGGTTTTTTAGCCACGTTCGCGTTCATGTCCCAGATTAAGTTTCGGCGCTAACCGACTCAAACGACTCATCCCTCCGTCCTGGAGGGTGAGCGTGCCTTAGCCCTAAGGACGACCCCGCAATGATTAACGGCCCGGGTAAACAAGCGATTAAGAAGGCGGCCTGCGAGGTAACCATTCTTTCGCGGACAGGTCTTTTGCGCACATGTCCGGCATGTGTTTGGCCGGGACGTGTTCGGCGGCGGGGTGACCGCGTGGCCGGTGGGGACCGGCGATGAAGGCGCTTGCCGAACAGATCAATGAACTCGATGGGGTCGAGATCTACGGCCGGGTGGTCGGGGTGCGCGGCCTGATGGTCGAGGTCGCAGGCCCATTGCATGCGATGTCGGTCGGCGCCCGGGTGATCATCGAAACCGCCGCCAAGGCCATTCCCTGCGAGGTTGTCGGCTTTTCCGGCGTTAACGCGCTCCTCATGCCCTTTGCGCCGCTCGAAGGCGTGCGGCGGGGATGCCGGGCGCTGGTGACCTCCGTTGCCGGGGCAGTGCGGCCGTCGGCCGGCTGGCTCGGCCGGGTGGTCAACGCGCTTGGCGAGCCGATCGACGGCAAGGGCGCGCTGTTGTTCGGGCCCTCGCCCTATCCGTTCCGCAATACGCCGCCGCTCGCGCATGCGCGGCGCCGGGTCGGCTTGCCGCTCGACCTCGGGGTGCGGGCGCTCAATACGTTCGTGACCTGCTGCCGTGGCCAGCGCATGGGCATTTTCTCCGGCTCAGGCGTCGGCAAATCCGTGCTGCTGTCGATGCTGGCGCGCAATGTGTCGGCCGACGTCACGGTGATCGGGCTGATCGGCGAACGCGGCCGCGAGGTGCAGGAATTCTTGCAGGACGACCTCGGCGACGCCGGTCTCGCCCGCTCGGTGGTGGTGGTCTCGACCTCCGATGAGCCGGCGCTGATGCGCCGCCAAGCCGCCCACGTCACGCTCGCCATCGCCGAATATTTTCGCGATGAGGGCAAGGACGTCTTGGTGCTGATGGATTCAGTCACCCGCTTTGCCATGGCGCAGCGTGAGATCGGGCTATCCGCCGGCGAGCCGCCGACCGCCAAGGGCTATACGCCGACCGTATTCACCGAGCTGCCGCGGCTCCTCGAACGGGCAGGGCCGGGCACCGAGCAGGGTACCATTACTGGCATTTTCACGGTGCTGGTGGACGGCGATGACTATAACGAGCCGATTGCCGATGCCGTGCGCGGCATCCTCGACGGCCATATCGTCATGGAGCGCGCCATTGCCGAACGGGGGCGCTATCCGGCCATCAATGTCCTCAAATCGGTCTCGCGCACCATGCCGCGGGCGGCCGACCCGGCCTATCTGCCGACCTTAACCCGGGCCCGGCAAGTCATGGCGACCTATGCGGATATGGAGGAACTCATCCGGCTCGGGGCCTATCGGGCCGGATCCAGCCCTGAAGTGGACGAAGCGATCCGCCTGCGCCAGCCGATCGAGGACTTTTTGGCCCAAGGTAAGGAAGAAGCAACCAGCTTGGCAGAAGGATATAGCCGTTTGGCGCAGATCGTGGCGGGCGCGGAAACCGAACGCTAACGTTATCCGTGCCACAATCCGTCCATCGGGACGCCGCGTGATGGGGTTCGCTCGGCACTAGGGTCCCAATAATTTCCGGAATGGCTTCGGGGGAGTAGGTAGTCGATGAAGTCCCGAGAGACGCTTATTCGCCTGAAGAAATTTCAGGTCGACGAGAAACGGCGCAAGGTCGCGCAGATCGAAACCATGATCGCTGAATTCGAGCGCATGGCGGGCGATCTGGAGCGCGAAATTCGGGCCGAGCAGGATCGGGCCGGGATCCATGATCCCGGCCATTTTGCTTATCCGACCTATGCCAAGGCCGCCATTGCGCGGCGCGAAAATCTCAAGCGATCGGCCGACGAGTTGCGCGTTCAGCTCGAAGACGCCAAGGGGGCGCTCGGCGAGGCCTTCGACGACCTTAAAAAGGTCGAACTGCTCGACGAACGCGACCAGATGCGCGAACGCGAGGCGGAGAATGCCGCCGAGCAGGCCGAGCTTGACGGTATCGCGCTGATGCGCGCCCGCGGCGTCGCCCCGGCCTGAATTCCTCATCCTGACCCGTCATTCCGGGGCGCTGTATAGCGGCGAGACTGGAATCCATAGTCACAGGCCGTGCAGGATATGCACCAGCCCTGATTATGCATTCCGGGTTCCTGGCGGAGCCTGTTATCGAGCCGGCCGAAGGCCGAAGCCGTTGGCTCGGCCCCGGAATGACGAAAAGCCGCCCCGTTTCGCTCTCGACGAAGGCCACGCTCCGCGGCGATAATCGCCCCGGGCGGGAATTCATGTGGGCGCTCTTGAGGCCTTCTCCGGGCCAGAGGCTGTCATGTTGATGCAGACGGAACTGGTCTCGCTGCTCGGCGCCGTCGCCAGAGGCGATGAGGCGGCGTTCGAACGCCTCTATGTCGAAACGCGCGCGAAACTGTTTGGGGTATCGCTCCGTATCTTGGGCAGGCCGGCATTGGCCGAAGAGGTCATGCAGGAAACTTATCTCAAGGTCTGGAAAATGGCCGATCGGTTCGACCCCACTGTCGCGAGCCCCATCACCTGGATGGTGGCGATTGCGCGCAATCGCGCCATCGACATTGTGCGCAAGCGCGTCGATGCCTCGATCGAGGAAGAGCCCGAAGCGATGGAAGTCGCGTCCGAGACGCCGCCGCCACTGGCGCGGCGCGAGATGACGGAGGAGCTTAGACGGCTCTTGTCCTGCCTCGGCAAGCTCGACCCGGAAAAACAGCGCATCGTGCTCCTTGCCTATTATAGCGGCTGGAGCCGCGATCAGCTGGCGCAAAAGCTCGATATTCCGGTGAACACGATCAAAACGTGGCTTCGCCGTAGTCTGCTCGAAATTCGCGAATGTATGGGTGCATGAGGTAGCGATGTACGACGACGACCGAGATGCTCTTGCCGCCGAATACGTCTTGGGAACGCTCTCTGCCGACGAGCGCGACCAGGCCGAGGCGCTGCTCGTGATCGATCCAGGCTTTGCCGAGATCGTGCGCGTCTGGGAGCGCAGGCTCGGCGAGCTCAATGTCATGGTCGAGGCGGTCGAGCCGCCGCCGGACGTCTGGGACAGGATAAAAACCGAGATCGACGGCGCCGAGCGGCGCATGACGGCTGAAGCGGAAGCCGCGACGGCGCCAATCGAGCAAAGCGTGCTGCCCGCAATCGAAGAAACGGCGCCGCAGACCGCGCCGGAGACAACGGAGGAGGTGACACCGGAAATTCCGGAGCCGCTATCGGAGGCGATGCCCGATTTGCTGTCGGAGCTCGAAAGAAGTTTGGACGCTCCGCCGCCGCAAGATTTGGACGAGGCGTCGGCGGTCGCTGCGCTTGCTTCAAGCCTGCTGCCGCCGCAGCCGCAGGAAGCCGAAAAGCCGCCGTCAACGCAACCGGCGCCCGCGCCGGCATCGCCGAGAATCGAACGCAGCGCCGACGTCATCTATCTTGCGCGCCAAGCACAGCGCTGGCGCGGCTTCACGGTGGCGATGAGCGCGATCGCGGCGCTGCTTGCGGTCTTTATCGCGATTGGCCAGTTTGCGCCCGGCTTGCTGCCGATGGGCCGGCTACCGCAATCTGCGGCAACGGCGCCGCCGTCCGGTTCCCGGCTCGTGGCGGTGTTGCAGCAGGAGCCGACCGCGCCGGCATTTTTGCTCACGGTCGATCCGCAGAACCGCACCATGACCGTGCGCAGAATGACCGCAAGCGCGGACGCCAGCCGCAGCTACGAACTGTGGCTGATCTCTAGCAATGATCCGAAGCCGCATTCGCTCGGTCTCGTCGGCGTCGAGGAATTCACCACACGGCCGTTGCCTTCGGACTTCGATGTCGCCGCGGTGCGCGCTGCGAGCTACGCAATATCGCTCGAGCCCGCCGGCGGCTCGCCGCGCGGCGTGCCGACCGGACCGGTCCTGTTCACCGGCAAGATGGTGGAATCCGTGCCGGCTTCGCCGGCGCCGAAGACCTGATGTTATCGAATGGTCGGGAAATGCCCGCTCAGTGTCGTCGGTTGGCCGGCTTTGACCAGGACATCGGTGCCGAGGTCAACTCCGCTGCTCACATTCGCGAATATGCCGAC
>Ga0210394_10005508_pt1 | contig 14165 bp, 15 predicted proteins | sample IncBWC12MmetaG_FD_160121 | JGI IMG/M metagenome (GOLD analysis project Ga0210394, IMG submission 160121) | Forest soil microbial communities from Barre Woods Harvard Forest LTER site, Petersham, Massachusetts, United States - Inc-BW-C-12-M | ecosystem: Environmental > Terrestrial > Soil >...
TTGCAGGTAAATGCCGTTCAATAAACAGACTCCGAATCGTTTCCAGATGTTGGAGCGTCTGGCCGTAGCTATTCAACCCGAAGCCTCAAAGCAGCCAAGAGATGCTGGCCTCGCATAGCGTTCGTGAAGCTCTGCCTCTCCGCCGCTGCTCTCGCGTTCTAGAAGCGGTTGAGTTTGTTGCGGATTCCAAGTCATATCCTCGATAAAATAGATAATAAGCTCGTTTCGCCGCGCACACTCAATCGATAACTGAGTAGTGTGAGGGTGAGCGAGACCAGCGCTCATTTATGCATTCTATATAGGATCTTCCAGAAGGCTCTCGTACATCTCTCGCCACGTTTTTCGTCTTGGAGAAACTTTGCTAGAGCAATCTCAACCCCTTTTTCGAGGTCACGAACCTAAGTAGCAAACATGCTGGGCCATAGCTGTTGTCCGGGTTGCGCTGTTCCTTGGCTCGTCTTCCAGTGGGCTCAGAAGTCCTCGTCGGCGTCCTAGCCTACAGTATTATCATGCCTATATTTCACCCGGACTGTTTTCGTTCTTTCTGGGCTCTGGTTCGACAGAGAGAAGACTGCAGCGAACTCCCCGGGCATGCCGGTATCCCATCCACCGGTACACCGAGTTGATTTACGGCGACCTCCAAAAAAGCGAGCGTGCTTCGACCCGTCGTTGCGGGTCAGCAACCCTAATTCTGTTGGCCATTTCACTGGTAGCTCTTGACCAATCTGGATGCACAGGGGAAGCGAGTGCCGTCATTGAAGCTGGGGCAGAAACTCCGCCTACTATTATGAGTCAACCGGCAAACCAGAGCGTGCTGGTCGGACATCCAGCGACGTTTTCTGTTCAAGCGACTGGCACCGCCCCGCTCGGCTACCAATGGCGGCAGAACAGTGCCGATATCCTTGGCGCCACGGCGCCGAGCTACACGACGCCGGCCACAACCACATCAGATAATGGCGCCCAGTTCACCGTAGTTGTCACAAACAGCGCAGGGAGTGTGACGAGCAGCGCCGCCACGCTTTTCGTCAGTCCGAATCAGCCAGGACAGCTAAGCACGAGCGCTTCGAGCTTGAATTTCGGCTACGTCCAGGTCGGTAGCAGCAGCACACTAGGCGTGACGTTTACAAACATCGGTGTTTCCAACGTAACCTTTAGCAACATCAGCGCCTCAGGCGTCGGCTACACCTTCAGCGGAATCGCTGCCGGATTCATCATTCCGCCCGGAGCCTCGGCCACATTCAATGTGACGTTTGCACCGGCGGGTCCAGGAAGCAGCCTTGGCTTAGTCAGCGCGGAAAGCGATGCTTTGAATTCATCCGTGACGATCACTCTGTCGGCGCTAGCCGCCTTCCACTGGGTAACGCTTGTTTGGGCTCCAAGCACCTCGACCCAGACTAGCTACCAAATACTTCGGGCGACTGAACCGGGCGGGCCGTATGGAGCTGTAAACTCCGAGACGGTGACTGGGACGCAGTTTACAGATGTTGGCGTTCAAGCTGGCCAGACCTACTTCTACGTGGTGAATGCCATAAGCTCGGGCGTCGCGGAAGAAGGTGGACCTTGGTTTCAAGCGAGCCCATATTCCAATGAAATTTCGGCTACGATTCCGACCCCCTAGCCCCGAGGTGTTGGCATGAGCTCCTTCTGGAGCAGAGCCGGAGGATTTCCGTAAGCGTGTTGCGGTCTACGACGGTGAGCCTCAGCGACGAGTAGCGAATCGCCATGATGGAATAAGCCATGGCTGCCCCTTACTTCGTCCTAATTCGGGAGATGAAAAACGCCTACAATCGTCTCCGTGCAAACAGCCGGCGCTGAGTTAATTGACCCCTGTTATCACTAGTCCACTAGGGGCTGCCGGAGGTTGCGAATTGCACGATGATTGAGTATTTGTGGCCTGCACGATGCTAAAGGAGGAAATTGCCTCAAATCCGCCGTCATCGTACATTTGCTCATCGAAGGTCAATGAGTTGTTGCATGTGACGGTGAGAGAGGCAGTGCGGGTATAAGGCCCGTATTGGCCCACGCCGCTTGCGGCAAAATCCAAAATGGAGGCCATCGTCGAACCTTGTGACGCAAAGTTGACGTTGCCGGAGTTGGACCCGAGCGCGAACGGGGCAATAGAGTGAAATGTGAGCGTGTAAGTCCCTGCTGGCGTGATCCAATAGATGTGGTTGTCTACTAAGTTCGTGCTTGAGCCCGTAAAGGCATGATTCCACAACGAGGCATTGGTGGCGCTGCCGGTGTAATTGCTGGAGTAGTCCGCGCAGCATCCAATCTGCCCTTGCTGGTCGTTTATTCCGATGCCAGCGCCGGACTTCCACAGGTTGCCGCCAGAGTCACTGTAATCATTTCCTGCCGCGAAGCTAGGCAGTGCGTAGGCTGCACCGTTGGGCCAGACTCTCAGAATTACGCTGGCAGAGACTGCTGAGTTCGCAGAACTTGTTGCCGTTGCTGTGATGGTTGATTCGCTCGATGCCGTCGCTGGCGGTGTGTAGAGACCCGAGGATGAATTGATGCTGCCCACCGCTGAGGATAGCGTCCAAGTCACGGCGGTGTTGCTGGAGCCGTTGACGACGGCGTTTAGCTGTACTGCTGGGCTTCCTGCCATGATGTCGTAGGCGTCTTGCGTGACTCCGACCGTGACACCCAACAGGTTTACGTCCGTGCAGGCGGTCCCGGCGCTGCTGTTGAAGCAGACCTTTTCCCGGTTCACGGAGGCTTCCCAAGAGCCAGCGGTAATCTCAAAAGAAGCATCCGGCACGTACTCGAAATCGGTAGAGGGAATGTTGGCGTTGTTGACTTCAGCCATATAGCCCACATCCGCCTCAGACCAAGGAGCATACTCTATATTACTCTGTCCATTGAGGCCGATGTCGGCTAGGAAGAGTCCGTAGTTCTTTAGTTCCGTGAGAATGAGTTGAGCACACGCGGAAAAACCAGATTGATTAAAGGTACTCTTGAGACGGAACCGGCGTCCATAGGGGTTCGAGCCGCTACCCGCAGCCACCGCCTGCGCGGGCCAAACAAAAGTGTTGCCAATGGAGCCAGAGGCGAGGGTCAACCTGAGTGCGTGATTAATCGAACCAGTTCCGGCACCGCTCGCACATGCCGCATCGAACTCCTGCCGCCTCAGTATTAAGGGCATCAAGACTAACTCAGCAGCGTCTATCCCGCCATTGGTCGCGGAATAATCGATCGAGTTGTACTTCACGCCTGATTGCGAGTTGCAGGTCGGGCATCCTTCTCCCGTTCCGTTTCCCGCTGGATAGTATTGATACTGCTCTTCTAAATGTCCGTTCTGATAGTTTGCCTTGAGGTAGTGATGGTCTGTCTGTGTGACTCCAGGCACGGTGTGCCGCGCCTGGTACCACCCCGATTCAATCAGACCGGAGGCTCCTCCGTTTGAGGAGGGATTATAGTAGGTGCCGTTGTTCCCTGGAGTGTAAAAAAACACCATACTGTCCGTGGAGGTGGAATTGTTCACGTAGTTTATAGGAAACGACGGGAGCACATTGAAGTTCCAAGCGGTGCCGGAAAAAGCCGTGCCTGACAGGCCAGACGTTGCGTTGTCAATGCGCGTGTTGAAAATGTTGTTGTTTGGGAACAGTTGGTAGCCCGCGAGTTGCTGCTGGGCGTTGACCGTGGCCGGAGCCGTGTAGACACCGCCCGAAGTGATGCTCCCCAGTCCCGAAGTTGAGCCGCCGCTGGCGTTGGTGCCCGATACGGACCAGCCAGTTCCGCCTGTGCAGGTTCCGGTGCAGGTGAGGGTCAGCGTCCCGCCCTGATTCACCACAGGATTCGACGGCGATATCGTTTGAGCGGAACAATTGATGAAGACCGTGAGGAGCAAGACAATGTCGAGAAATACTGAGAGAAGCGCGATTCGAATTCTCATTCTTGTGCTCCTGAGCAACCAACACGCCAAACACAGCTTGATAAGGTCATGCAAACCTGCTAAAGATTTTAGAAGTGACTTTCACCGCTGGCAACTGTACCGAAGGACAGTTTGCGAGCAGTGTTGTGGGTATGTGTTGGTTCAGCCTGAAATGGACAGGGAGCGTTTCCCGTCAGTGACTATTCCGCCTTCGGGCGGGCGGAAATCCTGGGGCGCGCTACCCGACAGTTCATTTTGTCCCCTCCAGTCCATCGTGCGATTCAGGCTGCTGCGTGGTGTTGATTTTGGAGGGCTGTGGGATGTTATTATATCACAACGTCTGCAAACAAACTATAACAATCATCAGTCCATAATCAATTTGTGAGTATCAGTATATCAGTACCGCGCTAATTCCCTCAGCGTGATGGGAGAGGGGAGCAGTTCTAAGCGGCCGGATTCGCGGAGAATCCCCGTGCAACGATGTTCTTTGCTATGAACGAACAGATTCTGTCGCTCGTCCGCCGCGGGAACTTCTAGCGGCCAGGGGGGAACCAAAGGATAGGATTTTCCTTGTCGCTGAGGTGTGTTAGCTTCTGGAGTCAACGGGGGAGAAGTTGTGACAGGGCAGTTAGTAAGCGTCATCATACCCACTTTTAACCGCGCGTATTGCATAGAACGCTGCGTCGCCAGCGCTCTGGCTCAGACGCATCGCGCTGTAGAAGTCATCGTCGTGGACGACGGCTCGCATGATGGCACGGCAGCGTTGATTGAAAAGCGCTTTGGCAAGGATCCGCGCATGCGTTACGTTTACCAGGAGAATCGGGGCGTTTCCGCTGCCCGAAATACTGGCATGGATCAATCACACGGTGAATTCGTCGCTTTCCTGGATTCCGACGACATCTGGAAACCCTGGAAACTCCAGATTCAACTAGCGGCATTGAAGAGCTTTCCCGCAGCAGGCATGGCTTGGTCAGACATGGAAGCGGTGGATCCCGAGGGGCATCTACTGCACCGCAATTATCTAAAGATCATGTACCACGCGTACCGGTTCTTTACGCTCGAGCAGCTCTTCAAGCAAGTTGTACTTCTGGACCTGCCCGCATCATTGGCTTCGGAGGTGGGCACCGCGCGGGCCTACTTCGGCTATATTTATTCCCAGATGATCGCAGGTAATCTCGTCCACACATCGACGGTGCTACTCCGGCGCGATCGAATGTTGCAGATCGGAAAGTTCAACCTTGACTTGGGGACCACGGGGGAAGACTACGACTATCACCTTCGCACGTGTCGGGAGGGGCCGGTAGTCTTCGTTGACCTCTCCACTATCACCTACCAAACCGGCTTCGAGGATCGGCTGACTCACGCGAAGTATCACCTTCACATCGCTAGTAATTACCATAAGACCATTCTTCCGCTTCTTCAGAAGGACAAGAAACGCATCCACTTGTCGCCCCAGTTGCTGAGTACCATCCTTGCCGAAACACACTCTAATATAGGCCGGCTATTGCTTGATGCCAATCGTGCGCGACAAGCCCGCGGTGAGTTCCTGGAGAGCCTCAAGTACAAGCTCTGGCAGCCGAAATCTATAGCTTGTCTGCTTCTTTCGTTTGTTCCTCGCGCCCTGCGAGAGCAGGGCATGAGTGGTTATCGTGTCGTAAGAACTAAGTTGCGTCCTGCAATCCAAAAAGACGAATTGTGACTCGCGGCTCGCCCTGTTTTTTCAACACAGGAGATTCATCTTGGGAATCACGGAAGAATACTCCCGCCGGATGGCGCAATACCGCGCAAGCACAAGTGAAAAAGCTCGAACCAATGATTTGCTGCGCGTGTTACCCAGGGGACGACATAGCGTGCTCGATATCGGGGCGAGAGACGGCCACTTCTCCCGTCTGCTGACTAAATACTTTGCTGAAGTCACCGCGCTCGACTTCCAGAAGCCTCGCTGGAACTTTCCCAGAGTAGTGACGACAGCCGGGGACGCAACGAGGCTCGGATTCGGGGATGACTCGTTTGATTGCGTGTTCTGTGCGGAGGTACTTGAACACATTCCCGATGTGCAGCGGGCCTGCCTGGAAATTATCAGGGTAGCCAAATATGAGATTATTGTCGGCGTCCCATTCAGACAGGACATCCGAATCAGCCGTACCACATGCTGCTGTTGCGGAAAAACCAACCCACCATGGGGGCACATAAACTCGTTCGACAAGGGCCGACTCTCACAACTGTTTTTGGGCTGTCGGGTCATTTCCGAATCCTTTGTTGGCACTACAAAGGACGCGACAAATTCCATATCTAGGTTTCTCATGGACCTAGCTGGGAACCCTTGGGGTACGTACGACCAAGAGGAACCTTGCATCTACTGTGGCGCCAGCGGGTTGATGGAGGCCCTTAGGATTAAGGGATTCATGGGATGTGGAAACTGAACATCGGAAGTGTGAGCCTAGGTCAACGAAGACCTGCTGTGCAGACTCTGCAACCGGTCTAACAGCCCAAGAGTTGCCGCCAGCAATAAGGCGAGCAATGGATCAGTGATCTCGGCCACCCTGTCCGGAAGGTGGATTTGCATCACTTCGATCACCCCCAGTAGCATTGCCACAGCAGCGGCTGCACGAGCTAACCGCCAACCGGCTGCGCGCAAAAGCCAGACCGCTGATCCGTACCAAAAACATTTCTGAAGAAATGTCAGTAGGCCGAGCTCCCGGTCAGCCGCGAGAAACCCACTGAATGGTATCCAGGAGAATGGATTGGAAACGGTGCTCCAGTGATAGGGAGCGAGGCCTCGCAGGATCAGCAGCGACACGATCGAACCAGCGACAAGAGCTGCGCGCCGCTGATATTCGCTTAAGAAGTACGAGCAGATATACGCTAGTACTGCGCCGGCCAATTCGGACCAAGTGGCGGTCCTGCCCGCTATTAGGAGTTTGGCCGGCAGCAACAGCAGCAGTAGCGGGAAAAGTCGGCGGGTCCGTCCTGCACCTAGCACACTTTCTAGCAGCTGGGCTACGATCAACCACTCGACAAAATACGTAAATGTCTCGATCGGCGAGACTGACCCCGCCGCGAAGAGGTCGCGGACTTTCTCGGCCACCCTGGTCCGGCTCAGCACCGGGAAGAGAGGAAATCCCTGGTAGGCAAGCCAGGTGTATAAGAGCAGGATGGCACCGGACGGATTCAGAAGGTTAGCTCTTTCCGCTCGGACCAAGAAGCCCTTCAGCCAATGTTGATAGAAGTAGCCTAGGGCCACACCCAGTACTGTGCCACTGACATTGCAAGCCACGTCAGAAGCACTGCATTCGCGCGCATCGTCGAACAATTGGGTCATTTCGATACTGCTGGACAGCGTGAGCGCAATTAATACCGTCACGGTTACTGCAAACGCGGTGCGACAATTCTGTCGGAGCGCGAGAAGACCAAACACGCCAACTGGCATGTAGAGCAGCACATTGACGGCTATATCGCGAACAAGGAATCGGTCAACGCGTGTCGGCCAAGAATGAATAAGCACCCAGAGTGGGCTAGCGCCTAGTTGTGAGGAGTGGAAGTCCCACGGATACAGGGATCCGTACACGATTAGCGCGATCACTATTAGGAGTATGCGATACAAGCTGGACCTGACTCCTCCCGCATGCGAGCCAGCGGCGCTTACTAGATTGCTGCGACATCATAGCACCCTGGTGCAAGCCCATCTCCGCCTCGGGTAGATGATCGACTTGGTTGAAAAAGATGTTTGTCCCTTATCGGTGCGCTAGAGAGTCCTGCTCAGTGTCTTGCCGGTGTCGGTGAGCTTTCTGGTGGCACATGGCACAAAGAGCTATCAAATTCTCGACCGTGTCATCGCCGAGGCGGCCGCGCGGCTGGATGTGATGGACTTGGAGATTTTCCGCTCGCCCACAATATTGGCAGCGCCAACCGTCCCTTTGCAACACCTGACGCCGCAAGAGGTCATACGAAGCCGGATCTAGTTTTAGCCGCGACCTTATTGTGGGCATACTGTTCACGGAACTTTCCCTAACTGTGCCAGGAATTCAGTTCTTAGGGTCGGGGCAAGTCCCCTGGCGAGGCAGCACAGGGAAAGGAGCAGACCTTCTTGGTTTTGAGAATTGGGATCTAGATTGGCTCCCGCCAAGAAGTCGGCACAGATCATCTCAAAACAGTATCCTCTGGACTTGTCACTCCCGAGCATCAGGGCAGCCGTTTCGAGCGCCTGTTCGATCACCGGCAATTGGCTCTTGTAGACCTTGAAGTAGAGCATCTCCCACGGCTCGCTCTCCTGGCCGGTCAAATGTCGTTCAACTTCCCTCTGGAACTTCTCCTTCGGCATCTCCGCGGCTTTGTGCAACCAGGTTGCACAATCGAACTCCTGTCCATCCCTGCGAGCTACCTTCAACAACTCGGTGGCCTTGGTCCATCCCACGAGCTTGAGTGCGGGTTTCGGGATCCGCGGTAGTTGTTCGTGAATCGCCATCAGGTAGTAGGCTTTGCGTCGCGATTCGGGGAATTTTCGCTCCAGGTACTCATCGAAGGACTTCAAATTATCCAGCCGCCAGTACTGCCCCGCGCGCACCTCACAGAGGTAGCGTCCCAAGTCTACGAACCGGGCGTCCCGCTCCTGAGCCGAATCCTTCTCCCAGGTCAAAATCTCATCGATCTTGGACAACACGACCAAGGCTCGTCGCCGATTGAGCTTTGGGGGCATCGGTGGCTCCCCGTTACCCTTCAAGCTGGTCAAGCCAATCAAGATCGCTGGCTCCCGGACGACGGATTAATTTGGCATCGACCAGCTGCTCGTTGCCCAGGCAGTGGCCCAACTGGGCACAGCTCACACAGCCGTTCTGCGGGAAGCGGATGCCGGCATGCGGAAGAAACTGGCCTGCTTCGATCTGGCTGATGGTGGCTCCCACCAATTGACCGAACTCCTGCCGCTGTTGATCGGTGATCGTGGTCTTCAGGTACTGAATTTCGGGAATTCGTTTGCGGACGAAGGCGACGAGGGCGACGTCCGAGATCCCACTGACCCAGGAATAGCAGACCAGTTGGGGGTCAAGGGCCAGCAACCCCTCCGGCTCCTCCGGGTAGCGAGCAGTGGTCGTTTTCCACTCCAATAGACAACGGCTGCCATCCAGGCTCCCGACCGCGTCGATATAGGCCACAAAGTCGTTTCCGTTCGAGAGTGGCCGCACCAGCTTGACCTGCATGTCGCGACGAGGTTGCCGGATGTTAATGCGATCATCCTGGGCCAGCCGCTCCAATAACTGGACTCCCTGGCGAACGAATCGTTCCCAGTCCTCTCCGTTTTTGTACTCAAGCGGGGTGTCTCGGTGGGCTCCCCATTCCTTGAATAAGGCTGAGGCGCTGTCCAGGCGCGAGAAGAACGCCACGAGAGCTTTCTCAAAGCAACGGCCAAAGAGTAAGGACGGCCGGTTTTCTTTTTCCCGCCAGCCATCTAGATACCGGTAGCGGTAGCTCTTCGGGCAGCGCAGGTATTGAGCAATCTGCGTGTGGCTATAGGTCATGGCCGACATCCTGGCTGATCGCCCCAGGGACAGGGAGTTCTTCCCATTCACTGGCCGGAGCGAATCCGTCGAGGTTGAGGAAGGAACGACCGTTCAGGATGGTACGCGATATGCGTAGCATGCCGCGGAGACCCAACAGAGCTTTCTCATCCACTTCATCCCTACCCATCAGATCGGGGTCATAGCCGAAATCTCGCAGGAACCAGTGGAGCTTCCACAGCGCCTTTGGTGTGCAATAGAGCCGACCGGTGAGCGAATGGCCCTGGTGCTGCTTGGGTTCGAGGATCTCGAAGCGGAGGACAAAGAAGGGCCTCTGTGGATGCCAGCGATAGAAGGCCCGCTCGACCCGGACCAGGAAGATCCCTTGCAAGATGCCGTCGCCATTGCGGTCTTCGCGATGCAGACCCGGGATGTGGCGTTTCATTTGGGCACCTCCTCGTGTTTGGCGTAGCTGTTCAGGTGGCATAGTAGGCCATCACGGCCCTTGACGGCTTGCTCGGATAGATCGTTTATGAAGGCCTCGATAGAGTCGCGGCTGGCTTCCCGCAGGGTAGAGACTCCGCAGTAGTCAACGGCATAGGCTTTCACGAGGTTGGCATCGAGCTGGTGCTGGCGGATCAGAAGGCAGAGACGGTCGCGGAGACGAGGCTGGCCGTTGTTGCACTGACCGTTGCTCCGAGCGATTGAAGGCGAACTCTGATTCGCTCTGTCGGTGCTGGATGACTTGGGTACCCAACCGAGCTCTTCCACAGAGCACAAGCCGATGCCATAGGCCTTCCGAAGGGCACGGTTGACGGCGCGCGTCTCCGCCACGCGCATCTCGGCACCGCGAACAAGCGGAGAGACATTTGATGGGTCGGCATCGCCATAGCCGACAAACCCCTTAGATTTAGGGGACTTGTAAACAGTAGCTTTGAAAACCCAACGACTTGCTGATGGTTCGCAAAATTCGCGCAGCGACTGAACTCGAATGCCAACGCAACAGTTGAGTTGAGCAATGTGCAGAAGGCCTGCGTGCGTAACGTACCATCGACCGTCCAATTGCTGAAGATCCCCGCTCGCAATCGAGAGGCAGTGCCTTTCGGTCAACTCCTTGAGAGAGCGCAGGGCTCCCAGAGAGAGCTCACCCCAGATAGTCCGTGCCAACCTGACGTTCAACCTCAAAGCACCACGCCGGTTCTTCATGGCCACTCTCCTAAAGGCATCCACTGTCATCCATAGGATGCCTTTCTTGCACTCAGATGTCAACGGTTTCTTAGTGGCGAATCAATTTCGAAGAGTGGTAGAATTCGCCGCCGATGAGAAAGGACACCAGACTGACATTTCGTGTCCATTCGAATTTGAAGAAGGATCTCGAGGTAATCGCTGCGCGCGAAGGCCGCAGTGTTGCTCAGATCTGTGATGCCTTTTTGAAGGCCGGATCAGAAGCCTACAGGAAGAAGGGCTCGCAATACCTCCAGCGTTTTCTCTCTCGCCGTAGCAAGGAAGATCCTTCCGACTAGGTCGACAGTCCAGCTCGTCTGCAGCACGTATTCGTACCTTGACAATCGACCGCAGGCGACATTTCTTCGGCGATCTTCGCATCGGCCATACGAATTGGATCAGCTGTCGGCGGCACCGAACCTCTTGTTCGGTCGTCGCTTTGACCTTCCGCCGCGGATTCTGCTCTTAACTGTCCGCAACATTTCAAAGAGGGAAAGGCCTACCTCCGAGACACAGACACGCCGGCGAATTTGACCGTTACGCCGCAGCTGGGTGTTCGAAACTCTTAGAGGACCCGAGCGCCGAGTGGACGCTTCACCGTCACTCCAGCTCACTTAGATCCAGCCGCGTAGATAGTAATAGCCGATCTTGCCTGTTTCGGTCCCCAACTCTAGGAATGCGTCCCATCGGCCAAGCACATTCTCTGCCCGCTTTCCAATATCGGGAAACGGCCGAGGTACAACTTCAAGGCCAAGCTTCTGAAACACCCGACGGGCTCGATACATGTGGTAATCACTCGTGAGCAGGATGTTTCGGCCAGGAATCCTGTCGAGGATGGCTTTGGCAAACAGAGCATTTTCCCGCGTTGATCGAGATCGAGTCTCTACCCAAATCATTTCCCGGGGAACCCCCTCCGCGACATGAAGTCCCGCATTGCCTCGGCAACTGAGTGGCCAGGCGGTCCACCGCCAATGAGAACAACTGCCTTGAATCCACCTGCTCTCCAAGCTTGGACCGCATACACAGCACGCCAGTAGCTGCTTTCTCCGATAACACCATCTTGCAGTACAGATGAACCGCCGAGAACGATCAAGACGTCTCCGGTCGGATCGTCCCAAGGGCCAGCTAGATGCGTTGCCCACCAGGCATCGAGGGGAGTGACCGTCACAATCAGCAGCAGGAGACCGAGCCCAGCGAGGATCCGTTGGATTGTCCAAAGCGTGATCTTGGATACGCTGCGCAGGGTTGTTCCGCTAGGTCGTTCGACCTTCGGCGTCAAGCTTGGATTTCCTGCGACGCTTTGAACAATCTAGATACGTCCCTTCGGTGATTTAGCAGCTCACTGGCAATCTACACTCGACCGCAAATACAGGCAACCCTCCGAGCCAGTGCGCTGAATGTCAAACTCGACACTGCCTCTATTTCAATCGGGAATAACGGTTTCCTCTGCGCACAAGACAATGTGGCTCATAAAGCGATGAACTTTACGGCCCAACGCCGACAGGGTGATTAGGTTCTCATAGGCATCCCTTCAGACCCGACCATGGAATCGAAGACTGCGGTGCCACCTGTCGCCTTCCAATACCGAGCGACACAGCAACTCTTCGGCGGTGTTCGCATTTGCCACGCGAATTGGATCGGCTGCGGATCTGACTTCTCGCCCTGTTCCAAGCGTTAGCCCTGCAGGAGGATGATTAGAAGGGGCCTATTGACTTGCAGCCTTCGCAGGCCGCCGCGCAGTGCTCGATGAAGTTCACGGATGGATTACGGATAGACCCAAGATTTCTTCGAAATGATCGAAGTGTCGATCACCGTGTAGCAGAGAATGCCCGTGGCGGAGGCAAAATGTCGCGATCAAACAATCAATGGTCTTGCGGACGGTGTGCCCTCTCTGAAGAAGACGTCGGAAGTTGCTTGCGGACTCGATGGCTAGTCCTTCACCGCCAGTCTCAAAGAGTTCGAACTTCCGAAGTTGACGCAAAACCCGAGCGAAATCCCTTTCATCTTCGATCCCTTGAAGAGTCTCACAGAGAATCAGATCGGTCAGCCCAAAGCGTTGCCGGCTAAGCTCGCGATCGAAGTAGTCGGTTTGCTTGTTCTGAATACCGCGGAGATAGTCGATCCAGACCGTCGTATCAACGATCACCATCGTCATTTACTCCAAGGTGCGTCCATGACGGGTCTTGTGGAGGTCGCCATTCCATCGGACCTTGCCTCGCAGCCTACGAATGGAAGCCTGCGCGCGTGTTTGAACTAGCAGTCGCAAGCCTTCCTCGACTACTGCCCGTTTGGTTCGAGACCTGCTACTCCTCATTGCCTGTCGCATTAGACGGTCGTCAATGTCGATGTTCGTGCGCATCTCCTTGCCTTCCCTGTGTGTAACAATATCATTTTCTTGTGTATCACACAAACTTGATTGCCGCTTGCGTTGCCCAAGCGGTCTGCGGGTAACCAGACACCACTGAGTCCAGACAAGAAGATCGAAGTCTCGCCCAAGTCCGCGCAATATATCCATCATCTACTTTCTGCCCAGAGGAAAGGAATCTCCAGTCACTTACGGCGACGTATACCTTTTTGTATCGCTCAGTGGAAAAAAGGGTTGCTGCCTACCAAAACACGTTTACATCGATCGAATCCGACCGAGCCAAATTGGGGGGTGCTGCGGCGCAGCATTCCCGATTCTCACAGGCTGGAACGTTTACTTCGATACGAAGCCAGCCTCGAACGTGCTTTTGATCGCACACTAAGCCAGCTCGAACGCCTGCAGCGAATGCGTCTGGGCCAGCCGGTTGATGTCAATCTTTCCACGTGATTTCAATCGGAGTTCGGTCACATTTAGCCGCAGCGATGGCAGGACCTACAAGGCGCGGCGAACCAAGCAACATCACGATAATTTCGCATATTCCACGGCCCAAGCGGGCCGAGCATCGACGCGGACGAAACTCCATTATGGAGGCAGATCAAGGAGTGAAATTTTCCACCTTGCCTTAACCTAGCAAAGTTATTACAATTGTAATAACACAAGTGGAGGATTGCATGGTCGAACTCAAGGTCCGCAAATTCGGGAATTCACTCGGCGTTGTGTTGCCCAGAGAAGTCATCAAGCGCTTGCACGCGGGCGACGGCGAACGTCTCTTTCTGATCGAGGGACCGGACGGGGGCTACCAGCTCACGCCTTATGACCCTGAATTTGAGCGCCACATGAAAATCGCCGATGAAGGCATGGCGCGCTACCGTAACACGCTGCGCGCCCTCGCCAAGTGAAAGAACCCGTTTGGATAGAACGCCGCGTCGTTATCGCGTTGCTCGAACGCCTGCTGGCCGAGCATGGCGGCGCTCAGGGCATACGGGATGAAGGCTTGTTGGATTCCGCGCTTGCCCGGCCGCGCCAGATTTTCAGCTACGAAAAACCCGACCTTCCGGACCTCGCCGCTGCCTATGTCAGCGGTATCGTACGAAACCATCCCTTTGTGGATGGCAACAAACGCACTGCCTTCATGACAGGCTACGTCTTTCTCGGCCGCAACGGCCTCCGTCTTGACGCCCGTGAAACAGAAGCCACCACAATGGTCATG
>Ga0210394_10005509_pt1 | contig 14163 bp, 8 predicted proteins | sample IncBWC12MmetaG_FD_160121 | JGI IMG/M metagenome (GOLD analysis project Ga0210394, IMG submission 160121) | Forest soil microbial communities from Barre Woods Harvard Forest LTER site, Petersham, Massachusetts, United States - Inc-BW-C-12-M | ecosystem: Environmental > Terrestrial > Soil >...
CAATGGCCAGCGCGATACCAGTAATAGCTTTCTGCTGAACGGCGTCGACGCTCGCAGCCTTTTCAATGGCAAGAGCACGAGCCAGGTCTCCTCATCCCGGGTTGTGAACGCTACCGGCGTCAGCACGGCGTCGGCTTTGAGCGCGCTTCCCATCCAGAGCAGCGCTTCCGTTTACCTCGCGATCGGCGAATCCATTCCCTCGCCGCCTCCGGAATTTATCACCGAGGTTCGTGTGAACACTTCGATGTACGATGCGCAGCAAGGCTCGACCAGCGGCGCACACATCGATATGAGCACCGCTTCCGGGACAAACAACATCCATGGCGGCGCCTACGTGCATCGCGGTTCAGACTGGATAAACGCCGCTCCGTATTTCTTTAACGCCGATCCCAATATTCCCGCGAGCGAAAAGAATCCCGCACTGCATCGCTATCAGGCGGGTGGAACGATCGGGTTGCCGATCAAGAAAGACAAACTCTTCCTTTTCATTGGTTATCAGCACACTCACGCCTCCGACCAGGAAATCGGTATTTACCGGCCAACTGTGCCGAACGGGCTCTTTAATAACGTCGATCCGACTAATGCTGCCAATCCCTGCTTGAACAGCAATAGCGGAAACAGCGGTATGCGATCCGCCGCTTGCCTGGCATACATCGGAAACTTAAATAACCTCAACAATAGCCTGCTCCTCCCGTTCCCTGATACGCCGGTAAATACCACGCCAGCGGCGGTTGGAACCGCCACCGGGAATATCAACCCAATCGCATACACCTTGTTCAACTACGGATGCCCCCAAAAGTGCATGATTCCCTGGGCGAATCCAAATGCTTTGGCTCTAAATACAACGAATTCTGCGCTCATCGAAGCATTTCCCGAGGACGCCGAGGAGCAGGGGATTGCCTATTTCCTGGCCGATCAGGCGGCCACTAGCCTCGACTGGAACCCCAATCAGTCGCATTCGTTTTCGGCCAAATACTACTTCCAAAAGGATCCTACGACGGCCCCCTATGCGTATTCTTCTGTCCCCGGTTTTACGCAGCGTTTGAATGCCGGCAGTCAGGTGGTGTCCCTCAGCCACACTCAAATCGTAAAGTCCAACCTAAGCATCACGGAAACCTTTGGGTTTGCGCGGGAAACCGCCTTCAGCACGTTCGATCAGCCGTTTTCGCCGGCGCAATTCGCGTCGGCTTGCCAGTCCCTCACTGGAGCGTCAGCTGCCGACTGCACGATCAATACCTTCGGTTCCACTCGTTTCCCCGGCATTACCGTCAGTTGGCCGAGTACCGTCATCCCTTCCTATCAGCCCCTTTTGAATATTGGCGCAGGCGCCGAGTCCCAGGGAGCCCTCACGGGAGTATTCCAAAACCGATTCAATCCTTCCGCCAGCGCCATCTGGACGATGGGCAGACACACGATTACTTTCGGCGGCAGCTTCGCCTATACACAGCTCAACACTCGGGATCAAAGAAATGAATTGGGGATGATTACTGGAACTACCGTCAACCAATTTCTCCAAGGTCAGCTGGTAGACGATTATATTTACGCCGGAACGTTATTTATGAGCGGCAATCCCAATCGCTATTGGCGCGCCAAAGAAACAGGTGAATATATCCAGGATAAGTTTCAGTTCAAATCGAATTTGAACATTACTGCCGGCCTTAGGTTTGACTGGGACGGCGGCCTCACTGAGAAAAACGGGAATCTCATCAATTTCGATCCGTCGAAATATTCGTATGACCCGACAACCGATACGATCGCTTCGTCGGGTCTGATCGTTGCGGGAAACAGTCCGCACGCCACACCCGGCGTCAGTAATTCGACTCTAACCGGGCGTCAATGGGGTTTTGCGCCCCGGATCGGGATTGCCTGGAGTCCGAAGAAGTTCAACAACAAGATCGTCGTGCGGGCGGGCTGGGGAATGTATTACGACCGCGGCGAACTCTACAGTTATCTCTCGCCGCCTGTAGCGCAGAGCATCACACCAGGCGGTCTGTTTGGGATCAATCAGCAGGTGCCTTTTGTGGCGACGCAGTTCTGTACAGGGTTATTTCCGGGAACCTTTCAGCCCTGTGTACCAACCGCTGCCGCTCCCTGTCCCCCAAATAACCAGCTTGCGTGCCCCTGGGGAGCTACCCTGCAATCACCGCCCAACGGGGACCCAACAAGTGTTACTAAGCCCAATCCTGCGACTGGCATACCTTTCCTGCCCAATGGAAACCTTATAGCAGCAGGGAACCAACCCTTCTATTTGGGAGTCTATGCGAGGAACAACAAGCTTCCCTACACCATGAATTCGACGTTGGACATTCAATGGCAGCCGCGCAGCGATCTTGCGGTTGATATCGGCTATGTGAACGCCCTCGGCCGTCATGAAATCGTTCCCCTTCCCTTTAATCAGGCGCGGGTCGCAAGTCCCGGGAACCCGCTCTGTGGGCCGGCGCCAGTGTGTGCGAATCCAGCAACCTCTCAATTTGCACAGTCTTACACATACGGCTATCTGGTTGGAGGATTCGGTAGTCCGTTGGCGCTGCAAGACGTCAACGGAAAAACGGCACAGACGGAGATCTATACTTCAGAGGGCGGCAACGTCGATCTTCGCGTCCCATACATCGGGTATGCGGGAGAGTCGGAAGCGTACACTGCGGTAGGAATTTCACAATACAACGCCTTGCAGGCCCACGTCGAAAAAAGGTTGAGTCACGGCCTTCAGGCGGGGGTTTCCTACACATTCTCGCGCTCCTTTGACGAACAAAGCGCATTGGGGCTTTTCTACAACGGCAGCAATCCACTCGATTTGCGTGGCGGCTACGCACCGTCTGATTTCGACCGCACGCACGTTTTCAACATCGACTATCACTACGAACTTCCGAAGTTCGTCTCAAACGCCAAGTGGGAAGCGAAAATTGCGAATGGATGGGCCATTCAAGGTCTCATCGTGCTCCAAAGCGGCCAACCTTACAGCGTGATCGACTACACGGGGGCCGTCGGCAGCATCTACTATGGGTTGAATGACGGGATCACCAATCCCATCGTACCGCTGGCGCCCGGTTGTAATCCCAAGAACGCTGTCACCGGGGCGATCGGCACGGAAGTCGGGTTTCCGGCTCTCAAGTCCTCCTGTTTCACGGTCCCCTTGCTCTATCCATGCAACAGCACTCTGGTTGCCAATCCGCAGCAGGCGGATGGATCGATTCCTTGCTCGGCCATTCCGAGCGGGGACAACTACCAGACGAATTTCATTGCTGGCGGCGGGCAGCGCAATATCTTCCGCCAGCCGTGGCAGCGGCGCGGGGACATCTCGCTGGTGAAGGTAACGCAATTGACTGAGCGTTTTTCCTTAAAGTACAGCTTCGACGTCTATAACTTGACGAACCATGCCAGCTTCGACGTCCCCATCGATAATGTGAGTCAAAATCTGACCTTCAACGCCTTTCCTTCCCCGGCGTCTACGCCGAATCCGGTCCCCTCGGCTTCGCAATGTGCGAACAACGGCGGAAGTCCGTTCGTCACTGGCTACTTCTATCAATGCCCGACCGGTCTAGGACAGACGGTCCATACCATCGGCAGCCCGCGGCAGATTCAAATGTCGCTGGCTTTTACATTCTAGAGTTGGCTTTAAACGCGGACGGCGGCATTCCCAGCGAATGCCGCCGTCCGCCCGCCGGAAATCACTTGAGGCTCTCCGCTTTGAAACCCATACCGGGGGAGCTTGCTTGCTGAGTTCCGTTCGGATCTCAGATAACCATGCGCTAAGCGAACTAAAGTTCCCCGTGCTTCTACCTTGCGCGAGGCTGCGCACATTCGCCGCGCTCCGTTACTCTAAGCCGCGAGGGATATCGGTCTTACATGGTAATTTAGCGGCGGAGACGAACGACCCTCGATGGCGAGCGGTGTCTGCGCGTCTGTCTTTCACGCGGAAAGGTTTGGGAGTTTGCGATGACCTTCATTCTGGCCGATGCCTGGCTGATTACGATGAACGAGCGCCGCGAAGTCTTGGAAGGCGCCAGCGTGTGCGTCGAGCAGGACCGCATCGCCGCCGTGGGCACTCGCGAAGCGTTAAAGCAGCACTTTCCGGAAGCCGAGGTGGTGGATTGCAAGGGACGCATCGTGATGCCCGGCATGGTCAACACGCACACGCATCTGTTCCAGACGCTGCTCAAGGGCCTCGGCGACGACATGGTTCTCAAGAAGTGGTTCACGTGCATGACGGGTCCGAGCGCTGTTCATCTCACGTCCGAAGACGCGCATGTCGCGGCGCTGCATGGATGCGTGGAATCGATCCGGTCAGGAGTAACCACGGTCGTCGACTTCATGTATGCCCACCCTCGTCCTGGCCTGACCAAGGCGGTTGTAGAAGCTTTCGAAGAGACCGGGATGCGCGGCTTCGTATGCCGGGGTTTCCTCTCGAACGGTGAGCAATACGGTGTTCCCCGGGAGCTCATCGAAGAGCCCGAGCATGCCATTGGTGACGCGCGGGAGCAAATACGCCGCTACAACAAACCAGGCGCACGCGTGCAGGTGGGCTTGGCGCCGTGCATGATCTGGTCCGTCGATGAAAAAGGCTTCCGCCTGACGCGAGAGCTTGCCGATGAGACGCGCGCACTGATCACGACTCACCTTTCAGAGACTGCCTTTGAACTCGAGGTTGCCGCGTCACTTTACGGCCGGACTGACAGTGAATTCCTGAGCGACATTGGTTTTCTCGGCCCCGATGTTATCGCCGTGCATTGTGTGCATTGCAAATCGCACGATATCCGGATCCTTCTGCACCACAAGACAAAGGTGTCGCATAATCCGTGCAGCAATCTTTACCTGGCCTCTGGCTGTCCGCCGATTCCGGAAATGTTGCTTGCGGGAGTGACCGTGGGCCTTGCGTCAGACGGACCAGCCAGCAGCAACAATCACAGCCTCTTTCAGGCGATGAAATTCGCGGCCTTGATGCAAAAGGGCTTTCACCAGGACGCCACGATTATGACGGCCGAAAAAGTTTTGGAAATGGCGACGATCGATGGCGCTCGCGCGGTGGGTTTGGAAGCGCAAATCGGCTCCGTCGAAATCGGAAAGAAGGCCGATTTGATCGTCATCGATTACGAAAATGCTTTCATGACGCCGATCCATAATCCGGTATCGGCGATTGTCTATTCCGCGCTCGGGCATGAGGTCTCGACCGTGATTATTGACGGCCGAATTGTTATGCGTGATGGCGCGGTTACAAGCGTGAATGAGGCGGCGGTGAGGCGTCAGGCTCAGATTAGCGCCGACGATTTGACGCGACGCGCAGGCTCCGACCGATTCAAGCGGCGTCCCTGGCGCTCGATGACAATTTAGCTCGAGTGGTTATGCAAGGCGAATCCAGCGCTTCCGAACCGATCCTCTGCGCTCACCTGCTGCGCAGAGTAGACGAAAAACTGATCGATCTTTTGAGTTCGCTCACGCCTGCGGAGTGGGACCTTCAGACCGTCGCGCCTTTATGGAAGGTCCGCGACGTGGCAGCGCACCTGCTGGATACCGCGCTCCGCAAACTCTCTATCGTCCGCGATTCCTGGTATGTCGAGCAGGTGAACATACGTTCGCCTCACGATCTGATCGCGTTCATAAATCGCCTGAATCGCGAAGGAGTCACGGTCTATCGGCGCCTCAGTCCCAAGGTTCTGATCGGCATGATGAAAGAGGCCTGCGAGCAAAGCGCCCGTTTTCATGAATCGCTCGACCCGTTTGCCCCAGCGGCATTCGCGGTCAGTTGGGCAGGGGAAGAGAAATCTCTGAATTGGTTTGACACCGCTCGCGAATTCACCGAGCGCTGGCATCACCAGCAACAGATTCGATTGGCGACAAATCGGCCCGGCATTATGACGCCGGAGCTATATCATCCCGTTCTCGATTGTTTCGTTCGAGGCTTGCCGCATCTTTATCATGATGTCGATGCGTCTGAGGGTACGTTGCTCGTGCTGGAAATTTCCGGCGAATGCGGAGGACGATGGTTTCTGCGCAAAGAGCCGTTAGGTTGGCGCTTCGTGAAGCCGTCGGTCGAAAAGCCCGCATCCCGCGTGACGATACCGCAGGAGCTGGCCTGGCGCGTCTTCACCAAAGGAATTGATCGCGACTCCGCTCGTGCGAAGGTTGCGGTCGAGGGGAATCGAGATTTGGGCGACAAGGTCCTTCAGCTAACAGCTATCGTTGGTTAGATCTTAGTTTGGGTGCGCCGCTTCGAAAGCACTTAGGAGCGCTCTGGGCTGGTCGAAGTGCCAGTAATTGTGCGCGCAGGATTCGAATCGTCGATTCTTAAGTTGCAGCCGCTTGTGCGCGCCGCAATCATTCGCTCCGCAAGGCGCAGGATGCGCTCCGTCGCGTCGTCAGGGCCCAAACCTCGTGCATGGATATTTGAGACGAGATTTCGATTGGCATCCGTATGTGTTGAGTCCGGACGGTAAGCCATGTATGCGGAGAGGCTATCTGCTGTCGCAAGCCCGGGTCGCTCTCCAATCAGGAGCACCACAACTTTAGGGGCGAGCAACTCGCCGATTTCATTCAGGATACCCACACGGCAGTACCGAATCACGAACGTTTGCCCCACGGTCCATCCCCGTTTGATCGCGGACTGATAAAGAAGAGGCATCAGCGGAGGAACCTGCGCCGCCACAGCCGGAACCGAGAGGCCGTCGCCGATCGCGATTTGAAGGTCGTTGCCCTTCGAGCATCGATTCAAGATTTCAGTGCGCGCTGATTCGGTGAGGTGCCGTCCTAAATCAGGCCGCAGCAAAAATTCTCTTTTGTCGGCGGCTTGTGTCGGAACTTCGAATAATTTCCACTGCTCCAGAAAGCTTGCTCCAAATATCGCCCGAGCGTCCATCTCCGCGCGAACCGCGTCCCGCGCAGCCGCATGTGCCTCGCGGAGCTCCAGCTGTGTGCCTGTGGGATACGCGGCGCCCGCGCGTCCAACCAAAAGCCGCGCGGGTGTCCGCGCCCGAATCCGTCGCACGATTTCGGGCCAGTTTGCGGCGGCGAGGCCGTCGTCCGTTTCTCCGGCCATCAGGCAATTCCTTCCAACGATGACTCGAATCCGCGCAGAAGTTGTCGTTTGGCGGACCCATCGAGTTGCGCGGGTTGGCCGTCGCGGTAGATTCCCGTTTCGCGTAGCCACTCCACGAATTCAGGCGCGGGCCGCAGGTTGAAAATTCTGCGCACCGCCAATGCGTCGTGATAGCTGGTCGATTGATAATTCAGCATCACGTCATCGGAGCAAGGGACACCCATAAAGTAGTTACATCCGGCGGCCGCAAGCAGCATGAGAAGATTGTCGGCGGAGTTTTGGTCTGCCGCCGCATGGTTCGTGTAGCAAACGTCGCAACCCATCGGCAAGCCCAGCAGCTTGCCCATGAAATGGTCTTCCAAGCCTGCACGAATGATCTGCCGTTCGTCATAGAGATATTCCGGTCCGATAAAGCCGACCACGCTATTCACCAGAAAGGGATCGAACGCTCGGGCCACGCCGTATGCTCGCGCTTCCAGCGTTAGTTGGTCCACGCCGTGATGCGCCTCAGCGGAAAGCGCGCTGCCTTGACCGGTTTCGAAGTACATCACGTTTTCGCCCTTCCATGCCGCATTGCGCTGCCGGTGATGCTCGAGAACTCGTTCCCGCCCCTCCGCCAGCATCGCAAGCGTGATGCCGAAACTTCGGTTCGCGCCTTCGGTCCCGGCGACGGATTGAAAGAGCAGATCGACGGGCGCGCCGCGGTCGAGGGCAGCCAATTGCGTCGTCACATGCGCCAGGCAGCAGGACTGTGTCGGAACGTGATATGCGTCCACCAGGCGTTCTAGAGCCCGCAAAATTGCGGATACTGTTTCCACGGAATCAGTCGCCGGATTTACTCCGATCACCGCATCGCCGCAGCCGTAGAGCAATCCTTCGAATGTCGCCAGCAGAATTCCGCCAATATCGTCGACGGGATGATTTGGCTGGATTCGAATGCCCAGCACGCCGCGCTCGCCCATCGTATTCCTGCAGCGCGTGACGTTCCGAATCTTTGCCGCGGCCAGGATCAGATCTTTATTGCTCATGATCTTGGCAACGGCAGCGGCAATCTCAGGAATGATGGCGCGCTGGATCTGCTTTAGTTCCGCTTCACCGCTTCCGTCGTCGAGGATATATTCCCGGAACGCGCCCACCGTCATTGGTTTGATCGCCGCAAAGCCGTCGCCGCCGTGGGTTTCAAGGATCAAGCGGCTGACATCGTCTTCATCGGGATCGATCAATGGCTGGCGAAGAATTTCGTCGAGCGTGAGGTCCGCAAGGCGGCGTTTCGCCGCCACCCGCTCGCGTTCGGATCGAGCGGCGATGCCGGCCAGTTGATCTCCGGATTTTTCTTCGTTCGCTTTCGCGAATACTTCCCGAAGATCCGCAAACACGAAAGTCTCGTGCATCGATTCCGTCGCAGGGCGACGCTCCTTTGCAGGAACGTATCATCACTGGGAAACCAAAGGAAGAGACGTTAGGGTCAAGCGCGGCTACCCGCGGGTGAGGACGGCAATGAGTTTTGCGTAAGCAGGATATCGAGCGCTCAGCTCTTCGCGCGCGCCTAATTCGAAATCGGCGGGATCGAAGCCGGGCGCCATCGTTGTGCCCAGGAGCGCAAACTTTCCCCCTGGAGCGAGGCGGGAACCTTGCCAGACGCCGCCCGGCACGACGTGTTGCAAGCGCATCCCGGAAACGATGTCTTGGCCCATGAGGAGAGTTTCGCCTGTGCCGTCCGGCGTAAGAATTAGCATTTCCGCGGGATCGCCCAGGTAAAAATGATAGACCTCGTCGCCCTTGAGCCGGTGCATGGCGGAGAACGTATCCGGCGTCAGCATGTAATAGATCGCCGTCGAGAGTGCGCGTTCTGCTGAGTAGCCGGAAGGAAGAGACCCCTGGCTTAGTGTGAATTTCGAGCGGTGCGTCTCGGCAAAGTACCCGCCCTCGACCGGAAGAGGCTGCAACTTAAGCAATTCCTGGATCTCTTTGGCACTCGGCATCTTTACCTCGGGCGAAAAGCGAAATACGATTCGATTGTTGCATACCTGAAATTTCCGGAGAGATCGGACCGTTAGAAGAGCTAAAACACAGGCAAGAGCTAATTTGGCTTATACCGTATTCCACAGATCGCCGGAATGTTAGGTCTGTGGCAATATTTCCCCGGGGATTCCACGAGCCTCGAGCGGCGCGTATTCACACCCATGATCTTTCGAAGCCTTACCCGGTTCGCACCACTAGGACTTCTGCTGCTGCGGTTGATGACAGGAATTATTTTCGTGGATAGCGGCTGGGAAGATCTGCGAAACCCCGAACAGCGCTCCCAGAGTATCGGCCAGAGCAGGAACTTCACGATTTTTCTCGGGACTGCCGAAATTCTGGGAGGCGCGGCCGTCGTTCTCGGGGTTTGGTCGCAGCTTGCCGCATTGGGACTCATCCTTGTAATGATGGGATCGATTTACGAGAAAATCTTTGTCTGGCACACGGGATTTTGGGGTGACAAAACATATGGCTGGCACTACGACCTGATGCTCGTAGTGATGAATCTCGTTGTGTTCTTCACAAACGGTGGCCCATGGGTCGTGACGAAATAAGCCGCTCGCCTGGCGCCGTGAACGGCTGATTTTGCCTCATCCGCATGGTGGGGCGAGACGAGGTGGCGAATTCATGGCGCGTCAACGCGCTGTCCGTCAGGCTGCCCGGAAGTCCATTTGTCAAATTTTAGTCACCAAAGATTTCGGAGGCTACCCGGATCGATGGATTGCATCTTAATAGGTCTATAGATACGTTGGTGAACGATGTTTCGGGCTCCTTACTTGTACGCCTCGATGTTTTTCGGGATCTTTGGTTTGTTCAGCCAGATCGCGCCACGGCAGTTCGACCGTCCCCGACTTTCGAACTGGACGGCAGCTTGCGGCCAGCAGTCATCAGTCTCATCTCCTGACCGTCTCCATTCCGCTTTTATCGCCTGCAGCGATGGCGAAGAAGCTCGCACTCTACGGCTTACGGTGATGGATTCCGCCGGCAAGGCTATCTCCCAGTTTTCGGCACAAGTCAAGCCGGCTTGCACGCCGGGGGCGCTCGAGTGGTTGGACGATCGTCGCGTCGGCTTCGTCTGCCAAACCGATCCGCAGGTTAGAAACTACGTTGTGTTCGATATTCAGACGGGAAGTGCGGTCGAATATCCGGGTTCCTGGTTCCAGTGGTCGCCAGACCACCAGACGCTAGCCGATGTGAAATTGGACGTTATGTTTGGCACGCCTGCCGGCGCAAACTCCTGTCTCTTCCTGAATGCGACAGCGGTCTATCCCGCGGGTTGCGACCATGCAAAGGAGTCATATAGCCATATCCATACCTTTATATTGCCTCTTGTCTGGTCGGCGGACGGCAGCAAGGTGGCTTTTGTAGAAAAAATCTTTGATTGGGAATATTTAGACCCCTTCCTGCGTTACTTTGATGGGGAGACCAGCAACGTGCACTATTACCTGGTGGTCGCCTTGGCAGGCCATTTCGGGGGTTATGCGATTAACTCGTTGGCCGCACAACAGGTTCCGGTCTGGCAGGGCAATTCGCGTCTGCAGCTTGGCGATGTGACGTACGAGTTGGATTCAAACCCGCCGTCCTCGATTCCGTGAGGTTATCGGCCGGGAAGAGTTATACTTGCGTAACTGGTTTACCTAACGGGTGGCTTAGTGAGACGCATTCTGCGGGCGACAGGCAGTAGGGAGGTCCCCATGAAAAATTTCGGCTCCGTCGTCATCTCCGTTACGGTGCTTGCTCTTTCTTCCCTCGTTTGCGGGCTTACCGCGAGGGCGCAGGATTACAGCCACGTCCGCATTGTGCGGCTCAGCCTTGTCGAAGGCGACGTGCAATATCAGCGCCCTGGGGCCGATTGGGAAGATGCCAAGCTGAATCTGCCGATCCAACAGGGATTTCGTTTGCAGACCGCCGATGGGTACGCCGAAGTGGAGTTCGAACAAGGTTTAACGATTCGGCTTGCGAACAACTCCTCGCTTGAATTCGCCGACTTGTCCCTACTGGAGAGCCACCGAATAACCAAGCTCAATCTCTCCGCCGGCACTGCAGTCGTTACCGCGCATCTTTCACGCAATGATGACCTCTCCATCGCGGCTTCCGGGATGCAATTGGCGGTGCCTCGTAACGCCGAGTTCCGCGTAGACGCCTCTCCGAACGACGGCTGGGTGACGGTTTTTCACGGGAAAATTAATGTCGAGTCTGGAGCGCGGCAAGTGTCGCTTGGCAGTGGACACACCCTTCACGAAAACGCGGACCTCAGCTCGCCCGAGATCGTTCAGAGTCCGGCGCGCGATGATTTTGACAAATGGGTTTCGCAACGGGATCAGGCTTTGTCCGGTGCTCAAAGTGACGGTGCCTTGCAAAGCGGGCGTTACTCCACCGGCTTCGCCGACCTCGACTTTTTTGGCACATGGGGGGCTATCCCGGGTTTCGGTTATGGGTGGCAACCGTATGGTGCCGGGCTCAACTGGACGCCGTTTGTCGCCGGCCAGTGGATGTTCATGGGCAATACGGGATGGAATTGGGTGAGCGAGGAGCCCTGGGGCTGGCTGCCGTATCATTTCGGTTCATGGTTGAATGCGCCTGGAGTTGGCTGGGTCTGGGTTCCGCAAGGCGCTCTTTCCTGGCAGCCTGCGACTGCAACATGGGTGCGCACCAATAATCAACTTGGCTGGACGCCGACTCCGGCGGCGCCACTGAAGCCCCTTAAGTCTTCGAAGTCGAACACAGAGCCTTCGCGCGTGGTTATTCTTGCCGCTGGCAGCAGTCCCGCGGCCTCGATCAGGGCAGCGCAAGTGATGCCGATTACTCAGACTCAAGCCGCTAGCGCCCAGATTGTGTCAGCGCCTGCACCAGGGTTCGTAGCGCCGGCCGGGCGTTCGACGCCGCCCGAAAATCGCGGTGCAAGCTCGATTCCACTTACTTTACAGAGCCGCGGTCCGGCACTGCTTGCTGCGCCCAAATTGTCTGCGCCTGCTAATTCGCCTCGATCCCTGGCTGCGCCGCGCTCTCTGCCTGTACCTGCGCGGACAGTCTCCCGCACCTCAGTGGCTTCGAGGGGCGGATTCAATGGAGGGAGCAGAAGTGGCGGCGGGATCTCCCATAGTGGGGTCTCGGGTGCCGCGAGTAGCGGTGCTCATTCAGCGAGCGCACCTGCATCCACTGGGGGCGCGCAAAGCGGACATCGTTAGGCCCTTTTTGCGGTAATCCGCGAGTGGACCGCTGCAGTCCTTTACTTATTAGCCGCTTCTTTTTCTAGCTTCTCGAGTTCTCGCGTCAATTCCTCAGCCTGCTCTCGCAGATGGCGGATTTGCCCGGCCAGGGCGGCCGATCCTTGGGTTGATCCTTGGGCGGGGGCTGCTGGGGCGGGAGCAGATGGCGGCGAAGCCGAGGCGGTAGCGGTAGCCTTGGAAGGAGCGGAACTGCCCGTTAGCTCTGCAATAGCTTCGTCGAAGGTATCTCGATAGATCAGCCGATCGCCTACCGCCAGAACGACTTTCTTCAGTTGGGGCATACGTGCTTCAGTTGCTTGAATGTAGATCGATTCGACATAAAGGAAACCGCCAGAGACAGGCAGAGCGATGATGCTTCCGCGCAGGACGTGCGAGCCCTGTTGATTCCATAGCGTAAGGTCTTTGGAGATATTCTGGTCCTGATCGATTCGGGACTCGATCTGCATGGGCCCGTACATCAGTTGCTGTTTCGATAGCTGATAGAAGGTCAACTCTCCTAATCGATTGCCATCACAACGGGCAGCCATCCATCCGATCAGGTTGTCTTTGCCGCGAGGGGTGAAGGGAAGAATCAGCAGGTATTCCGGCTCTTTCTCTCCCGGTAAGGTCGCGACGATGTAGGTCGGCTGCACGGGTTCCGGCCGTCCCGATTGTCCAAACAAATTGCGTGCGATTTCCCAGATATCTTCCTTGTTATAGAAGACCTGAGCATCTCGCATGTGAAAGACGCGGTAAGCTTCCGCTTGCGTGCCAAACAGCACCGCCGGGTAGCGGGCGTGCCGGCGCAAGTCCGCCGGCATCGCCGAGGCAGGCTGGAATAGCGTGGGCAAGAGCTGCTCATAAACCTGAATGATGGGATCGTCCGGATCGAAGACGTATAAAACCACTTTCCCGGTATAGGCATCAACCGTGGCCTTTACCGCATTGCGGATGTAGTTGGCCCCTTCCTCCAGTCCGGCCACGGGCAGCGTCGCTGAATACGGGTTGGAGAGGGAAGTCGTATAACCGTCTGCCATCCATACCAATCTGCCGTCATCCGTAATGACCAGGTAGGGGTCCTGATCCCAGAGCAGGAAATTCGCCACGTGCGCCAGCCTGTCTTGGATGTTGCGGTGGATCATCATGCGACTCTGTCCGGTCAGGTAGCCCGTGAAGATAATGTTCGGCTCTCCCTCAGATATCGCGGCGGCCGTTTTCAGCAGAAACGACCCCACCGGGAAGCCTCCCGTGCCCTGGTACGTCGAATATTTGTTCTGGTCTCCTGAGGGGTAATCAAACTCCTCGCGCGCCGTGTGGACGAAAACCGGGTCTTGGGTCTTTTCGCCGTAATAGATTTCGGGTCGCGTCAGCTGCAGCCCCGGCGATTTGATTTCCGGCGGAGCATTTTCTATGAGCAGCACGGGCAGGCCGTCCGGAGTAATCCGGTTCACCTCGGATACCACCGCTCCGAAGCCGTGAGTATAGATGAAGCGGGGGTTGATCCAGCTCTGGCTCGCTTCCGCGGACAGCTGGCTGACGTCAATTTCGCGCGCGGAAACCAACAACTGCTTGATGCGGCCGTTGATGAAGTAGCGATCGACGTCGGTGTTAGGAAAGGTATAGTAGGGGCGCAAAGCCTGAATCTGCGCGATCGTCGCGTTATAAGCGCGCAGGTCCCACAAGCGCACGTTATCGAGCAGCGCGCTATCCTCTGCCGGATTGATTGTTCCTTGAACGGACGGCGTAAAGGTTTGCTCGGTGGCCTTGCGATTCAGCCCGAAAGCCACCGTCGTAGCTTGAATGTGGCGCTCGATGTAAGGCCGTTCGATGGAGATTTCGTTTGGCCGCACATAGACTGCGCGAATCAGGCCCGGCACAATCAATTGCAGTACGAAGGCCGACACG
>Ga0210394_10005512_pt1 | contig 14160 bp, 11 predicted proteins | sample IncBWC12MmetaG_FD_160121 | JGI IMG/M metagenome (GOLD analysis project Ga0210394, IMG submission 160121) | Forest soil microbial communities from Barre Woods Harvard Forest LTER site, Petersham, Massachusetts, United States - Inc-BW-C-12-M | ecosystem: Environmental > Terrestrial > Soil >...
GGCGGGCCTTCTCGAGCTGACCACGCATGCGCTGCAGCGCGCCAAGCAACTCTACGAGGTCCAGGGCATCGCGGAGAAGGACCTGCAGCAGGCGATCTCCGATCAGCAGACCGCGGAGGGCGCGCTCAAGGCAGGCCGCGACGCGGTGCGCGTATTCGGCAAATCAGAGGCCGAGATCGATGCCATCGTCGCCAATCGCAGGATCGATCCGGTCTTGGTCGTCCCGAGCCCTATCACCGGCCGGGTCACCGGCCGCGTGGCGCAGCCGGGGCTCTTGGTGCAGCCCGGCAATGCGCCTGCCCCGTATACGGTCGCGGATGTGGTTACCGTGTGGATGCTGGCCAACGTCTCCGAAAGCAACATCAAGTACATCAACGTCGGCCAGAAAGTGAGCGTTTCGACGCTGGCCTACCCCGGCCAGGTGTATGAAGGCGAGATCACAGTCGTCGGCGCGACCGTCGATCCCAATCTGCATACGCTTGTCATCCGCTCGGAGGTTCAGAATCCCCGGCGCGACCTCAAGCCCGGAATGCTCGCGAATTTCGTCATTCGCATCGGAGATCCCGTGGTTGCGCCGGCGGTGCCGCCCGAGAGCGTCGTGCGCGCAGGTGACGGCACCATGACCATATGGGTAACCACCGATCAGCATCATTTCACTCAGCGCAAGGTCAAGCTCGGTCTGCAAAGAGACGGCTATGACCAGATCCTCGAGGGGCTGAAGCAAGGCGAACTCGTGGTCACCGACGGGGCCGTGTTCCTCGACAACATGCTCATCCCCAGCAGCGACGGCTGACATGCTGAAAGGTGTTCTTGCGTTCGTGCTCACGCGTCGCGCGATCGTGCTGCTGGGCTTGATGGTGTTTCTCGGCGGCGGCGTGGCCGCCTTCACCATGCTCAACATCGAGGCATATCCCCAACCTGCGCCGGTGATCATTGAAATCACGGCGCAGCAGGGCGGCTTGTCGGCCGAGGAGATGGAGCGTTATTACACGATTCCGATGGAAGTCGGCATCTACGGGACGCCGTACATCACCGCGGTCAACTCCACTTCGTTCTATGGCTTGAGCTTCCTGCGGGTCACGTTCAAATACGGTGTCGAATTCTATTTCGCCCAGACCCAGATCGAATATTCGCTGCAGCAGAATGTCTCGCTGCCCAACAACGTACAGGCTCAGATCCAGCAATCGAGCCTGGTCGGCGAGGTTGTCCGTTACGCCATGGTCGGGCCGCCTCATTTCGGTCTGGATAACCTCCGCACCGTCCAGGACTACATCGTGCTGCGCCGCCTGTCGACGGTTCCCGGCGTCGTGCAAGTCAACAGCTTCGGCGGTCCCACCAAGGAATTTGAAGTCGAGACGGACCTGCAGAAGCTGCAGACCTATGGCATCACCATCCCTCAGATGATCACGGCTCTCGGCAATGCCAACGTCAACGTGGGCGGCCGCGAGATCAATATCGGCCAGCAATCCGTCAACATCCGTGGGATCGGCCTGTTCAATGACGGCGGCAACGATGACCTGACCAAGGGCTACAAGGTGGAAGACATCGAGAACGTCCTCCTGACGCAATCCGGCGGAGTGCCGGTACGGATCAAGGACGTGGCCCGCGTGTATGTCGGCAACGTGCCCCGCTTGAGCATGGTCGGCAAAGATCATGACGACGATGTGGTGGAATGCATCGTGGTCATGGGGCGAACCTTCCATACCCAGGATATCGTTCCGCGAATCATCGCCGAGATCGACGCGATGAACCACGACGGCAGCCTGCCTCGCGGGGTCAAGGTCGTGCCCTTCTACGACCGGATGAATCTCGTCCACGTGACGACCCATACGGTACTGGAGAATCTCGTTTTCGGCTGCGTTCTCGTGTTCTTCATCCAGTGGATCTTCCTCGGCGATCTGCGCAGCGCCGTCGTCGTCGGCGTCAACATTCCATTTGCGCTTCTGTTCTCCATCATCATGCTGGTGCTGCAGGGCGAGGATGCCAATCTGCTGTCCATCGGAGCCGTCGACTTCGGCATCATCGTGGATTCGGCGGTGATACTCGTCGAGAATATTTTTCGGAATTTTCAATTGAGCAGAGAGAAGCAGCGGGATCTGCTGGAGGATTTGGCCGAGGGACACATGGGGCGGGATCCGAGCGTCAAACAAGATATCGAGACGTTTTCCACGTGGACCGACCGGTTGCGCCTCATCTACATCAGCGCCATGCAAGTCGACCGGGCGGTGCTGTTCTCGGTGGCGATCACCGTCGCCGCCTTCGTGCCGCTGTTCACCATGCAGGGTGTCGAGGGCCAGATATTCGGTCCCATGGCGAGAACTTACGGCTATGCGCTGGTCGGCGCCGTGCTTGCAACCTTCACGGTCACCCCGGTGCTCGCCTCGATTCTGCTTCCGGAGCACGTCAAGGAAGTCGAGACGAGAGTGGTGCGGGTGGTGCGGGCGGCGTATACCCCGGCGCTCCACTGGGCCCTCGAGCGGCGACGCATCATGGTCGGTATCGGGGCCGTGTTCTTGCTCGTCACGGGATTCCTGGCGACGCGGCTCGGCAGTGAATTCTTGCCCGCTCTCGAGGAAGGCAATTACTGGATCCGCCTGTCGATGCCGCCGACGATGGGCTTGGCCGCGGGCACGGAGGGAGTCAGGAAGATCCGCGAGATTCTGCTGAACCACCCGGAAATCATCACCGCGGTTTCGCAGCATGGCCGGCCCGACAATGGCAGCGATCCGTCGCCCTTCTCCAACGTCGAGTTGTTCGTGCCTCTGAAACCGCATAGCGAGTGGCCCGCGGGACTAACCAAGGATCGATTGACCTCGCAGTTGCTGCAGGAGTTCAACGACGCCGTGCCGGGCCTCACGTTCAATTTCTCGCAAAACATCCAGGACAACATCGAAGAGGCCACGTCCGGCGTCAAAGGCGCCAATTCCGTCAAGATCGTCGGCCATAATCTGGAGGAGCTCGAAAGGCTCGCCCTTGCGGTGAGCGACCAGATAAAACAGGTCCGGGGCATGGAGGATGTGGGGACCTTTCACGTCGTGGGGCAGCCGAACCTCAACATCACCATCGATCGGCAAAAGGCGGCCCGATATGGGCTCAATACTGGCGACGTGAATACCGTCATTCAAGCGGCGATGGGCGGCGCGGTCGCGACCACGCTTTTGGAAGGCGATCGTTCGTGGAACGTCACCGTTCGCCTCGCGCCCAAGTACCGCGACAACGTCGAAGCGGTCGGCGATGTCAGGGTCGGCTACCAGAACGCCGCCGGTGCGACGTCGTATATCCCCCTGCGCGAGCTCGCGACGATCAGCTTGGATACGGGGGCATCGTATATCTACCACGAAGCCATGCAGCGGTTTATTCCCGTCAAGTTCAGCGTTCGCGGCCGCGACTTGGGCAGCACGGTCGCCGAAGCGCAGGAGCGAATCGCCAAGAATGTGACCCTGCCGACGGGCTATCGCCTCGTATGGGCCGGCGAATACCTCGAATGGCAGCAGGCAAAGCATCGCCTCGAGATCGTCGTACCCTTGAGCCTCGTGCTGATCATGGTGCTGTTGTTGGGCCTGTTCAATTCGCTGCGCGACAGCCTTCTCGCGCTCGCCGGCATTCCCTTTGCGATGGGCGGCGGGGTCATCGCGCTTTTCGTCTCCGGTCAGCCCTTGAGCGTCTCGTCCATCGTCGGTTTCATTTCGTTGTTCGGCGTCTCGGTCATGAACGGAATTCTCATCATCACCTATTACAATCAGACCAAGCACGCGAGCGGGCGAAGCGGCCTCGAGGCCATGGCCCACGCCGCCGAGCAGCGAATGCGGCCGCTGCTGATGACCTCATTGGCCGCCTGCATCGGTCTCCTTCCCTCGGCCCTCTCCACAGGCATCGGCAGCCAGGTGCAGCGGCCTCTGGCATCCGTAGTCGTCGGAGGCATGCTCATTGGACCGGTTCTATTGCTGCTGATCGTACCCGCCCTCCAAATGATGTTCCTGCGCGATGATGATCGCGCACGGCGTGACCCCGCACAATGACGCGACAGAGGTTTTTCAGCGTCGCGTTCATCGCCGGGCTCTTCGTTCTCGGCGGCCTCTGTGGGTTGGGGGCACGCAGGATCGGCGGGCTTGGATTTCAGCACGCGCAGCTGGAGCGGTGCATCCTGACCTCGAAGCGTTCCCATCCGAACGAGGACGCACGATCGACGTTGGCGCATCTCGATGTGGAAGTGCCGGCATGCATGAATGGGGCTGGTTACGAAGCAGCGCTCGACAACCCGAGTTGCGCCCCCGCGTTTTGGCAGGGCGATGTGTTCTGCTATTTGCCGAAGAGCTACCTGGGCAAGCTGATATATCGCATCGAGGCCGCTGCGGAGCGGAAGAGGTTTGAACACATGGAAGCGAGCGAACGACGATGAGGCTTGCGCCACTCCTGTGGGCGCTATCGGCGTGTGGGCCGCCGGTCCTGGCAGCCGGTGCGGCCGAATCGCCCGCACACAATGCAGCCTCTGTGACGGCCGCGAAGAGCTCAGCGGCCGCAGGCATCACACCTCGCTCGGCGGCCAGAGAATCGACCCACGCTGGCTCGAGCAAAGGCGATGGTTTGAAGGGCCGACATGCGGCGGTGGCCGTTTCGCCGCGCCGTGGCTCCGTTACGCCACCGCGCACTGCCGGCCCCCTCGCGCGCGGCAGCGCCGATCGCCTGCGCTCGCCGCACCCCACCGCCCAGGTGCCCGGGCGCGTTGCGTCGACGCCGAACCGGCGCGTGGGACCGCCGGCCGCTACGGGCAACGTCTCTGCCCGAGGTCAGGGACTCCCGGGTGTAGGTCCGCAAGCCCTGCGCACGCCGGCGGTTGCAACCGGTGCAGTCCGAGCTCCGCCGAGCGTGAAGGCGATCGCCCGGAACTCAATGATCGGCGGCCCGCGCGCGGCAGGCTCCGGACGGCTGGGCGGACCGGCGACCGGTCGGACCGCGAACAATATGGCCGCCGACGGCACGCAAATGCACAGAAAATTCTGAACGCGTCGACTGGCGGGAGGCTTTTCCGCGGCGACTGGACACGCGGACCGAGCACGCCGATCATTCGCCAATGGAGCCGAGCCGGGAGAGGGCCATGCGCAAGACGATTCTCTGTATCGAAGATGATCGCGAAACGGCCGCGCTGATTGTCGAAGAATTCGCGGAGCGCGGCTACGACATGCTGACGGCGCACGACGGTCAGGCCGGCTTCGCCGCCGTGCTCGAGCACCGGCCGGATGTCGTCCTGTGCGACGTCGGCATGCCGATCATGGACGGTTTCCAGGTGCTCGATCGGCTCACCGAATTGGCGCCGCGCTTCGCCGGCATGCCGTTCATCTTCCTTACCGCGCTCGGCGACCGCGACAATCATCTGAAGGGCCGCCGCCTGGGCGCGGACGATTATGTCGTCAAGCCCATCGATTTCGACATTCTCGATGCCATCATCCGGGCACGCGTCGCCAAAGTCGCGCGCACCGAGGTCTGGTCGCAGGACATAAACCTCGGGGATCGAGAGATCGAGTGCCTGACCTGGGCCGCCCGGGGCAAGACCTCGACCGAGATCGCGCAGATCATCGGTACGAGCAAGCGCAACGTCGATTTTCATATCGAGACCGCCTGCCGCAAGCTCAATGTTGCGACGCGCGTGCAGGCCGCCGTGAAGGCGACTGCGGGCGGATTGATCGAACCGTGATCGGCACCGCAAGCGCCGCGCCGCAAGAGCGCGCGGGCCGACCGCGCTCCATCCGCATCCTGCTTTCCGCGGCGTCGCTGCTGTTTCTCGCACTGATGATCGGGCTCGGCGTCTTCAGTCTGGAGCGTCTCAGCGACGTCAATCGCGTCTCCGACGAGATCCGCAACCGGTGGCTGCAAGACATCCGGCTGATCGGCGACCTGAACAATTACATGTCCGATTACCGCACCGGCGAGGGGACGCACCTTCTATCCAACTCGGCGGGTGAGCTCGCGGCCAGCGAGCAGGAGATCGCCGGCCTCGACGCGCAGGTGATGCAATCGCAGCGCGCCTACGAGGCACTGCCGCACGAGGCGGCTGAACAGGGCCTGTACGATGAATTCGCGCGGGAATGGGCGGCCTATAAAGCCATCGCGGCGCGCGTGCTGGCGCTGTCGCATGCGGGCGCGAAGCCGGCCGCGATCGCCATGTACATGAGCGACTCGCGCCGCGCCTTCGACAGGGCGAGCGATACGTTGGGTCGGCTCACCGATGGCACCGTGACGAAGGCGGGCGACGCCAGCGCACGCGCCGTGCGCGCGTACCTGCGCGATCGACGCCTGATCGTGGCGGCGATGCTCCTCACGAGCTGTTTGGTATTGATGACCATCATCTACATCACGAGGTCGGTCTCCCGGCCGTTGCTCGATCTCGCGCGGGGCATGCGCGACCTTGCCGCTCATGACCTCGAAGTGAGCATTCCCGGTACCGCGCGCGACGACGAGATCGGCGAGATGGCCCGCTCCGTCGCCGTATTTCGCGACAATGCCGTCGCCCTGGTTCAGAGCCAGCACCGGTTGATAGAACAAGCCGCCGCGCTCGAGGACTCCTTGGAAACCGAGCGGCGCGTGACCGCGCAGCAGCGCAACTTCGTCACCATGACATCGCACGAATTCCGTACGCCGTTGACGGTCATCGACGCTCAAGCACAGCGCTTGATCAAGCTCAAGGACCGGGTCGCCCCGAGCGATCTGCTGGAACGCGCCACGCGGATTCGCAGCGCGGTGGGGCGTCTGACCGGCATCATGGACAGCCTCCTCGGAAACTCTCGATTGCTGGACGGACAGGCGGTTTATCAGCCCGGCCACGTCGACTTGGCCGTTCTGTTGCATGAAGTGTGTCAGCTGCACCGAGAGACCACTCGCGGCGCGGATATTCGGGAGGATGTGGGGCAATTGCCGCCCGGCCTGCGCGGCGATCCGCGACTGCTGTTCGCCGTGTTCGGCAATCTGCTGTCCAACGCGATCAAGTACTCGCCGGCCGGCAATCGCGTCGAAGTCATCGCCCGTACCGCGCCGGGCGGCGGCGCCACGGTGAGCGTGGTCGACCACGGTGTCGGCATTCCGGACCGCGACCGCGCCCACTTGTTCGAGCGCTATTTCCGCGGCGCCAACGCCGTGGGGGTGGTCGGCAGCGGAGTCGGTTTGCACCTCGTGGCCATGGTGCTCGAGCTGCATGGCGGCAGGATCGAGGTGGACAGTCGCGAGGGCGTGGGTTCGACCTTCACCGTGCATTTGCCTGCGGCCGTGCGCTCTTCGGCGAGCGTGCCGCTCGAGGTGGCGCACTGATCGCCGGAATGGGTTTCACTTCTCATTCGGGTGGGGCACACTAGGCAGCCTTTTTGTGCCTCGGAGCGCCGATATGTGCGGAATCGTGGGTGTCGTTGCCGAGCGCAACTCGGTACCCATTCTCATGGAGGGCCTGCGCCGCTTGGAGTACCGCGGCTACGATTCCGCGGGTGTCGCGGTGATCGAAGGCGGTCGGGTCGCGCGCCTGCGTACCGTCGGTAAGGTCAAGACGCTGCAGGACGCGATCGATGCGGCGCCGATCAACGGCTCGGTGGGCATTGCGCACACCCGCTGGGCGACGCACGGCGTCCCAACCACGCACAACGCCCATCCCCATCTGTCCCGCGACGGCGTCGCGATCGTGCACAACGGCATCATCGAGAATCACGAGGCGCTGCGCGCCGAGCTCAAGGCGTTGGGCTACACCTTCACTTCCGAGACCGACACGGAAGTGATCGCGCACCGCATCCACCATCATCTGGCCGGCTCGGCCGGCCTGTTAGAGGCAGTCCGCAAGACGGTCGCCGAGTTGCGGGGCGCGTATGCATTGGCGGTGGTCAGTGAGACCGATCCCGAGTGCGTCGTGACCGCACGCGAAGGGTGTCCGGTCGTCATCGGGCTCGGCATCGGCGAGAATTTCGTGGCCTCGGACGTCGCCGCGCTGCTTCCGGTGACCCGCCGCTTTATGTTTCTGGAAGAAGGCGACGTTGCCGAGATTCGCAGAACGTCGTTCAAAATCCTGAATGGCGAGGGCGCGCGCAGCGATCGGGCTATTCACGAAACCGATCTGCCGGCCGATGCCGTGGAGCGCGGCCAGTATCGCCACTTCATGCTCAAGGAAATACACGAGCAGCCGCGGGCGATTGCGCAGACCTTGGAAGAGCGGGTGGCCGGCGGCAAGCTGCTCGATGCCGCGTTCGGCCCGTCCGCGGCGCAAGTGTTCAATCAGGTTAAGGCGGTGCACATCGCAGCCTGCGGCACCAGCTACCACGCGGGTCTCGTTGCGAGCTACCTGATCGAGCAGATTTGCCGCATACCGGCGCGCGTCGAAATCGCCAGCGAATACCGCTACCGCGAGCCGGTGGTGACCGCCGACACGCTGTTCGTGACCATTTCGCAATCCGGCGAAACCGCGGATACCCTGGCCGCGCTGCGCAACGCCAATCGGTCGAAGTATCTAGCGACCCTCGCCATCTGCAATGTGGCCGAAAGCTCCATGGTGCGCGAGTCCGGATTGGTACTGCTGACCCGCGCGGGCCCCGAAATCGGCGTGGCGTCAACGAAGGCGTTCACCACGCAACTGACGGCGCTTGCCCTGCTGGCGATCGCGCTCGCGAAGAACGGCGGCGCGGCAAACGAGCGCGAACTGATCTCGCAAATGCTGCAGTTGCCCGGTCTGGTGGAGAAGACCTTGAAGCTGGACGCGACCATCCAAGCGCTCGCCGAGGTGTTCGCCCACAAGCACCACGCCCTGTTTCTCGGCCGTGGGCCGCTGCACGCCATTGCCATGGAAGGAGCGTTGAAGCTCAAGGAAATCTCCTACATCCACGCCGAAGCCTATGCGGCCGCGGAGCTCAAGCACGGACCGCTGGCCTTGGTGGACGAGGACATGCCGGTGATCGCAGTCGCGCCCAACAATGCGCTTCTGGAAAAGCTCAAGTCGAATCTTCAAGAGGTGCGCGCCCGCGGCGGCAGCCTGTTCGTATTCGCGGACCCGCAGGCGCACATGCGCAGCGAGGAGGGAGTGACCGTCATCGAGATGCCGGTACCGGCCACCAGTCTGCAAGCCCCGGTCATCTTCGCCATCCCGATGCAGCTTCTCGCCTATCACGTGGCGGTGCTCAAGGGCACCGACGTGGATCAGCCGCGGAATTTAGCCAAGAGCCTGACAGTCGAGTAGCGTGGTTCGTAAGAGATTTGATTTGAGGCGAGTGCGATCGATTCGTTGATAAGGGTTACCCGCACCCACCGCATCAAGGTACCCATCGACCCATGCGGCTGCGCGATGACGAGCGTCGCACGCCCGAATCATAGCGATATGCGGAGGTATCGAATTGTCGTCCGTCTCGCCACGATCAATGAGGTCGCGCGCGTTCACGAGCGACCCAGGCTTCCACATCCTCGAGCTTTCTCGGAATAGCCGAGGTGAGCAGCCGATACCCTTGCTCGGTCGTCAGCACCTCGTCTTCGATACGCACGCCGAAGCCCCGCGCCTGCAAATACACGCCAGGTTCAACGGTAAACACGGCGCCCTTCGGAATGGGCTTCTCATAGTCTCCCGCGTCATGCACATCGAGCCCAACGAAGTGGCCGAACCCGTGGATGAAATCCGCCAGATACCCCGCACGGCGCAAGGAGTCTTCGGCTACATGCTGTAGTTCCGCCATCGAGACGCCCGGCTTGATGGCGGCGAAAATATCTTCCTGCGCCTGGTACACGGCCCGATAGGCGCGCGCCTGTTCTGGGTTGAAATGTCCGGACACCGGGTAGGTGCGCGTCACGTCCGACGCGTAGCGACCGTACTCCGCTGCCGCGTCGACGACGACCAGGTCGCCTTCCTGCAAAATTCGCGAGTTTTTATCCCAGTGCAGCACAGTACCGTTCGGGCCGCTGCCGACGATAGACGAATACGACAGGCCTGTCCCGCCGTTGGCAAAGAAGGCATATTCGAGCTGCGTCTGCACATCGCGCTCAGAGACACCGGCAACCGTCGCACGGGCGATCACATTGTGGCCTTGCGCCGTAATGGCGATGGCGCGCTCCATCCGTTCGAGTTCCTCCGGTCCGTGCGCCGAACGCAGCGCCGCGAGCAAGCCTCGCTTGTAGACAACCTTTAGACCGAAGCGGCTGGCGAGGCGCTGCGCCAACTGATCGTCACTGCGCTCTGTCTTGTCCATGCTCCCCGGCGAAATGACCGCGACACAGTCATGGTGCAGTCCCGTATCCGCGAGCAGTTCGTCGGGTGAACCGCGCCGGACCCGATCCACGCCATATTTAACGAGCAGCTCCGGCGAAACCGCCTCGCGCGGTCCGGTCCAGCGTTCCGCCTCGGGGTCCCTCGCTTTCAGGAACAGCACAACCTTGCGGTACGGGGACTTCGGCTGAAGAACGAGGTGCGCACCCGGCTCGTTGATGCCGGTCAGCCAATAAAAGTCCGCGTCCTGGCGGTAATCCTCAGTGAAGCCATTCACCTCCCCCTGGGAGGAAATGAGAGCGGCGCAGTCACCTAGCTCAGCGAGCACCCGCGCCCTGCGCTCCTGGTAGACCGCAACGGGCAATTCCGCCGGTGGCGTCGGATTCGGATGTTGAAAGCTCGCACTAAGGCCAGCCGCAAAGAAGAGGGTAGTGAGCATTTGGAATTATCCTTCGATTGCCACACGGTGAGAATACGGCGCGATTGACCCGTAAGTCGCCTCCCAATGAACGGGCCCGCCGCCACCACCTCGATTCTACAGGCGCGCACGCCCTGGCCATCCATAAGCGGCCGACGCCTTAAATCGTTAATTAGCTGTAACAGAAGTCAGCGGGAAGGCGGTTGCGCCGTTGCCTACCCCTACAGGCGGCATTAGCGCCTTGATGCTCAAACAACCTTACTGTCAAATCAAGGACATCATGAAGCACGCTGTTGTTTTGTCGGACCGAAGTGTGGGGTCAATGGGACAGGCATGGTCGGTCGCGAGGATTCCGTTATGCCTCCTGCCAATTGCGGCCATCGTGTCCGCTTGTGGAGGCGGTTCCGGGGGCGGCGCCTCGAACCAGGTGACGCCAATTGTCGCCATCGGGCAGCAGCGACAGTATCTAGGCTCGGCGACACGAACCGTGGTGTATGCCAACCCGACCGCGACACTACAGAACAATACCCTCGAGTACACGTACGTCGAGAACCAGACCGTGCAGCAGCCACCCGCCGGTGCACCGGGGAATTTCGACGTGCAGAGCAGCTACACGTATACCCTGGTCCAGGATCCGGGTGTCGGTGTCGTCCCCATTTCCGAGACCGTCAATACTTATGAGGACCTGCTGACTACCAGCGATTCGCAGCAGGTCGAGAGCCTCGGATCGGTGACCGTGACCGTCTCGAATGACGAAACCTCCAACGCGCTGGGCAACGGACCCTACACGGAAACCTCGACGACCACCGCGACGTTTACGACGCCCCGCGACAACCCGTCCTATCCCCTGCAAACCGGCGCCAGCCAGACCGTGCCGCAGTCAGAGACTGCGACCATTGTCTTCACGGATGTCAATGCGAGCGGTGCGGCACCGTCCAACGGTACCAATGTCGGTTTTACGATCACCAGAAGCGAGAACGACGACGGGTCCTATACGTATCAACAGGCGAACGTAAACGGCACCACTTTCTCAAGAACGCAGAACTCCGACGGCAGTGGCAGCCAGACTTATACGGGTACGACGTCAAGCACTAATTGGACCCTGGGTGTTCCGGTGATGAACAATGGCGTGAACACGATTCCCATCTCGGAAACCGTCAATGCGGCTACCACGCACACCACCAACTATTCGGCGGCAGACTGGTATCCGAACAACGATCAACCCAGCTCGCCGCTGGTTCTGGCGACCAGGAATGTCGTCGGTCCCGCATCGAGCCTGCCCTCCGAATGCACCGGCGCAATGCTCCGACCCGGCATCTACGAGGTTGATACGACGACGAACAGCCTAAGTCCGTGGGGACCAACGTACGCGGTGACGTCGACACGCAATTTCGCTGCCGCCGATGGCGCCTCGATCTGTACAATGACGACGGAAGTGCAGTCGGCTTACAGCCTCGATACGGGTGATTTGGTGTCCACGACCACCACCACGACCGTGCTCTACCTGAACTCAATCAACTACTAGGGCGGTCCGCCGGGTGAGGTTAGCGTGGACGACCTAGAGCAGCCGGATCGGACTGCGAGTCTGCTCTCTCCGTATTCCCAGGAGCGGGACGGCTGCGATCAGGGCAGCGAGAAGCATCGCGATGTATGGGCCGTACTGACGCGAAATCCGGAGGCCCGAGGCAGTGCCGAGGGGGTTTCATGGGTTAACCTACATAGGCAAATGGGTGCGCGAGCTTGACGATCAGCTCGGAGCTGAACGCCGATTCACCCTGCGCCTCACGCGCCGCGATTCGAGATACCGAAAGTTCATGATCGACCATGAATCTCACGAGCGGGACGTCTTCGGGGGGAGCCACTTCCAGTAGCGACTGGAATCGATGCGCATATGGCAGAGCGAGCTGCGCCAGGGTCGCCATCGCCTCCCACCACGATTGCGCTGCAAATTGCTCGGCGGCCGCGGCGCCGGCCGCTCTATCCTGTTCCTCCTCGACGAGGCTGATTCCATGGCGGGCCAGCAGGGGCCGGAGCCTCACTTTGGCCTCGGATTCGAGCTGCAGGAAAAGTCCGAGCTTGTACTTTTGGATCGGGTCCGTTGTCAGCTGAATCCACCGGTTCGCCAGGCCCTCGCCGAGGACTTCAGCGGCATACAATTCGCCGATGCCGGTCAAATATTCCTGCCTGTCCATGGTCCGATCCCTCGATTAGTCTTAGACATTTTTCGATTGACGTGTAGCCCGGACTCCCGGACGGGATCAGGCGGATTCAAGATAGCCTTCCCACATATCCAGGTACACTGAGTCATGCGGGCTCGCCTGTTCACCCCACAGCTCGCGCGCCGTAAAGCGCACGGTATAGACATGCTGCTGCTTTGCACCGAGACCCTGAATGTCGCTGTCCTGAAGTTCTTCCACGTCGCGATCGCGCTCGATCGTCCCGATTCTCCCCCGCACGTAACGTGGCAGCCGCGTGTGTCCCACGGGATTTAAATTTCGCGCTCGGACGCGCTGGCCCGCTTGAAAGTGCGCGGCTGCGGTGAGCTTGGGGTTTGCATAGGGAAGATCCACGTGCCCACTTCGGCAACGGTGAGCACATGATGTCCCGTGGCGGCCAGGCCAAGCGCCTTTCCGCTCTCGACCTCGGCCGCGGTCGCCATACCGGTCTTGGTCAGTATTTGCGCCAGAGCCGTCAACCATCTCTCGTAATAGCTCATGCGCAGATACTCTGCCGGGGGAATCAATTCGATCTGATAGCGCTGATACGGCAAGTCCACATCGGGCACCGCGTAAAAGAGCGCAAATGCCCGTCTCTCCCACTCCGCGTGGAATATCGGCTCATCGTGCTCGCGCCGTATCGGCCCCATGTCCTGCACACCGCCCATATCATGGATGCCGTTCATGAGTGAGCCCCTTCGCGCGATAACCTAACCTTGGCGACTCCCACCATCGCGTCTCGCGTCACAAGCGCCGCCAGTGCCGCTTCGGTCATATTCTCGGTGCCAGCCGGACGTTCTGGAAGCACCAGATACCTTAAATCCGCGGTGCTGTCCCAGACTCGCACTTCGACATCTTCCGCCAGTTCCACCCCGAACTCGCGCAACACACCTCGCGGATCGATCACAGAGCGTGAGCGATAGGCTTCGGACTTGTACCAGACCGGCGGCAAGCCAAGCACCGGCCACGGATAGCATGAGCACAGTGTGCAGACGATCAGGTTGTGTACGTTGGCGGTGTTTTCGACAACCACCATTTTGTTCCCTTGCGCCCCGCCGTACCCTAGCTCAGCGATCGCAGCGGTCGAGTCGGTCAGCAGCCGCTGCTTATACGCGCCATCTACCCAGGCACGCGCCACTACCCGGGCACCGTTGCGCGGCCCCACCTTGTGCTCGTAGGCATCGATTACCGCATCAAGCGCAGCGCGATCGACTAGGCCTTTTGCCACCATCAGTGATTCGAGTGCTTTGGCGCGCAGCGCTGGATCCGAAGGCACATCTTGGTGATCATGGTCGTGATCGTGCTCAGCCGCC
>Ga0210394_10005514_pt1 | contig 14156 bp, 12 predicted proteins | sample IncBWC12MmetaG_FD_160121 | JGI IMG/M metagenome (GOLD analysis project Ga0210394, IMG submission 160121) | Forest soil microbial communities from Barre Woods Harvard Forest LTER site, Petersham, Massachusetts, United States - Inc-BW-C-12-M | ecosystem: Environmental > Terrestrial > Soil >...
ACTTCTGCGGCGTGCAGCGCGAGATGAAACTATCCCGCAAAGCTCGTTGGGGGATTGGCGAAATGACCAGGCAAGATCTTACCTTCGTATACCTCACGCGACTCGAGAAAGCGAAGTTTGATTTAGCGGTCGCTGAAAGGTCGCGTTTTCTGCCCGCCGACCCGCTTGATAAGGCCCGGTGGGACCTTGAGGTGGCGGTCCGGCAGTCGCTCGTTCACGTTTACGACGGCCTCGTCAAGATCCTGCAGGAACCAGAGCCAAAGACAAACTCTCGCGAAGAAGAAAGTCGTGGATCAGCTCGAAATGGCCTTGAATAAACCCAAACTTGAGAAGAGCGATCGAGCCGCCGGGCGGAACCGCGAACTTTCCGCGCGCGGTCGTGAGAGCGGACCTCAATGGAGTGCTTTCGGCGCGATCTGTATCTCATGCCTCTTCGCATGTGCGCTTTGTCTCAGTGTTTCACCCGCCTTGGCTGGAAAGAAGAAATATCCTTCGCCACCGCCGGAGTTCTTTCAGCCGAACCGTATCGGCAAGCCTGTGGTCATTGCTCGCGGGGACATACTGAGCGTGAGGTTCTACTATGAGCCGAAGCTGAACCAGACGGTTCGAGTTCGCCAGGACGGCAAGATTTCTCTCGATCTGTTCCAGGGCATCGACGTAGCCGGTCTAGAGCCCGAAGCGCTGCAGCAGAAGCTAACAGAGCTGTATGTCCATGAGCTTACGAACCCGGGGATCACGGTAGCCGTGGATTCTCAAGCCAACAGTTCGGCGTACGTGACTGGCGAAGTGCTTCTGCCAGGTGCGAAAGAAATCCATGCGAACATGACGGTTGCCATGGTTCTTGCGATGAGCCAAGTCATTCAAAAGAACTCGAATGCAAAGTCCGTCTTCCTGATCCGAGCCACCGAAGATGCCAAATATAGGGTCTACCAGTTGAATGCCTCGGTGCCCGGCGGTGACGGTGCCGATGTTCAGGTGGCGCCGGGCGACGTTTACTTCGTTCCCAGGAGCGGCATCGTTAAGGCTGATGACTTCATGGAACATTATGTTCGAGAACTCTTGCCCGGATCCCTGAGCGCCGCCACGGATGTGCTTTTCACGCCAGCAACTGTTTTGACGTCGGGTGCGGCCGCTGCGCACTGAATATAGCCGGGAGAGTATAGCTTTTGAGAATCGCGGGTAACCAATGAAATTCACGCTGCGAGACATATTGAACCAAGTGTTTCGCTATTCGCGAGTCCTGATCATTTTCTGGGGGGTCACGATCATCGCGGTTTTGGTTTTCTATACGCAGACGAGGAAACTATATGACTCGTCCGCGAAGGTCCTCATATCTCTTGGGTCCGAGTCCGAAGGGAAAGCCGAATCCCTTAACGACAAGAACTTGCAGGTGCTGCAGCGCGATCAGCAGATTCGCGACGAGCAACAGATTCTACAAAGCCACGAAGTCCTGCTGACCACCGCGCAATGGATCCTTGGCGACTCAACCCCAGACTCTTCCTCTCTTCCGGTGTCGGGGACCCGCTTGGATGAAGCGCGGCGATTTGTTACCGGACAAGAACCCGAACCGACTCCGCTGCTCCGTGCGATTCATGGATTGGTCCGGTCATCTGACGGCGTCGCCCCCAAGAGGACAACCCACACCGAAGAGACGGAGGATGTTGCTAACGCCCTCTCGAATAATCTGGGGGTTAACCCAATGTTCGATTCTGATGTTCTGGACGTCCAATTCCGGTACCGCGACCCTCAGGTGGCGCAGACAATCCTGCAGCTTATCCTGGCAGCCTATCTCGACCATCACATAGCTGTCTTTGGGAGCTCGGCTGAGCAGAATCTTCTCAAAGCGCAATATGACAGCGCTGTCAGACAATATGATGGACGTCTGGCCGCGTTCTCCAACTACATGACTCAGCAGGGGGTCTACACCGACGATACGCAGGCGAATGCGCTGATGGAGCAGAGAGAGAAGCTGCAGCAGACGTTTGAGGAGGCCCGGGCGGCCACCGAGTCAGTCAGGCAGCGGCTCGCTTCACTGCAAGCTGTTGGGAGTTCGCTGCAGCGGTTTGAGCAATACAGCACGACGGAAGCGCGCAATAAGGAGCGCGAGGAGCTCACAGCGAAGTTCAACGAAGCCAAGCTAGCGGCGCGCGACATTCTGAACCACCATCCGAAGGAGAGCCGCACATACCAGGACAAACAGGCGGAACTAGACGAGCTAGGCAAACTACTTTCGGTGCAGCCGGAAAATGTGGTGGATCAAACAGAGACGCGAAGAAGCAAAGCATCTGAGCTAATAGAGTCTGACACCATCACGGCGACGGAAGACCTGCAAGCAGATGAAGCCCGTCTGGAACGATCGCGGACTGACTTAAACGAGATCAATATCGAGTTGAATCACTATGCCGAAAAGGTTCGGGGATTCGACGAACTTAAGGAGCAACTTGGGCTGGCCAAGGTGCAGTCCGAGCGGATCGCGCAAGCATACCTGGATAGCCGGCTGAAGACACTAACGACCCAGAACGCGATTACGAACGTCTCGATCATTGACTCTCCAACCTGGGACTTGCACCCTACGACTCCCAATAAGAATATCGTGACGGCTGCAACAGCGGGTCTTCTGGCGATCGGCAGCTTCGCGGTTCTTCTCGCCTGTATCGCGCTGGATGGAACGGTTGCCGACAGGGCAGCAGCCGAGCTGCACGTCGGCGCGCCGGTGGTCGGTACGTTCCCCGACCAGAGCGAGGAAAGCGAAGTCTTTCATTTTTGGGACGCCTTCGCACTGCGGAATAGGAGTGAATTCGCGAAAGTGTATCAATCGTTGCGGGCTTCGGCGCCGGGGCGCAGGGTGATTCTTCTGGCGGAAACCAACTCCGGGGAAGGCGCAAGCCTGATTGGATACGGTCTGGCAAGATTCTTGAGTCGCGATGCCGGCGAGAAGACCGCGTTCATCGATCGCACGGCAAACTCGATTATCGATTCCTTGGATTCCGGTGAGGCAGTTTCCGACGAGATGATTCTCATCCGGAAGCCTTCCGAGGAACTCGCCGACAAACCAACCGACGGCAATACGATCGCGGGCCTGTCAAAATTGCGGCCCGATTTCGCCAACATAGTGGTGGCAAGCGGCGCTGTGAGGAATGCCACAGACCTTTTGGCACTTGGCGACATTGTCTCTACGACCCTTCTGATCGTGGAAGCTGGCAAGACGAGGAGGGCGTCAGCGCAATACAGTCTCGACAGTCTCCAACGGCATGGGTTTCAGAATGTCAGGCTCGTCCTGAACAAAAGAAGTCTTTATATACCCAACTGGTTGATGAGGTTTGTATGAGGAAGGGGTTTCTGCAGGTTTGCAAGCGGCTCCGGTACCGTTTCAATGGGGTCTACACTTGGTTATGGAGGAGTAGCCTGAAAAGCTGCGGCGAAGGCGTGCGGCTTGAATTTCCCGTTCGATTGGAGCAGCCGGATTCGATTACGATTGGAGCCAATTCGGTTATCTATCCCCGTACGTGGATAAACCCGGTTTCGGAATGGGCCGGTATCAAATATCACGGGCAAATAAATATCGGGGAGCGAGTGATCATCGGTTACGGTGTGCAGATTTCCGCGGCAGACTCGGTAGTCATTGAAGACGAGGTGGCGATTGCCATGGGCGCCGTCATCGCCGATCACCTACACGATCATAGCCACCTCGATTGCTCGGTACACTATGCTCCCATCTCGAAGCCTCTCCAGGTGCGCATCGGGAAGGGTTCCTTTCTGGGAGCACATTGCGTGATCGGCCCGGGCGTGCGGATCGGCGACCATGCCGTGGTGGCCGCGAATGCCGTTGTGACGAGAGATGTGCCTTCGTACTGCATGGCTATTGGGAGCCCAGCCCGCAATGTCCGATTCCATGACCCGGAGAGAAATGACGTCCCCGTGGCTGAATTGGCCAGGGCAGAGCGTGCCTGAGATACTCGCAACAGTCGGAGAGCGAACGGCTGAGCCCGTCGGCGTAACTGGAGGTTCGGCGGCTCGGCTGTATTCGAACAGCGCCATCATGACAGTCAGCAATCTTGCCGGGCGCGGGATCGGTTATGCCTACATTATCCTGATGGCAAAGCGACTGGGCGTACGCACCATCGGCGCCTACGCGATTCTGGTGTCCGCAAGTATGTTGCTCGAGCTGGTTTCGAACCTTGGACTCGACAAGATCCTGATCCGCGAGATCGCCAGCACTGGGGCAGGCGCCGGACAGGGATACTTCCAAGCAGCGCTGCAAATTCGGATCGCGGTAGCCGCGGTCTCCGCCACAGCGGCATGGGCTCTGCTGATGGCGTTCTTCAAAGATATACCCGCCAGCCCTGTCAGCGTTGCGCTGTACCTCTCCTCCATCTTCTTCATTGTCGCGGCAAGGAACTGCGAGGCATTCCTGACCGCGCACGAGCGGTTGCTTCCCGTCGCTGCGTCCCAGCTCGTGGAGAGAGTTGTGATCTTTGGGGCGGTCGTGGCGCTTGCCTTTGGGGATTTGAGTTTCAACGAACTGCTGTGCATCGTTCCTCTCGCCTCTCTAGCGCGCCTTTTGGTAGTGGCCCGTTCCACTTTTCGCCTGTGGGCGCCTAAGGTAATTTCAGCCCGTCCTCAACGGAAAAAGCTGCTAGGACAGGCGCTCGAGCTGTTCTCGGTCGAAATTCTGTCGATCGTCTATGGCCGGTCCGATATGTTCCTGGTCGCGAAAATGAATGGGCTTGGCGCCGCCGGTGTATATCAAATTTGCTACAAGGTTTTCGATCTCTGCGTGTCGCTATTTTCGGGCTTTCTGCAGGCTGTCTTCCCGCGAATGGTCCGCGACAGGAGCCGGAAATCTCTAAGTAGGGTTCTGGGCGGAGGGACGGCTCTGGTTGCCATCCCCGCCGGAATAATCATCCTGGCGCGGCACCAGATTCTGAGCGCGCTCAAGCCCGAGTACCTGAGCGGATCGAACGCTCTGATCTGGCTGATGCTTACAATTCCTCTGATGTATATCACTTCCACGATCGCGAATGTGGCCATCGTGGCGGGCCGAACACGCCTGCTGATCGGCGCCGCGGCTCTGCTGATGGGCACAAACGTTGCCCTGAACCTTGCGCTCATTCCGAGGTATGCGATCAACGGAGCGGCGTTCTCGACATTTGCATGCGAACTGATGAGTACAGTCGTGCTGGTGCCTATCGTTTTAAGAGTAACCGCGCAGCCCGCATAGGGAGCCATGGCGAAGACAATCGTCCATGAATATCGGCTGTCACCGCCCATCGCTTCCGTGGCGGTATGGACAACCATAGCGCTGCTGGTGGGTTCTGTGCTTACTCTGACAGGGCTTTCCGGAGTCTATGCTGCTCTCGCGCTTGCCTTGCTGGTTGTCTTTGGAGTCGCGGCGGCACACTATCCAGCGCCTGTCATGGCTGCGGGAATTTGGTGTCTCGGGTTATGCCCATTCGTCTGGGGCCTGGAGACTGGCGTTTTGCCAAAACTCTTCGGGGATGAGAGCCTCTTGCTGCTATACCTCGCGGTCTCACCATTTTTGTATCTGTTTACAGCCAGATTGCCGTGTCCTGGATTCAATCGACTCTACGTCGTACTTGCCCTGTACGTCTGTACGGAGGCGTTGTCTTTCGCGATCGCGCCGACAGACCTGGTCGCCTATCGCAATTTCCTGCACACGGCCATTCTAGGCGCGATGCTTCTCGTTCTCGTTCTGAACGAGGCGGCTAATTCAGAACCGGAAAAGATCGGAAGGGCGATCGTGTGGGTGACGACTGTGATTGCCGCATTGAGCATTGTGGAGCGTATCCTGCAGCGCAATCCGATCATGGAGCACGGCACCACCGAGTTCTACATGTCGGCGCAAGTGGTGCAGATATCGGAGGGAGTTTACCGGCCATACGTCAGCTTCTTCCATCCCTCCGAAGCAGGCACGTTTATGGCGCTGGGGCTCCCGTTTGCGCTTCGCAACTGGGTGCGTCGGAGATCCGCGGCAGCCGTAATGGTGCTGGCCGTGATCGCCGGTGGATTGCTTGTCAACGATACCCGGGGTGCATGGGCGGGGGCGGCCGTCGCAGTCTTGTTGTCGGGCCGGAATGTCTGGAAGGTACTGACGAAGTTAGTTCTGACAGGAGCCGTCGGGGCGGGCACCACATTTTTCTTTCTTGGAAATACGCCGTTTATGCGGCGGCTGACCGATCCCGACAATCTCTACGGCCGGTTTGAATACTGGAAGGCGGCACTGCAAGCCTTCGCCGACCACTTTTGGCTTGGCGTAGGCCACATGCAGTTTCCGCAAGTCTACCTTTCCTATATGCAGGATCTAAGCAACACCGTGCGGATGGATATTACGAAGGTCTATGCCGTGGATAACATGTATTTGACAACGCTTGCCGAGAACGGGCTACTCGGATTCATCGCCCTGATTGGGCTGCTGGTCTACATAGCGGTTCTGTTGCGGCAGTATCGCAAAGAACTTGAGATCTGCGCTCTTTCCGCGGAAGCCTCCTTTGTCCGATGCTCAGAACTTGCCCTCGCTGCGTACGCGGTCTCCGGTGTTTTTGCGGACGTGAATCTTTTTGCAAAGGTAACGAAATATTTCTTCATCCTCATGGGACTCGGTCTCGCTGCGGGGGCGCGCGCTCGCAAGTTGCGGCAAGGCGGCAACGGCTCGGACATGGCCGTCTCGGAAGTGCGCGTGCCGGTCGCGGGATGAGACCAGATCGACATTCGCGAATGGCAATCATCGCCTTTCAGCGATTGGCTTTCGAGCGGGCTCGCCCTGGCTGCTGTTGACGGACAACAATGACATGGACGTCTCGGTCATTTACGTGAACTGGAATTGCTCGGAGGACATCCTGGCATCGGTCGCCTCGATCCGGCAATGGGCCGGAACGCGTCCATATGAAGTGATCGTAGTCGATAACAACTCACCAGGGGGGATCGGAGCTCTGGCGGAGGACGGGTCGATTCGTCTGATTCGAAACCCGGAGAACAGGGGATTTGGTGCAGGCTGCAACTTGGGGGCACGGCACGCACGGGGAAAATATCTTCTATTTCTGAATCCCGACACGCGCTTTCTGAATGATGTCGTAGGAGAGTTGGCGCAGTTTCTGGACGCACACTCATCCGCTGCGTTGGCTGGCCCGTTGGTCGAGGACGAAGCAGGCAACGTTCTTTTTGAGGGGGGAAGATCGCTCCCTACGCTGTTCAATGAGTTCCTGCAGCACAGCACTCTATCATTCCGATTCCCGCAGGGCGTTTTGACATCGCAGCCGTATCTGTCCCGTTGGGATCATCTCTCCACGCGCGAGGTGGAAACCGTCCTGGGTGCATGCATGTTGGTGCGATCGGATGTCTTCCGTGGAGTCGGGGGCTTTGACGAGACATTTTTCCTTTATAGCGAGGATCTCGACTTGTGTTGTCGCATTCGCAAAGCCGGGCGCGGGGTCTGGTACGTGCATTCCGCGCGCCTGGTGCACAAGGAGCGACAAAGCACCATTCAGATGTTCGGCTCGGTTGGCTGGATCGTGCTTCAGAACATGCGCAGCCAGCACTACTATTTTAAGAAACACTATGGCGCCTTCACAGCATTCCTATGGCGACACATGATCGCCGGGCTCTATCTTCTGAGGTATTTGCGGAGCCGGGACAGGCTTCACCTCGAATATGTCAGGTGGGCAATAACCGCATGATTCCTGACATGTTCAGCATCGTCATTCCGACGCACAATCGTGCCGGGAAGATGAAGCGGGTACTGGCGCATCTTTTGCGACTGGCGGAAATCGACCGTTGTGAAGTAATTGTTGTCGATGACGGATCGACAGATGGCACCGCTGCCGTTTTGGAGGAATGCAGGCGATCGCGCCCCGAGGTCGTGCGCGTGCTGACGGTCCCGAACGGCGGCCCCGGGTACGCACGAAACCGCGGAGCAGAACTGGCGCGGGGGGATCGCATCCTGTTTTTGGACGACGATGTGTTCCCGCGCTCGGGAGCGATCGAGAGTCAATCGAGGATGCTCGATGCGGGATGCGCCGGATCGCAGGGTTTACTGCTGTGGCATCAGGAGATCTCCCAAACGCCGCTGGTTCGATACATCGACTCGCGCGGATCGGAATTTGGGTTCGATCGAGTTAAGGATGCGAGCCGCCTGGATTTCCTTCACGTGTACACAGGGAACTTTGCGGTTCTCCGCAACGAGTTCCTGAAAGCGGGCGGGTTCGATGAAAGCCTCTTCATTCGGAAGGAACGATTCAGCGCCTTCGAAGACACGGTGCTCGGGTATCAAATGGTACAAAATGGAGCCAGACTGACCCTGAACAAAGAGTCGGTTGCCGACCATCTGCGCGATATGACCGAAGAGGGGTATCTGCGTAGGGAGCGCAAAATAGGCTATAGCTTTGGGTATTTGATGGAGAAATATCCGGCGATTCCACGCGCGCTAGGGTTGGAACGCAAAGATTTTCTGGCCGAGCCGCAAATACAATTGCTGCAGTTCGTCAATGCGATACCTTCTGTTCGATACCTGACCGGCTATCGTTTGGGCATGCGCCTGCGCCAGCGCGAGGCCTTTTATCGGGGACTTCTGCAGTTCCGCCAGGAACGCGCGGACCAAACGACGGCGACGAACCGATGACCCAACCCTTACTTTCATTCATCGTTGTCACCTACAACAGCGGCGGCACGATTGCGACGTGTCTTCGCGCGATCGCCGACCAGACGAGCGCGTCGTATGAGATCGTCATTGTCGACAACTCGCCTGACGATGCCACCATCGAGGAAATCAGGGGGTTCGTGGCGCAATACCCGGAGGTCCTACTCCACCAACTCCGGCCGGACGAAAACATCGGTTTCAGCCGCGCGTGCAATCTCGGTGCTCGGCGCGCTTCCGGGAAGTACCTGTTTTTTCTGAATCCCGACACGCAGTTGATGAACGATGCGGGAGCCATTCTTTCGGACTGTCTGGAGCAGCGGCCGCAGGCGTTAGCCGCTGGTCCCGCAATCTTTGACGACGAGGGGCAGATCACCAGAACGTGCCGCAATCTGCCAAGTCTCTTTCATATTCTGCTGGATGCGACCGGACTGGACAGATGGTGGGGCGCCTACAAGCTGACACGATTTGCTCACGACCGGCCGAGGATGGTCGAGCAGATCATCGGTGCAGCGATTCTGGTGCGCCGGCGCGACTACGAACGGCTGGGCGGAATGGACGAGAGATTCTTCGTATATTTCGAGGAAGTCGATTTATGCAAGCGTTTTAAGGATGCCGGCGGTGAAATCTGGTTCTGGCCTGACGCGGAGGTACGGCACCTTGCTGGTCAGTCCTGCGAAGTGGGCCGCGTACGCGCTCGCATGATTTACACGCTGCGCGAGAGCCGGAGAAAGTATTTCGCGAAGCATTTCGGGGAAGCGGGACAACTTGCGTTGGAGGTGTTGAACCGGCTCGAGGCGTTTCAGAAGTTGCCCGTGCTTTTGGCGCTGTGGCTATTGCGTGGCGAACGCGTTTACAGAGACAAAGCCTCTGGATTCTGGGGGGTTGCAATAGGCGTACCCCCGAGAATGTAAGTCATCTTCAATGCGTGATCGCGTTCACGGCTAAGAATCGGCTGAATCTTTTTTATGTGTGGTTCAAGAGGATGTACTCGCTTGTGTTTCGATCACCCAACGATGTGCAGCCAACGGGTTCGTGAGGTGGTACGCCTGGGCTTCATTATACGTTGATCGCCTTTCTAAGCTGCGGCAGAACTATTCCGGAGAAATTCGGGGGTAAGAAGTGAGGCTCTCAGTAGCAAGTGTAACCGTTGCTCACAACAGTCTGCGCATTTTGCCGCGTCAAATCGAGGCGCTCATGCGGCAGACGCGGTCCCTTCATGAAATCGTCGTTGTCGACAACGCGTCAACCGACGGGACGGGCTCAATGCTCGCCGAGCGTTATCCAAAAGTTAAGGTATTAAGGATGAGTAGTAATTTGGGAATGGCTGGAGCGTGGGCTGCAGGCCTCAACTATGCAGCGCTAGAGAGAGGCTACGATTGGGTATGGACGTTCGACGATGATAGCGTCCCCGATGAGGGTGCTCTTGAGATGATGCTCTGCGGGAACCAATCCTGCGGTGCGCCGGATGACATAGGCATGCTAGCCCCCATGGCTATCCATACGGAAACAGGGATCAACTATCCGCCTCTGCTTTGGAAGGACGGCTACCTTCGACCGACCACGGAATTGATGCGCAAGCCGGTTTGGTTTGCCGATCTTGTACAGACGTCCGGGTGTATGGTGCGTCGCGAATTAGTGGCGGAAGTGGGACTCCCGCGAGCTGATTTTTTCATGGATTTCTTTGATTTTGAATACTGCCTGAGAGCGCGATCTTGCGGCTATAGGCTGGCTGTCGTGACCGGCTCCAAGCTAGCACACCAGATTGGGGGCGCCCGCCACGTTAGGCTGCCCTTTTATTCCCGTCTCTGGCCAAACCAGCCGGCTTGGCGAGAGTACTACATAAGCCGGAATCTGGCGTATGCAGTGTGGTGGCTTTATCCGAATTCCCGGACAAAGCTATTTGTGATGTGTCACATGCTTCGGCACGCGGGCGGGGTAGTACTTTTCGGCTCGGATAAGGGTGCGTGTTTACGAAAGATGGTTCAAGGTTTTTTGGATGGGCGACTGGGCCGCCTCGGAGTTCGCTTTCTTCCCGGGTCATCTCCGGATGCCTGAGCTTCGTAACACGAACCTCGACGGACAAGAGGAGTGGTTGGGCACAAAGCGGTGCAACCCGGGAGGACGCGTGGCGTTGACCATCGAATCATGTCATTTGGGCAAGGTCGTCGTGCTGGTTCCGGACGTTTTTCGGGACGAGCGCGGCTACTTCATGGAGGTGTTTCGCGCGGACCGTCTGGGTGAACTAGGGCTGCCAACGAACTTCGCGCAGCAGAATCACTCGTATTCAAAGAAGGGAGTTTTGCGCGGACTTCATTTCCAGTGGGAGCCGCCGATGGGAAAGTTGATGCGCGTGACGAGGGGCAGCGCGTTTCTAGTCGCGGTGGATATTTGCCCAGGCTCTCCGAGCGCCGGAAAGTGGATTGGTATTGAAGCCTCGGAGGAAAACAGAAAACAGGTTTGGGCGCCGGCCAGCTTTGCCCGCGGATTCTGCGCCCTCAGCGAGGATGTGGAAGTTCAATACCTATGCACCGGCGTCTACAACTCCAAAGCCGAATCGAGTATTCGCTGGGATGATCCCGACATCGGGATCGCATGGCCAATAACACCTTCCCTAATCTCGGCGAAGGATCGCCAAGCCCAAACGCTCAGGGAATGGCTCGCATCGGCCGACGCTCAACATTTTTCCTATGTGGAGCGGGCGGTGGGTGCCTGAAAAGCCTCGCGAAGAACAAGGAGAAAGGGAATGCGACTATTGATTGCAGGCGGGGCAGGCTATATCGGTTCGGCCTTGATTACGCGTCTTCTGGAACGGGGATATCTGGTGGACGTTGCTGATCTCTTTTGGTTTGGCAATTGTCTGCCGCCGGAAACAGGCCTCCTGAACAAGGATTTGTTCGACCTGACGACGGAGGACCTGAAGGATTACGACCAGGTGCTTTTCCTGGCTGGATTGTCGAACGATCCGATGGCAGAGTATTCGCCAAGTAAGAACTTCGTTTACAACGCGGCGGCGCCTGCGTACTTGGCCTACACGGCGAAAAAAGCGGGGGTGAGGCGCTATATTTACGCAAGCTCCTGTTCCGTGTACGGCTACACGGTGAACGAGTTGTATGACGAGACGCGACCCGTCGCTTCGTCTTATCCCTATGGGATCTCAAAGCTTCAGGGCGAACAGGCGGTCATGAATCTCCTGGATGACGAGTACTCCGTCATCGCGCTGCGCAAGGGAACCGTTTCTGGCTACAGTGCCAGGATGCGTTTGGACTTGATTGTAAACACGATGTTCAAGTGTGCTTTGCGCGATGGCGCGATCACCATCGACAATCCGACCATTTGGCGGCCCATACTGGCGATCGACGACGCAGTAACCGCGTATGTCCGCGCCATCGAGGCGCACGAGGAAATTTCTGGAATCTTCAACATCGCCTCCGGCAATTACACGGTAGGAGAAGTGGGCGACCAAGTTAAGGCCGAAGTCGAGGAGCGTCTGGGCGCAAAGGTCGGTCTCACCATTCGCCATGTGCAGGACGTCCGGAACTATAAAGTGAGCATCGAGAAGGCGAAAAATGTGCTGAGTTTCCATCCGCGACATGATGTCCGCAGTATCGTCGGGGATCTCATTAAACACAAAAATGAGTTTTCCGACTGGGATAATCCCGCGTATTACAACATTCGGATGTTCCAGTCACTCGCAAGCAGCATCACCGCACCAGTGTTGGCAAAACCGGCTGGAGTCGCGGCATGAAGGTCGCCGTTGTCGGAGCCAACGGCCAATTGGGGACGGACGTCGTGCGGGCGTTCACGGCCAACGGCGATTCGGTGAGCTCAATCACCCATGCGGAGATGGATGTTTCTTCCCTTGACTCGGTTCGGGATTGCCTGGTCACTTTGCAGCCCGAGCTCGTCGTCAATACGTCTGCGATGCACCGCGTAGAGAATTGCGAGACGGAGCCACTGCGGGCGTACGCAGTCAATGCGCTGGGGGCGCGTCATCTGGCGTTCGTCGCTCGTCAATTAGGTGCGGTTCTGGTCCATGTCAGCACGGACTATGTCTTCGATGGTGGCAGGCGAAAGCCCTACCGGGAGAATGATCCGGCCGTGCCTCTCAATGTCTACGGCAATACCAAGCTCGCGGGTGAACTATTTATTCGGGCCGCTACGAACAAGCATTTTATTCTGCGGACGTCCGCTCTGTACGGCCAGAATCCATGCCGCGCAAAGGGGGGGCGAAATTTTGTCGAACTCATGCTGAAGTTGGCCGCAGAGCGGGATGAGTTGCGCGTTGTAAACGACGAAGTCGTGAGTCCGACGCTGACGGAAGACTTGGCCAAGCAAATTGTCCTGCTCAGCCGCACCGATTCCTTCGGCCTCTATCACGCGACCGCCGAGGGAAGCTGTTCTTGGTTCGAATTCGCGAAGAAAATCTTTGAAATCGCCGAGATGAACGTCAAAGTCGTGGTCGCTGGTGCCAATGAATTTCCGATGAAGGTCCCGCGCCCGAAGTATTCGGTCCTGGAAAATCATGGTTTGAAAGCGCTTGGACTGAATTCCTTTCCGTCATGGGAGGATAGCCTGCGCTCCTATCTGGTCTCAACCGCCCGCACAAAGCAGCGTGCGACGATGTCTGCCTCGTAGGACTCCGAAAGACTGCTCGTCTGCACAAAGTATTGGCACACTATGTAAGAAAGAGGACTAGCTAAAGCCTTATGCCGTTTCCCGGTAGGCCGAACACGACGAACACGAGTGAAACCACTAAGAATCACGCTTTCGAGCCTAAGAGGCACCGCTTGTTGAGGTTGAGAATCTGCACTCTCTTGGTGGCTTCCATCGCAGTTGCAGCGGCGCCGTTGCAGGCTCACGGTGCACTGCCGCCGCGAATGCAGTTGGGTGTGGATGCGGATAACTGGAGCGGACAGATTGCCAACCCTGCGTTTGAGAGCAGCCTGAGAGAAATGCAAATCGACTTCATATCGTGGCACATTCTGCCCGAAGAAGAAGCTGATCCCGAACGCTTGAAGACAGTGGTCGAGTTTTGCCGCAGAAATCATTGGCATTATCTTTTCAACACAGAAATCGCGAACTATCGGCGCGACGAAAACCGATTCCGGCACCAGGATGGGACCTACCGCTACGATTTGGCGGAGACGACCCTGGAGTCGCTCAAGGATGATCCACTGTTTGTGGGGCTGGTCTACGACGAGGCCGATGTAGTGCAATCGCTGCTCGGCATGAACATTGACAAGGGCAGACCCATACAGCCGTATCTGGTAGATACCCGAAATCTCACCGCTTCCGAGGCATTCCTCGCGGTCGCGAATAAGGTGGGTGAACTGACGCGGCGTTATGCCGCGTACAAAAAGTCCATCGTTTTCGAGATGACATTTCCCGACTATCCGTTTGCTTTTGCGCGCGGCGGCGGATTATTAGCGCCGAAACTGTTGAAAGAAAATTACAACGATCTTATGTACGACGTCTACCGGGGTGCAGCCCTGGAATATCGCTC
>Ga0210394_10005515_pt1 | contig 14153 bp, 9 predicted proteins | sample IncBWC12MmetaG_FD_160121 | JGI IMG/M metagenome (GOLD analysis project Ga0210394, IMG submission 160121) | Forest soil microbial communities from Barre Woods Harvard Forest LTER site, Petersham, Massachusetts, United States - Inc-BW-C-12-M | ecosystem: Environmental > Terrestrial > Soil >...
ATGAGGTCGTCCGCGAGATGCACGAAGAACGGCTCTGCGCCGACCGCCGGCTGCGCGCACAGCACGGCGTGTCCCAGGCCAAGCGGCGCGGGCTGACGGATGTAGATGCAGGACGCGTACGAGGGCAGCACGCTGCGCAGCTGATTGAGCAGGTCGCTGCGGCCCTGTTGTTGCAGCATCTGCTCCAGCTCCTGGTCGGAGTCGAAGTGATCCTCGATGGCACGCTTGGAGGCGCCGGTGATGAACACCAGGCGGCGCGCGCCGGCGGCGAGCGCCTCCTCGACCGCGTACTGGATGAGCGGCTTGTCGACCACCGGCAGCATTTCCTTCGGGCTCGCCTTGGTCGCGGGCAGGAAGCGGGTACCGCGCCCGGCTACCGGAAATACCGCGGTGCGAATGGTGGAGCGCACACTCATGGCAATCTCTCCCCGGTTCTTCGCCGGCGCTGCCGGCGCCGGTGCGGCGCGGCGCGGCGATGCGGGCCACCGTTTCATGACATTCGCACCCCGTGATCTGCACGCTCAGCCCATTTGAACACCGCCGGGCACATGCTGTCCCAGGAGCGGCACTTCGGGCAGCGCCAGTACCAGCCGACGCTGTTCAGTCCGCATTCGTTGCATTGATAGCGCCCGCCCGCATCGCCGATGCGCGTCAGCAGCGCCGACAGCGAGGTCGCCTCGGCGGTCGACTCGAGGCCACCGCCGAAGTCGGCGGCGATGTCGGTCAGCCGCGCGATCTCCTCCGGCGGCACCGCGGTCGCGAGCAGCCACGCCAGCTGCAGCGGCGTGACACGGCCGCTGTGGCGCAGTCGCCGCCCGAGCTCCTGCAACACATTGCCGCTCGCGGTCTCGCGGGCGATGGCGAGCACCGCGGGAATGATCTCGAGGGCGAGGCCGGGGGCGATCTCGAGCGCCTGCAGGTACAGCACCAGCGCACCGGCGGCGTCTCCGGCGCGCTGCGCAAGGCGCGCGTTCAGCATGTCGGCACGCGGCAGCGGCGCCTGGTGCGTGCGCGCCTGGCGCAGCAGCGTGCAGGCGCGTTCGGCCTCGCCCTGCAGCAGCGCGTGCTCGGCCAGCTCGCACAGGTAGTGGGCCGCCACCCGACCGCGCTCCTGCTGCACCGCCGGCGGCAGCTCATGAAATACCTTGAGCGCCTTGGCCCAGTCGCCCTGCGCCTCGTAGATGGACACCAGGTGATCGAGCGCGGCACGGCGGTACTCGCGCGAGGCGGCCAGCTCCTCGAGCACGCGCTCGGCACGATCCATCAGCCCGGCGCTCTGGTAGTCGAGCGCCAGTGCGAACGCCGCCTTGTCGGCCAGACCCGCACCGCCGTGCTCGCGCAGCCGCGAGTGGATAGCGATGGCGCGGTCAACCTCACCGCGACGGCGGAACAGGCTGCCCAGGGCGAATTGAATCTCGGCGGCATCGCCGTCGGCCTCCGCCATGCGCGCAAAGATCTCCGCCGCATGATCGAAGCGGTCGTTGATGAGGTGATCGAGCCCGACGTAGTAATCGCGCGGCAGGCGCACGGTGCGCGCAGCGCCGTTGCGGCGCCCGAGGAACCACGCGGCCAGGCCCACCAGAATGAAGGCCAGCGCGAGGAGCAGTGGCGGCAGCTCGAACATGGAGTCAGACGATAGCAGCTATGCGTGACGAGCGATAACGCGCACGTCGCGAATCAAAGCGTGGCGGCTTCCGGCCGCGGGGCCTAATCGCGGATCGGCCGCCCGGCGCCGTCGTTTACCCGCTCGCGCAGGTCCTTGCCGGGCTTGAAGTGCGGCACGTGCTTGCCCGAGAGCGCCACCGCTTCGCCGGTCTTGGGATTGCGCCCCTGGCGCGGTGGGCGGAAGTGCAGCGAGAAGCTGCCGAAGCCGCGGATCTCGATGCGCTCCCCCTGCGAGAGCGCATCGCTCATGATCTCGAGGATCTGCTTCAGCGCGAGCTCCACATCCTTCGCCGGCAGATGCTTCTGCTTGGCGGTGATGATCTCGATGAGTTCGGACTTGGTCATTGCGGCTAACGGTCCTCGCCCGAGCCGATGTGCTCCTTGAGCAGCTCGCCCAGGGTGGTGCCCGAGGGAGCGGTCTCGGAGCGGTAGCTCTGCACCGCCTCGGCCTCCTCGTGGGCCTCCTTCGCCTTGATCGACAGCGAGATGGTGCGCGACTTGCGGTCGACGCCGGTGAACTTCGCCTCGACCTGTTCACCGACCTTGAGCACCGCGCGCGCATCCTCCACGCGCTCGCGTCCGAGCTCGGAAGCGCGCAACTGCCCTTCGATGCCGTTGCCGAGGTCGATGACCGCGCCGCGCGCGTCGACCTCCTTCACCACGCCCTTGACGATCGTGCCCTTGGGGTTGTCGGCGATGTACGCCGAGAACGGGTCCTTGGCGAGCTGCTTGATGCCGAGCGAGATGCGCTCGCGCTCCGGGTCGATCGACAGCACCATGGCCTCGATCTGCTGGGCCTTCTGGTAGTTGCGCACCGCCTCCTCGCCCGGCTGGTCCCAGGAGATGTCCGACAGGTGCACCAGGCCATCGATGTTGCCCGGCAGGCCGATGAAGATGCCGAAATCGGTGATGGACTTGATCTGGCCGCCGACCTTGTCGCCGCGGTTGTAGTTCTCGGCGAACTCCTTCCACGGGTTCGCCTGGCACTGCTTGAGTCCGAGCGAGATGCGGCGGCGCTCCTCGTCGACGTCGAGCACCATGACCTCGACTTCCTGGCCGGTGTGCACGACCTTGGCGGGATTGACGTTCTTGTTGGTCCAGTCCATTTCGGAGACGTGCACCAGGCCTTCGACGCCGTCCTCGATCTCGACGAACGCACCGTAGTCGGCGATGTTGGTGACCTTGCCGAACACGCGCGTTCCCGGCGGGTAGCGTCGCGCGATGTTCTGCCACGGATCGGCGCCGAGCTGCTTGAGCCCCAGGCTGACGCGCGAGCGCTCGCGATCGAACTTGAGGATGCGCACCTCGACCTCGTCGCCGACCTTCACCACCTCTGAGGGGTGCTTGACGCGCTTCCACGCCATGTCGGTGATGTGCAGCAGGCCGTCGATGCCGCCGAGGTCGACGAACGCGCCGTAGTCGGTGAGGTTCTTGACCGTGCCCTTCACCACCGCGCCTTCCTGCAGGTTGTCCATGAGCGCGCTGCGCTCGGCGGAGAACTCCTGCTCCACCACCGCGCGGCGCGAGACCACTACGTTGTTGCGCTTCTGATCGAGCTTGATCACCTTGAACTCGAGCGGTTTGCCTTCGAGATAAGAGGTGTCACGCACCGGACGCACGTCGACCAGCGAGCCGGGCAGAAACGCCCGCACGTTGTCGATCTCAACCGTGAAGCCGCCCTTGACGCGACCGGTGATGACGCCGGTCACGATCTCGGACTTGTTGAATGCCTCCTCGAGGCGCGTCCAGGTGCGGGCGCGCTTGGCCTTCTCGCGCGACAGGCGCGTCTCGCCGGTGCCGTCCTCGACCGAGTCGAGGGCGACCTCCACCTGGTCGCCGGCCTTCACTTCCACTTCCCCGCGCTCGTTCTTGAACTGCTCGAGGGGAATGACGGCCTCGGACTTGAGGCCCACGTTGACGATGACGACGTCGCTGGTGACGTCCACGATGAGCCCGGTGAGGATCATGCCCGGGCGGATGCGCTGATTGGCGAGACTCTGCTCGAAAAGCTGGGCGAAACTTTCTGTCATACCTTCACTTGTGCCACGTGTCGTGGCGTGCCGCTGGATCCTCGTCCCTCAAGGTCCAGGAAACCGTACCGGGCCCCGCGTCCTGCAGGGCCTGCCAAAATCAACGCTACCCCCGCGAGCTGCCGCTCACGGGCGCAACCGCCGGGCGTCCATGAGCTGCAACACCCGGCCCACCACCTCGTCCACCGACAAGGCGGTCGAGTCGATCACGCAGGCGTCGGGCGCGGCCTTCAGCGGGGCGACCTCGCGGGTCTCATCCCTGCGATCCCGCTCGGCTATCTCGCGCGAAAGGGCGGGAAGGCTAACATCAGATCCCTTGTCTTTCAACTGCTTATGTCGGCGCAGGGCCCGTTCCGCGGGGCTGGCCGTCAGAAAGATCTTGAGGTCGGCCCCGGGGAATACGACGGTGCCCATATCGCGGCCGTCCGCCACCAGTCCAGGAGGCCTGGCGAAGGCCCGCTGCCTGGAAAGCAGCGCCTCGCGCACCCTGGGCCAGGCCGCCACCCGCGAGGCGCCCTGGCCGGCCCTTTCCGAGCGCACCTCGGCCGTCACGTCACGGCCCTCGAGCAGAATGTGCTCCTCCCCGTCCGGCCCGACCGCGAAATCGACGCTCATGGCCCGGGCGAGCTCCGCGTGGCGCACGGCATCGTCTTCCCGGGCGCCGGCCCGCATTCCGGCAACCGCCACCAGGCGGTAGAGCGCACCGCTGTCGAGCAGGTGCCAGCTCACCCGCTGCGCGACGGCGCGGCTGATGGTGCCCTTGCCGGAGCCGCTCGGACCGTCGATGGTGACGATCGCCGCGCGCGCGGGCGAGCCCGGTGGGTCCGTCACAGCGCCTCCAGGCCCAGACCAGCGCCGCGCGCCGCGGCCACGAAATTGGGAAAACTCGTCGCGACGTTCGCCACGTCGGCGATCTCGAGCGGTGCGCGCGCGCGCAGCGCCGCCACGGCGAAGGCCATGGCGATGCGGTGATCGCCGCGGCTGTCGATGGCACCGCCGTCCCAGGCCGGCTGCCCGCGGATCCACAGCCCGTCGGGCAGCAGCTGGTGCTCGATACCGAGCACCGCCAGCCCCGCCGCCATGGCGGCCAGGCGGTCGCTCTCCTTCACCCGCAACTCGTGCGCGCCGCGCACCAGCGTCTCACCGCTCGCGCACGCCGCGGCGATGAAGAACACCGGCAGCTCATCGATGGCGAGCGGCACCAGCGCTTCGGGCACCGTGATGCCCTGCAGCGAGCTGCGGTGCACCTCGATGTCCGCCACCGGCTCGGCGCCGGCGGACGCGGCGCCCGGGTGCGGCCGCACACGGATATCTGCGCCCATGCGCAGCAACAGCTCGAGCAGCCCGGTGCGCGTCGGGTTGACGCCGACATTGCGCAGCGTGAGCGGCCGCGCGGCGGCGAGTACCGCGGCGACGATAAAGAACGCCGCCGAGGAGAAATCCCCCGGCACTGCGACCGCGGCCGCGCGCAGCGGCTGCCCGCCCTCCAGGGCGAGGGTCGGCCCGTTATGAGTGAGCTCCACCCCGAAAGCCTGCAGCATGCGCTCGGTATGATCGCGCGAGGGCGCGGCTTCCGTGACGAGCGTGCGTCCGGCGGCCGCCAGGCCCGCGAGCAGCACGGCGGACTTCACCTGGGCACTCGCCACCGGCAGTGTGTAGCGGATCGCGTGCAGCTGCGCGTTGCCGCGGATGTGCACCGGCGGCCGCCCGTCGTGGGTCTCGATGTGCGCGCCCATCATGCGCAGCGGCAGCGCCACGCGCTCCATCGGCCGGCGCATGAGCGACGCGTCGCCCACCAGCGTGGCCGCGAAACGCTGCGGCGCCAGCACTCCCATCATCAGGCGCAGCGCCGTACCCGCATTGCCCATATCGAGCGGGCCGCTCGCGCGGCTGAGGCCGCCGGCGCCGGCGCCGCGCACCCGCACCTCGGTGGCCGCGGGCCGCTCGATCTGTACCCCGAGCGCCTGCAGGGCGCGCGCGGTGGCGAGACAATCCTCGCCGTCGAGGAAGCCGCTGATGTGCGTGTCGCCCGTGGCGAGCGCCCCCAGTATGAGCGCACGGTGCGAGATCGACTTGTCGCCGGGCACCGCGAGCGTGCCGCCGACTGCGCCACCGGGAGCCACGCGCCAGGCGCAAGGCGCTGCGCCGCTCATTGCACGGCCCGCGGGTAGGAGCCGAGCAGGCGAAACAGCGAGGCGCGTTTCCTCAGCGCGGCGAGCGCCCGCGCGACGTGCGGCTGCTGCGCATGCCCTTCCAGATCCATGAAGAACACGTAGTCCCACTTGCGCCGCCGCGAGGGACGCGACTCGATGCGCGTGAGGCTCACGCGATGGCGCGCCAGCGGCTCGAGCAGCCGGTGCAGGGCGCCGGGTGCATCGGTGTGCCCGACCGACACCAGCAGCGTGGTGCGGTCCTCGCCGCTCGGTGCGAACAGCTTGCGTCCGAGCACCAGGAAGCGCGTGGTGTTGTCGGCGCGGTCCTCGATCTCCGCCGCCAGCACTTTCAGCCCGTACACCTCGGCCGCGGTCTCGCCGGCGATCGCGGCGCTGCCTTTTTCGTCGCGCGCGCGGCGTGCCCCTTCAGCATTGCTCGAGACCGCGACCTGCTCGACTCCCGGCAGATGCTCCTCCAGCCACTGACGACATTGGGCGAGCGACTGCGGATGCGAGCACACCCGCAACACCCGCGCCAGCGCGCCCATCGTGCCCATGAGGTGATGGCGGATGCGCAGCTCCACCTCGCCGCAGATCTTCAGCGGCGAGGTGAGGAAGCGGTCGAGAGTGTGATTCACCGTCCCCTCGGTGGAGTTCTCGATCGGCACCACGCCGAAGTCGGCGCTGGCTGCTTCCACCTCGTGGAACACCTCGTCGATGGAACCCAGCGGCAGCGCCCGCACCGAGTGGCCGAAATGGTTGAGCACTGCGCTCTGGGTGAAGGTGCCTTCCGGGCCGAGGAACGCCACCTTGAGCGGCTCCTGCTGCGCAAGACACGCCGACATGATCTCGCGGAACAGCCGCAGCACTTCGGCGTCGCGCAGCGGCCCGCTGTTGCGCGCGCGTGCCATGCGCAGCACCTGCGCCTCGCGCTCGGGCCGGTAGAAGTCGACGGTGCGCCCGGCGTGGGTCTTGGAGAGGCCGACCCGCTGCGCGAGACGCGCCCGTTCGCTGATGAGGCGCTGAATCTGTTCGTCCACCTTGTCGATGCGCTGGCGAACCTCCTCGAGCGCCGGGCGCTCCACGGGCGCCGACGTCGCCGCAGCTGCGCGCCGCGGCGGGCGGCGCACCGCAGCTGCCCCCCGGCCGCGGCCTCGCGAGCGGCGCTCACCCATGGCGACGCTCGAATTCCTTCATGAACGCGACCAGCGCCTCGACCCCGGCGAGCGGCATGGCGTTGTAGAGACTGGCACGCAGCCCGCCCACCGCTCGATGCCCCTCGAGATTGATCAGTCCCGCGGCGCGCGCCGCGGCAGTGAACTGCGCCTCGAGTGCGGGGCTGGGGAGCCTGAAAGGCACGTTCATCCACGAGCGGCTGCCCGCCGGCACCGCGTTGGCGTAGAAGCCCGACGCGTCGATGCTCTGATAGAGGAGCTGCGACTTGGCGCGATTGCGCTGCGCCATGGCCTCGAGCCCGCCCTGTGCCTTGATCCAGCGCAGCACCAGGGCCGCCACGTACCAGGCAAACACCGGCGGGGTGTTGAGCATCGAGCCTTCGTCGGCGACCTTGCGGTAATCCCACACCGCCGGTGTCCCCGGCCGCGCCCGCCCGAGCAGCTCGGCGCGCACGATCACCACGGTGAGCCCCGCGGGCCCCAGGTTCTTCTGCGCGCCCGCATAGATGAGCCCGAACTTCTCGACCGGCAGGGGCCGCGACAGCAGCGTCGAGGACATGTCCGCGACCAGCGGCGCCGGAGCGCTGTCGGGAATATGGTGAAACTCCACCCCGCCGATGGTCTCGTTGGCCGTGTAATGCAGGTAGGCCGCCCCGCCCGTGAGGCGCAGCGCCTGCGGAGCCGGCACGGTGCTGTAGCCCGAAGCGGCCTCGTCGGCCGCGAGGTGCACGTGCGCCAGGAAGCGCTCAGCTTCGGCGATGGCGAGCTTCGACCATATGCCGGTGTTCAGGTAGTCGGCGCTCGCGCCGGGCTGCGCCAGGTTCAGCGGCACCGCGGCGAACTGGGCACGCGCGCCGCCCTGGAGGAACAGCACCCTGTAGCTGTCGGGCACGCCGAGCAGATTGCGCAGCAGCGCTTCGGACTCGCGGGCGACATCCATGAACGGCTTGCTGCGATGGCTCACCTCCATGACCGAGGCGCCGCAGCCCTGCCAGTCCAGCAGCTCATCGCGGACCTGTTCGAGCACCGGCGCGGGCAGCGTGGCCGGCCCCGCAGCGAAGTTGAATACACGCACGCGCGCCCTGTCGGGTCGTTCACACCATGGGGAATCGCGGATCTTAGCCTAGCTCTCGGGCGGCGTGGCACCGGCCGCCGGTCCGGGCTCGGTCACGGCCGGCTCGTCGCCCGCCTCGAGGCTCTCGATGCGCTCGATGCCGACCAGCCGCTCGCCCTCGCCGAGGCGGATGAGGCGCACGCCCTGAGTGTTGCGTCCCTGCACGGAGATCTCGTCCACCGTGGTGCGCACCAGCGTGCCGGTGGAGCTGATGAGCATGATCTCCTGCCCCGGCAGCACCTGCAGCGCCGCCACCGTGAAGCCGTTGCGGTCCGAGGTCTGCAACGCGATCACCCCCTGCCCGCCGCGCCCGTGCGAGGGAAAGTCCGCCAGCGGCGTCAGCTTGCCGTAGCCGGTGGCGGAGGCGGTGAGCACGTGCCCCTCGCCCACCACGATGAGCGCGATCAGGTCGTGGCCGGGTCCGAGACGGATACCGCGCACGCCGGCCGCCTCCCGGCCCATGTGGCGCACCTCGCTCTCGTGGAAGCGGATCGCCTTGCCGCCGCTCGACACCAGGATGATCTCGCGTTCGCCGTCGGTGAGCGCGACGCCGACCAGCTGATCGTTGTCCGCCAGGTCCACCGCGATGATGCCGCTGGTGCGCGGCCGCGAGAACGCCGCCAGCGGCGTCTTCTTCACGGTGCCGGCGCGCGTCGCCATGAAGATGAAATGCTGCTCGTCGTACTGCTTGACCGGCAGCAGCGCGTTGATCTTCTCGCCCTCCTCCAACGGCAGCAGATTCACCATCGGCTTGCCGCGCGCGCCACGTCCGGCCTGCGGCAGCTCGTATACCTTCAGCCAGTACACCTTGCCGCGGTTGGAGAAGCACAGCACCGTGTCGTGCGTGTGCGCCACGAACAGCTTCTCGACGAAGTCCTCGTCCTTCACCGCGGTCGCGGTCTTGCCGCGGCCGCCGCGGCGCTGCGTCTGGTACTCGGTGAGCGGCTGCGACTTGGCATAGCCGGTATGCGACAGCGTCACCACTACATCCTGCGGCTCGATCAGGTCCTCGGTGGTGAGATCGAGGTGATCGCGGTTGATATCGGTGCGGCGCGCATCGCCATAGGCCTCGCGCACCTCGAGGAGCTCGGTGCGCACCACCTGCGTGAGGCGCTCGGGGCGGGCGAGGATATCGCCAAGGTCGGCGATGGCGGAGAGCAGCTCGCGATACTCGCCGACGATCTTGTCCTGCTCCAGCCCGGTGAGGCGGTGCAGGCGCATGTCGAGGATGGCCTGCCCCTGGGCTTCCGAGAGCCGGTAGCCGCGCGCGTCGAGGCCGAAGTCCGCGGCGAGCCCCGTGGGCCGGGTCGATACCGCGCCCGCTCGCGCCAGCAGCTCGGTGACGATCCCCGGCGGCCAGGAGCGGGCGAGCAGCGCGCTGCGCGCCTCCGCCGGGTTCGGCGCCGCCTTGATGAGCGCGATGATGGCGTCGATGTTGGCGAGCGCGACCGCCAGCCCCTCGAGGATGTGGGCGCGCTCGCGCGCCTTGGCGAGCTCGTAGATGGTGCGCCGCGTGACCACCTCGCGGCGATGGCGGATGAAGGCCTCGAGCATCTCCTTCAGCGACATCAGCTTGGGCTGCCCGTCCTGCAGCGCCACCATGTTGATGCCGAACACGGTCTCGAGCGGCGTCTGCGCGTAGAGGTTGTTCAGCACCACCTCGGTGATCTCGCCGCGCTTCAGCTCGATCACGATGCGCATGCCGTCCTTGTCGGACTCGTCGCGCAGCCCGTCGGCGGCGATGCCATCGATGAGCTTGTCCTTCACCAGCTGCGCGATGCGCTCGATGAGGCGCGCCTTGTTCACCTGGTAGGGCAGCTCGGTCACCACGATCGCCTGGCGCTCGCCCTTGCCGAGCTCCTCGATGGCGACGCGCGCGCGCAACGACAGTCGCCCGCGACCGGTGCGGTAGGCGGTGGCGATTTCCTGGGCGCCGTTGATGATGCCGCCGGTGGGGAAGTCAGGCCCGGGCATGTGCTGCATCAGCGCCGCCAGCGGCAGCGCCGGATCATCGAGCAGCGCCAGACAGGCATTGACGCACTCGATGAGGTTGTGCGGCGGGATATTGGTCGCCATGCCGACGGCGATGCCGGTCTGGCCGTTCACCAGCAGGTTCGGGACACGCGTCGGCAGCACCGAGGGCTCGGACTCCGACTCGTCGTAGTTGGGGGTGAAGTCGACGGTTTCCTTGTCGATGTCCGCCAGCAGCTCGCCCGCGATACGCGACATGCGTACTTCGGTGTAGCGCATGGCCGCCGGCGGATCGCCGTCCACCGAGCCGAAGTTGCCCTGGCCGTCCACCAGCAGGTAACGCATGGAGAACGGCTGCGCGAGACGCACGATGGTGTCGTACACCGAGGTGTCGCCGTGCGGGTGATACTTGCCGATGACGTCGCCGACGACGCGCGCGGACTTCTTGTAGGCCCGGTTCCAGTCGTTACCGAGCTCGCGCATGGCGTGCAGCACGCGCCGGTGCACGGGCTTGAGGCCATCGCGTACGTCGGGCAGCGCGCGCCCGACGATGACGCTCATGGCATAGTCGAGGTAGGACTGGCGCATCTCGTCTTCGAGACTGACCAGCAGGATTTCACGGGCGATTTCGGCCATCAATTCGCTTCGCGGGCTGCTTGCGCACGGCGCGCCGGGGCGCGGCTGGAGCGCCCGTTCGGGCGCTGGAATAAAAGAGTAAGTGTATCACGAAGCCCCGCCCAGGCCTTCACCGTGGATGCGCGCGGAAGTGAATGCGCGCCGCATGCGGCGCGCGCGCGGGAATGCGCACCGATATACTGCGGACAGCTTTTCAAGCCGCACCTGAAGGTGCCGATGTCCAAGCCGCAACCTGCCGACCTGCTGATCGAGCCGCGCTGGCTGCTGCCGATCGCGCCCGCCAACACGGTGCTGGAGCGGCACGCCGTGGTGGTGGCCGGCGGACGCATCCTCGCGCTCGGCCCGGCGGCGGAGTTGCACGCGCGCTTCCTGCCCCGCGAGCACGTGCGGCGCGAGCGCCATGCACTCATGCCGGGCCTGGTGAATGCGCACACCTGCGCCTGCCACGCGCTGCTGCGCGGCCTGCCGGTGCGCGGCCCGCGGCTGCGCTGGCTTGCCGAGACACTGGCGCCGCTCGCGCAGCGCGGCTTCGGCGCGGACTTCGTGCGCGACGGCACCCGGCTCGGCATCGCCGCGATGCTGCGCGCCGGCATCACCTGCTTCGCTGATCTGTCCCCGCGGCCCGAGGAAAGCGCGCGCGTCGTGGCGGCCGCCCGGATGCGCGCTGCGATCGGGCTGCCGGTGACCGACGCCGCGAGCGCCTGGGCCGAGGGTGCCAGCGGGCACCTGGCGCGCGCCGAAGCCCTGTGGGACGAGTATCGCAGCGACTCGCGCATCACGCTGTACTTCGCCCCGCGCGCGGACGTGAGCGACGCGACGCTGATGCGCATGCGCCGCGTCGCCGACGAGCTCGAGGCGCGCATCGCCCTGCAGATCGACGAGCTCGCGCCACGGCCGGCGCCGGGCACTGCGGCGGCGGGTACGGCGCCAGCAGGTGTCGCGGACTGTGCGCCGCCGCCGCGCGCCGCCGGGGTGGTGCAGCGCCTCGCGGAGCTCGGGCTGTTGCGCCCCGGATGCAGCGTGATCGGTATGCTCTCCTGCGATGCCGACGAGCTTGGGCAGCTCACCCACCACGGCGCCAGCGTCATTGCCTGTCCGCAGGCGGAGTTACGCCTCGGCGCGGCGCCCGCTGCGCTGGTGCTGCCCGCGGGCGAGCGAACCGGGCTCGGCACCGACAGCCCGGCCGTTGCCGGCGGCTGCGACCTGCTCGCCGAGGCGCGCCTCGCTGCGCTGCTGTCCGGCGGGACGGCGGCGCAGGCGTTGCGCCTGGCGACGCTCGGCGGCGCGAGCGCCCTCGGACTTGCCTCCCACATCGGATCCATCGAGCCCGGCAAGGCCGCCGACCTCACCTGCATCGATCTGCAAGACAGCGATGCGGGGCAGGGCGCGCGGGTGGCGAACGCGATCGTGTTCGGCGCGACCCGCAGCCAGGTGAGCGATGTGTGGACCGCGGGGCGCGCCGCGGTGAGCAGCGGACGGCTGCTCACGTTCGATGAGACCGAGCTTGCGGGGCTGCCGGCGCGCTGGGCGCAGCGCCTGGCGCTCGAGGCCGCGGCGTGAGCGCAGCCCCTGGAGCGGGCGGTGCGCCCGAGGCGCTCAACGCCGATGACAGCGAGCTGGCGCGCTTTGATTCGAGCGCCGCGCATTTCTGGGACCCGGCGGGTAAATTTCGACCGCTGCATCTGCTCAATCCGCTGCGCACCCGGTTCGTCGCCGAGCGGGTGGCGCTCGAGGGCGTCCGGGTGCTCGACGTCGGCTGCGGCGGCGGCCTGCTGGCCGAGAGCCTCGCACGCGCCGGTGCGCAGGTCACGGCCATCGATCTGGCGCCGGGAATGATCGAGGTGGCGCGGCTGCACGCGGCGGAGAGCGGTCTGGCGATCGACTACCGGCTCGCCGCCGCGGAGGAGCTGGCGCGCAGCACGCCGCATGCGTTCGAGGTGGTGACCTGCATGGAGATGCTCGAGCACGTGCCGCAGCCGGCAACCATGGTGGCCACGCTGGCGCGGCTCATCGCGCCGGGCGGCGCGGCCTTCGTCTCGACGCTCAACCGCAACTTCAGATCCTTTCTGCTTGCCATCGTCGCTGCCGAGTACCTCCTCGGTCTGATCCCGCGCGGCACGCACGAGTACGAGCGGCTCATCCGTCCCGCCGAGCTCGCCCGCTGGGCGCGCAGCGCCGGGCTCACGCTGCGCGAGCTCAAGGGCATCGAGCTCAACCCGTTCTCCGGCCGCGTGGCCCTGAGTGGCAACGTGGCGGTGAACTACCTGGCGCACTTGCAGCGGTGAGCGCGGCGCTCATCGGCATCCTGGCGCTCGCCGCCCTGCTCATCGGTGCGCTGCTCGGCGCGCTGGTCACGCAGCTGAGCGCCGCGCGGCGCATCGAGGGGCTGCGGGTGGAGCTGGCCGCCGCACAGGCGCGCCTCGAGGCGAGCGCGCTGCAGGAGGAGGACCGCCTGAACCTCCTCGAGCAATCCGAAGCGCGCCTGCGCGCCGCGTTCGACACCCTCGCGGGAGAGACGTTGCGCAGCAACAGCGAGTTGTTCCTGCGCCTGGCGCGCGAAGCCCTCGGCCGTGATCAGGCCGTGGCCCAGGGCGCGCTCAAGGAGCGCGAGCTTGCCATCGGGCAGCTGGTCGAGCCGCTGCGCAGCGCGCTCGAGCGCACCGAAGCGCAGGTGCAGGCGCTCGAGCGCGACCGCCGCGAGGCCTTCATCACGCTGCGTACGCAGATCGAGACCCTCGCCGGCGGCCAGGCGCAGCTGCAGCGCGAGACGCGCAACCTGGTGACCGCGCTGCGCCGCCCGGAGGTACGCGGTCGCTGGGGCGAGCTGACGCTGCGCCGCCTGGTGGAGCTGGCCGGACTCACCGCGCATTGCGATTTCACCGAGCAGCTGCAGGTGGTGGGCGAGGAAGGCGCGCTGCGCCCCGACCTGGTGGTGCACCTGCCCGAGGCGCGCGACCTGGTGATCGACGCCAAGACTCCGCTCGATGCCTACCTCGCCGCACTCGACGCGCCGACCGAGGAAGAGCGCCTGCAGGCACTGCGGCGACATGCCCAGCAGGTCGAGACCCGGGTGCGCGAGCTCGCCGCCAAGAGCTACTGGACGCAGTTCGAGCGCAGCCCCGAGTTTGCCGTGCTGTTCCTGCCGGGCGACCAGTTCCTGTCCGCCGCGCTGGCCGAGCGCCCGGAGCTGCTCGAGAGCGCACTGGCGCAGAGCGTGATCATCGCCACGCCCTCGACGCTCATTGCGCTGCTGAAGGCGGTCGCCTATGGCTGGCGGCAGTCAGCCGTGGCGCAGAACGCCGCGCAGATACGCGACCTGGGACAGGAACTCTACCGCCGGCTCAGTACCTTCAACGGGCACCTGGGACGCATGGGACAGCGGCTGGCGACGGCGGTCGAAGCCTACAAC
>Ga0210394_10005517_pt1 | contig 14151 bp, 16 predicted proteins | sample IncBWC12MmetaG_FD_160121 | JGI IMG/M metagenome (GOLD analysis project Ga0210394, IMG submission 160121) | Forest soil microbial communities from Barre Woods Harvard Forest LTER site, Petersham, Massachusetts, United States - Inc-BW-C-12-M | ecosystem: Environmental > Terrestrial > Soil >...
CGAAATTCAGCCGTGCTCTCGGCGTGGGTGTGGGAGTCGATGAAGCCTGGCGTCACGCCGCGGCCCTGCAACTGGATCACCCGCGTCTTCGGTCCCGTCAGGCGCTGTATCTCGGCGTCGGACCCGACCGCCACAATACGATTGCCTCGGACCGCGATCGCCTGCGCTGTGCGATCGTTCGAGTCGAGCGTAATCACACGACCGCCGAGGAGGATCAGATCCGCTGGTGGGACAACATCGGACGGTCCTTGCGCGGCGGCGGGATGACTTTGCAACGCCAGGATGATCGAGCAGGCACATAGTGCGAATGCCAAAACAGACTTGTTCATCGACTGGAGTATACACCGGGCCAAGATACCGATACGCGTTCGCTCGCTGCTGGCGCGGTTGACCGGTCGTCGTGGCCGGGACGGCGATTCTACCGTTGTAGAGTAATATGAGTGGCGACTCGCCTCATGGTCACAATCGTTGCGCTGGCGTGTGTTTCGGCCTGTGGCATAATTGCGACGATTGCAAACTTCGAGATGGTGGAAAAGGTAAACGACAAACTCCCAAAAGAAGAACAGTTTGGAGCGCTGGGCTGGTATTTATCGAAGACCCTACGGCTCCATCTCGAATATAGAAGGCTGTATCCAGACGGGCGCCTGGTGTTAAAGGTTCGCGCGCTTCTAGTGCTGATTATTGTCTGTCTGTTCATTTGCGCCTGGGGCCTTGGATTCTTGGCGAATTGAGAGTCAGATGCCGCGGCGGCTCAAGCTATCGGTCGGTCTCGGGCCTCGTTTGAAACAACGCAGAGTGCCCGAGTGACATGCAAGCGTAATCGTCTGCGCAGGGGCTTATTCTCGGCCCCTGAGAATCGCGGCCATCACGCGTGGATTACGTCGCCCATGCATCACGGCGACAACCCACAAGGGTTTTTCCTCCGGCGCGTACGCAATCAGATATCCGCGAACCACAGTAAAACGCAGTGGGCGCGATGTGAGGTCTGGGCGTTTGTGACCACGATCAGGAAAGGACACGAGAGTGTCAATAGCGTCAAGGATTTCCGCAATGAGGCGGTCGGCGGCGTCGAGATTATCCCGCGAATGAATTCCCAAATCTGGTCCAGGTCTTGGAGGGCTTCCGGGTGAAAATCATACGTCATCAGCCGGGCGGCGTCTCGCGAGCAGCGGCGCACTTTTCGCGGAAGTGGGCGATAACTCCGTCGCGGGAAATGGCCTTTACCCTGCCGCTCTTCAGGTCATCATACCGGCTGTTGAGCATCTCGCGCGTCTGTGCAAGATCGTCGAAATATCCGGCCACAACATCCTCGACGAGTTTGCCCATCGGGCGGCCGGTTTCGGTCGCCAGCTTGTCGAGCTTGGCTTGCAGCTCTGGGGCGAAATGCACTTCCATGCCTCCAGAGTACGGGAAAGCTTGGATTCAGGCAAGCCCTACAGAACGCTCCTTGCGTTCTGCCTGTCATGGCTGCGCTGTCGGCGAGTCAGGGCACGGCGATCACGTCGATTCCAAACAGCGCATCTAGCGACGGCAGCGATTCGAAAGGGACCAGCGTACTCGCGGGCGCATGCGAGGACCCGGCCTGCGCCGATTGGATAGCCAGCACCCGAGTGTTTATTCCGCTGGCGGTTGTGTACAGATGCGCCATCACGACGTGATCGAAGCGCGTTTTGGAGGCGACCAACGTTTTCTCCAGGCGTTCGAAGGCCAGCTTGAAATCGCTATCTTGCTTGCCGAACGCCAGTTGGGTTCCCGTGATGACGACTTGAGGGCTTGAGACCAAAGCCACCCGCGAATTGTTCACAAAGGAAACCGCGGCGGCCGGGGCGGTACGGAGTCGCGCGATGGCTTCGCAAACGGCCGCAGGCATCACGGGGCCACGTTGCATTTGGACGTAATTCAGCGCCGCGGAGGGAAAGCTCGCACTCATCGCCTCACGAATATTTCGCTGATCTTCGAGCGAGCTGACGAAGCAGGTGACGGCCAATGTGTCAGCGGACTCGATCCCCGTGGTTGTGAGATCGCTCTTCAACTTCTCCAGGGACTCCGCTACGGTCGACGACGCCTCGCCGGACAAAAACGCCACGCCACTGGGATTCACAATCTTGTGATCGACTTCAGTGGCCTCGATCACGACCTGCGCTCCTTCCAGCGGCAGCGCTCCCACTTGCGCGACGCTGAGCGCGGGCAGCGCCTGATGTTTTTCCTGAAACATCTCACCCGCGATCTCGCCGATGCGCCGCAGGTCGCCCGAGCCCGCGACGAACGCCCGCAGTTTCACGATGGGTCCGCGATTGGTTTTGAGCAAGATCTTCAATGCATCGCGCGTCTGCTGCGAAAGCAGACCTTTGGACGACAGCGGCGACACCTGATAGGTCAACCGCGCTGTTTCGGCGGTGACGGCGGACGGCAGTTCCGGTGACGGGGGCAGGGCTTGAGTAATCTCATCGCCCTTCTTTTTCTTTTTGTCCTCGGGCGCGACGACGGGGATGTAGCCTGCATCCGGATCGACCTTCTTTTGTTGTGCCGCGCCGCTGCCGGCCAGCGTCGCCAGGAGCACGGAAAGCAGCAGAAGAGTGCGCAGAATTTGCATTGCGGCTTCGAGCCCTGATTCTAACAAGATTGGCAGTAACATGAAGGTTGGCCGCTACATTAGCATCCCGGGCACCCACGCGCACCGCGAATTTCACACGCTTTGCCTGGGGAGTGCTGGGATGGAACCTGCTGGTGGTCCTGTGGGGAGCGTTTGTGCGAGCCAGCGGATCAGGCGCCGGATGCGGCAGCCATTGGCCATTGTGCAACGGCGAAGTTGTTCCAGTGGCCCCGCGCATCGAGACCATCATCGAGTTTACGCATCGCGCCATGAGCGGCGTGGCTCTGGTGGGCGTCGTCGCGCTGTGGCTCTGGAGCCGGAGCAGCTTTCCGCGAGGCGATCGGGCACGAAAAATGGCTCTGGCGTCAGTCGTGTTTCTGATCGCGGAAGCACTGCTGGGCGCGGGGCTGGTGTTGTTCAATTATGTCGACAAAGATCAATCAGTCGGGCGTGCCTTCTACCTGTCGCTGCATTTGGCAAACACGCTGCTGTTGTTGGCCGCGCTAGCGTTGACGGCCTGGTTTTCGCGCGAAGCATTTCAGACCTCCGGCCGACGGTCCCGTTTGGTTATGGCTGCTCTGCCGATCGCGATATTGGTCAGCGTCACGGGCGCGATTGCCGCGCTGGGCGATACATTATTTCCCTCGGCGTCACTCGCGGAAGGCCTGCGCCAGGATCTATCGGGCGCCGCGAGTTTGCTGCTGCGGCTGCGTGTCCTTCATCCTGTTTTCGCCGTTCTGGGTGCGGTGTACTTCGCCGGCGCGTCTATCACAGTGCTGCGCGGGCGCCACTCTCGATTGGCGATCTGCGTTTTGGTCCTGGCGCTCGCGCAACTCTGCGCGGGTGCGATGAATGTTCTTCTGCTTGCGCCTGTCTGGATGCAGATCACGCATCTGCTGCTGGCCGATTCACTCTGGATCGCATTGGTGCTACTGGCGGTTGAAATCTAAGAACGCCGACACGATCCGCTCTGCCAACGCAGCATGATTGCGGCCTAGATCGTGTCCAGCGCCCTCGGCTTCGATCAACTTGACTGGCGCCGGAATGAGCTTGATAGCGTTTTGCATTTCGTCCAGTGAACCGAACGGATCACGCGAGCCGTGCACGAACAACACCGGCGTGTTCAACTTCGGAAGATGCGCGGTGCGCAATTGGTCCGGTTTCCCCGGCGGGTGCAGCGGATAAGACAGCAGCAGCAAGCGATCCACCAGGGCGGGCTCTTCCGCCGCCAGCATGCTGGATTGCCGGCCGCCATAGGAATGCCCGCCAAGCCAGACCTGCTCCGGATGCTTTTCGCGGCACTTCAGAATCTGCTCGCGGAGGCCTTCGCGATCGCGCGCCGCGTCGGCAGGACGGGGTGGTCCCTTGGGGCGCTCTTGTCGAAACGGCAAATCGTAGCGCGTGACGTCCACGCCATGTTCCGCGAACGCATTTGCGAGAGCAACTAGTAGGGGAGCATTACGGTTGGATCCGGCCCCGTGAGTCAGCAACATCATAAAGTCATAAGACTAAATTCATACAAAAACAGAAAAGGCCGTCTCACGCGGACGGCCCCTCTTCCAAACTCTGAACGGAAGATCCCAGTTAGGGTTTCATGACATTCTCGGCCTGCAGTCCCTTGGGGCCCCGCTTCACCTCGAACTCCACCTCCGAACCCTCTTCCAATGTGCGATACCCATTCATCTGGATTGCACTGAAGTGAACAAATACGTCATCGCCGTTGGCGCGCTGGATGAAGCCATAGCCCTTGGCGGCGTTAAACCATTTCACAGTCCCTTTTTCTCTCACTGCTCGATTCTCCTAGCTCTGATGCCGTGAACTTGGCGCACGGTCTTGAGATAAAACTGGACCATGATATCACACGGGCTGCCGGGTTCCGCAAGAGGGAAATGCATATGGTTTCATAGGATTGGGGTGCGTTACAGCCGTGAGAAATCCTCTCCGCACACGCATGTTCGCCTGGTGGTACTTCACGATTTCGGGCGGTTTCCTGTTACTTGGGATCAACCGATGGCTACTCGGTCAACGGGCGGGACTGGTCCTTGCACAGTTGGCAGCTGCGGCGGCGTTCCTACTGTTCGGACTGATGTCGTGGAAGAACTAGTTCTGCTTTTACTTAGTGCGGTTTAGCCCGAGTGCTCGAATGCGTTTGTGGAGGTTTGTTCGCTCCATCCCCAAGGCGCGCGCTGCGCCGGAAACGTTCCAACTGGTTTCTTCGAGAGCTCGCAAGATGTGTTCGCGTTCGGCCGAAGCACGCGCCTCTTTGATGTTGGATCGAGGGCCGGATTCACCGGCCAAGCGGATCTCGACCGGAACCGAATCGGGCGTCAGCAGATTTCCGGGCGTGAGAATCGCCATGCGCTCGATGATGTTGCGCAGTTCCCGGGCGTTGCCGGGCCAGGAGTAGCATTCAAGAATCTCGTATGCTTCATCCTCGATCTGCTTGGAATGAAAGTTGTTACGCAGACAGAAATCGTCCAGAAAGTAGTCCGTCATGGCGACGATGTCCTGCGGCCGCTCCCGCAGCGAAGGCACGCGGATGGGCACCACGCACAGCCTGTAATACAGGTCCTCCCTAAATTTTTGTTGGGCAACCAGATCAGTCAGATTCCGATTGGTGGCCGAAACCACGCGCACTGCGACGCGGATGGGCTGTTCCCCGCCCACGCGATGAAACTCGCCCTCTTGCAAGACGCGTAATAGCTTGGCCTGCGATGCGGCGTGCAGATCGCCAACTTCATCCAGGAATATGGTGCCGCCATCGGCCAGCTCGAACTTGCCCTTGCGCGAGGAAATGGCGCCGGTGAACGCGCCCTTCTCGTGGCCGAACAGCTCGCTCTCCAGCAGGTCCGATGGAATGGCGGCGCAGTTCACTTTGACGAACGGGCCATTGGCGAATGGGCTTTCGTGATGGATGTGGGCAGCCAACAGCTCTTTGCCGGTTCCCGATTCACCCATGATCAAGATGCGGGCATCGGAGCGCGCGGCCATGGTGGCCTGTTCAACCACGCGGACGAATGCCGGACTGCTGCCGATCATCTTCGTGCTGGAGGCCACCAGTTCGCGCAGCCGTTCGTTCTCGCGCCGCAAACTGGCTTGTTCCAGCGCATTCTTGAGCGACAGCAGCACTTTGTCGCGGCCGAGAGGCTTTTCCAGGAAATCGAAAGCTCCGGCGCGGGTGGCCTCGATGGCTTCCGCGATGGTGCCATGGCCGGAGATCATGATGGCAGGCGTCATCAACTCGCGATCGCGCAGCTGCCGCAGGAATTCAATACCACTGCCATCCGGAAGCCGGACGTCGAGCAGCAGCAGGTCGGCGCGTTCGGCGGCGGGCTTGGCTTCGGCGATGCTACGCGCGAGCGTGACGGAATAGCCCTCGCGCTCCAGGATCAATCGCAGGGACGCGCCGATATTGGGTTCGTCGTCCAGAACGAGAATACGTTTCGCGGCCATGTTTCAGATGTGGCGCACGTGCGCCACATTGGCGCTAGGCGACGGGGAGCAAGACACGGAACGCGGCCCCTCCGAGCTCGCCCGGAACAAGCAGAATATCACCGCCCGCCAACAGCGCGCTCTTGCGGGCGATGGAAAGTCCCAGACCCATGCCGCCGCGTTTGAAGGAAATGGAGGGCTGAAACAGCGAACTGCGCGCTTGCAGGCTGACGCCGGGCCCGGAGTCGTGGACCTCGATGGTAATCTTATCGCCGGCGCTGATGGTCACGCCTAGCACGGCTCCGCCAGGATTAACCGCCTGCGCGGCATTTTCAAGCAGATTTGTGAGCACGCCCTTTACCAGGTCCTCATCGGCAAAAACTCGGGGGCGATCCGGAGCGAGGCGCGTGCTGTAAACCACTTCGGGATGTGCGGTGCGCAAGAACGCGATGCGCTCTTCAAGCAGCGAATTGATATCGATCGGCTTGGGTGAAACAGGCGGCTCGGCTGAGAATTCGGAGAACGCGCGAACGCGCCGCTCCAGGCTCAGCACCTCGTCAACGACAATCTGCGCGGCCTGCTCGTAGAACTCGCCGCCGGATCCGGATTGCCGGTACGCGATCTCTTCCATGGTGAGGCGAATGGGTGTGAGAGAGTTTTTCACTTCGTGCGCCATCTTGCGAGCTAGCGCTTGCCAGCTCTCCAGTCGCGTGACGTAAACCAGGCGCTCCTGCGATTGCTTCAGCTCCTCGGCCATGTTGTTAAACGCACCCACGGCCAAACCGATCTCGTCGCTTCCGCTTTCCAGGACCCGGTAGTCCATGTGGCCGGCCGCAACCTCAGATAGTCCCTTGGTCAGTTGTTGGATGGGATGACTGATCCGTTGGGCGAAGTAGAGCAGGGCGACAAACGTCAGCAGCCAGATGGCGGCGGCGAGCAGCAAGTAGGTGTAGGTGAAGCCGCGCCGCCAATCATGCGTACGCGCAGCGGCTACCATGGCGCGCGCACCCGTCCATTGATCCCGGAGCTGCCGCATGGAGATTCCGTTGAGAGACGCGGCATAGATCGCCACGCCGTCGCCGCGGCGCACCAGATACTCGATGCGGTCGCCCAGCTTACCTGTGAGGATAAACCTCTCAGCTTCGCTGCTCGAGAAAAACTCCTGCACGGTGAGCGGCCAATTGTCGCGGGTGGCTGCCTGGAATTCCTGCGGATGAAGGCGTCCCGAGGTCGCGTCCTGTTTCAACGATTCCGATGCTCGTCGATAGAGCTCGTGTCCGGTTTTCTCGAGCGATTGCGAAACTTGATCCAACTCCTCGGTGGGCGCAAGCGCCAAACTATAGTTGAGCAAGCGGACGGAGAGCCATCCGATCAGACACAACGGCGCCAGCGTCGCGGCCACGAAGACCAGAATCAGCCGGCTGCGCAGGGTGTTCATTTTGTAAAGGAGACGTTCATGGCTTTAGGCTGGCGAGCTCAAACGGCGCTGATTCGAGCGACCATCGCTCTTGCTGCGGGCGCGATGGCCGGCTGAAAATCTCGATGAGTGTGGCCAGATTGATTCCTGAATCCGTGGGCAGCGTTTCTCTAGATTCCACAGCCCGGATTTCCAGGCGCGCCCAGAGCTGCTGGCCCGCTGGCAGGCTGGCCGCTTGGACGAAGATATTATCCAGGCACCAGGATTCTACCCCGTTGGCCGAGAGACGCATGCCGGACTTGTGGAAATCGCGCACGCGAACCACCGAAAACTTTTCCTCCCACACATCGTAGCTGATGATGAATCGTTCGAGCGCGCGCGCCACTACGTTGTTCTTCGATCCGGAAGCGATTATGAGCTGAAAATCGAACGGTACAGTCGCGCCATCGTGCAGCCGAGACAGGGATTTCCCTGTGAGGAAGTGGAGGCCCGGCGCGGTCACGCGAACCTCGCCCGATGCGTGGTGGGGAAGCAACCCCGACGAAGACACGGTCATGGCGCCGAGGCCCATCGCGAGGAGCAGCACCAGGGCCGCTTGCGTGCGCGCCGCCCGTCCGGTCGTCTCCGGGTTTGCTGCTGGCGCGCGCTTCAGACAGAGAGGTGTCAAAAATTCATTCCCGCGATTACTACCGGTGTAACGGAGCCCTGCTGGAGAGGAAAGGCCAGCGCCAGCAAAAAAGTGCCCTTCTCGAACACACCCAGGCCCCCCGACACTCCGACACCGACCGACTGTTTGACCTGTGCCGGCTTCCCTTGGTCCCAAACCGATCCGGTGTCGTAGAAAACCCGCATCATGTGGTACCCGTATTTGACGGACGCGTACGCTAGCCGGTTTCCGCCAACGGGGTCCAGAACGTACTTGTTCCAGCCTAGCAGCATGGCGCTATCGCCGATAGCAAACCGTTCAAACAGCGGCGCTTGGCCGTGGATCGCGCCAGCAACGATCGTAACCTCAACCGACTGTGCGTCGCGCGAGTACGAGTATCCGGCATGCGCGAGGTGCCGCGTGTACGCCAAGCCGCTGCCCAGGAGCGTGGTGGCCGCGCGCAGGCTATAACCTGCATCCAACTCCTGTTTGTTGCCGCCGGCACCGGTCCAACGCTGGTGATAGCGCAGAGTATTTATCACCGCGTTGGCCGAAACCGGACGCGCGGCCATAGGCAGATTGCCGAGTTGCTCGAAGTCGAGTCCGACGGTTAGCGTCAAGGGCGCGGCTAATACAAAAGTGGCGCTGGGCTGATAGCTCAGACGGGAACCGTAGGCTCCAGCGCCGAGGGAAGATGGCCGCGACGCGCCGTCGAGCGCGGCTAACGTCGAGGGGTCATATTGATCCTGATAGGCATCGAATTCGAAGCCCAGGCGGATGCGTCCGTCAGCGAGCGAGAGCCTGTCATATCTCGCCTGGATGCCGGAATAGCGCTCGATCAAGGTGTCGCTATCGCGAAGCATTCGAAATGTGAGGGCGTTGGAGCCGAGCGTGGCGGTGACCTCTCCAACTCCCGTAAAGCCCTGCTGCGAGTTGTAGAACAATTTGGCAACGGAGGCGTCCACGACGCCGGCGGCCTGGTCCACCTGGATGAGAACCCGCACTGCCTCAGGTTTTTGCCCCCGCGTCAGCTTGAAGGTGACTTCGTGGGCACGCAGTTCCGCGCGGATCCGTTGCGACAGTCGATCCAAAGCTTCGGTGTTGACCTTGGCGCCGATCAGCCGCCGGATGTCCTCTAGTGCTGACGTACTCAGTTTATACTGACGCTGGTCTGCGAAATTGATGCTCTCGATGGTATAGCGGGAATTGACGTTCAGGTCTGAAGCGTGGTCTTGCTCACCGGAATCCGGCGCGGGGATCAGGTTTTGAGATTGTCCAAGAAGCGTCAAGGCGGCCAACGCCGGAATCAGAACAAGCTTCATGGCGGTGCTCAATGGCAATCGTAGTTCCAGGTTTAAATGGATGGAAACATTGGTACTTGGAAAGAATTGGGTGTGCGGTGTGGGCACAGGTGTTACACCCGGCTCCCTCGGCCCTCAGCAGGTCGCATGGTCGCGGCTCGGCCTTAGGATACTTTGGCCGCCTGGCTGCGCTGGTTGGCTGCCTCGAGCACGCCGTCGATGGAGGGAACGATCAACTGGCGGCGTCCCAGGCGGATGACCCCTCTGCGGGCCAGCGCGTTGAGGGTAGTGGAAGTAGTTTCGCGCGTCGCGCCAATCAGGCTGGCAAGCTCGCCTTGGGACAGCGGAATCGAATACTCCGATCCATTCGATCGGGCTCCAAAGGTCTTGGCCAGGTCGGCCATGTAGTAGAGAATTCGGTACTCGACGTCCCGCAAACAGAGCAATTCGATTTTCTTTTCCAATTGGCGTTTGCGCACGGTGAGCAGGCTGGAAATTTCACGCCACAACTCAGGATGGTCGTCGCAAGCGCGCACAAATAAATTGCGCGGGATTACGTAAATCACGCCCTCCTGCAGCACTTCGGCAGCCATGCTCCGCGTGGGTTCCAGGCCCAGCGCTTGCTCGCCGAACAGCTCGCCGGGCGAGACAATTTGCAGGATGATTTCCTTGTTGTCGTCACCTCTCTTGAGGATTTTCACCAAGCCGGACTCAAGAAAGAAAAGCGAGTCCAACGGACTGCCTTCCGAGTACACGGTTGCGAAGCGCCGATTTGGCGAAAACTTCGTGACCCCGTCCAGATTGATCAATTCACTCCGAACGACGGCCGCGATCGAGACAGATTGCGGTTGCATTGATCCTGATCATTATAGTCCGAATGTCAAGTGAATTGTCCTACAAAATGCCGAGAATCGTCGGATGCTCATTAGTTCGGTCTCAGATTACGTCACGAAGGCGGGCGGCGAATCGAGAGCCGGCGTCAAAGCCGCGTCCTATCGATTGGCTATCGATGACCCTATCTTTCGGACAATCGGAGCGCCCGTCGGGCGGTCCAGCTAGGGCGATCCGGAATTCTTCGAGTTTAGCTATATAACTGTCTAGAGCCATGCGTATGGCATCGCGGTTGGTATCGAAAATATCGCTCCAGATGTCGAAGGAACTCAGGGCCAGGCGAGTGCTGTCCACCAAGGCTGGCCCGTAGACACGGGTTTGGGCTTCGGGACGGCCTTCGAGCAGCGCTGCAAGTGCGGTGGAGGCAAGTTGCGGCAGATGCGATGTGAAAGCGACCGTCAGATCATGGGTTTCCGCGTCCAGAATGACAGGGAATGATCCGATGCGCGGGACCCAATCCAAAAACTCGCGCGCGGCAGCGTGATCCAGATCCGCGTGTGAGCGCGGCGTGAGGATATAGGGACGTCCTTGAAAGAGATCCGCTTCGGCGGCTTCGACGCCCCGGCGCTCACGGCCGGCCATGGGATGACCGCCCAGGAATCGGGCGCGGGAAATTACGTGGCTAGCCCGATCGACAATCAGTTTTTTCGTGCTGCCCGCGTCAGTGATGAGCGCGCCAGGCTTGACCCAGGTGTCGAGTTCTTCCAGGCAGTCCGTGATCTTGTGGATCGGTTGCGCAAGATACAAAAGGTCGGCAAGGCCTGCTGCCTGTCGAGCCGGGAGCGCTTCGTCGATGACATTGCGATCCAGAGCCGCGCGAATAGTTTGTTCCGAACTGACGCCAATAATGCGCCCGGAGAAACCGGCTTTGCGCATGGCCAGCGCAAAAGACCCGCCAATCAGCCCAACGCCAAAAATCGCGACCGTTTCCATGCGATTCGCGCTCTATACCGTGCGCCCGACCGCCGGCGCGATGATCCGCAACTGGTTCATCAATTCGGCGAACTGTCCCGGATAGAGCGATTGCGCGCCGTCGCTTAACGCGTGATCGGGATCGTGGTGCACTTCCACCAGCAGACCGTCGGCGCCGGCAGCCACGGCTGCGCGAGCCATGGGCAGCACTTTGTCGCGGCGTCCGGTGCCATGCGAAGGATCGGCCACGATGGGCAGGTGCGAGAGCGCTTTCACCACCGGAATCGCGGAGATGTCCATGGTGTTGCGCGTGGAGGTTTCGAAGGTTCGAATCCCGCGTTCGCAGAGGATGACGTCGTAGTTGCCGCCGGACATGATGTATTCGGCGCTGAGCAGCAGCTCCTCGATGGTGGCGGAAATGCCGCGCTTCAACAGGACCGGCTTGCGCAAAACCCCAAGCTCGCGCAGCAGGTTGTAGTTTTGCATGTTCCGCGCGCCCACTTGCAGGATGTCGACGTAGTCCACGATCAGCGGAATTTGGGTTTGATCCATCACCTCGCTCACCAGCAGCAGCTTGTTCCGGTCGGCCGCCTCCCGCAGAAGCTTGAGGCCGTCTTCGCCCATCCCTTGAAAACTGTAGGGCGACGATCGCGGCTTGAACGCCCCGCCGCGCAGAACCTTCGCGCCGCTGCCGGCGACTTGTTCGGCAACTTGTCCAATCTGCTCGCGGTTTTCCACGCTGCATGGCCCAGCCATGACTACCACTTGATCGCCGCCAATTTCGACGCCGCCGATCTTAATCGTGGTGCCGGCGGGTTTGAAATGCCGGCTGGCCAGCTTGTAGGGGGAAACGATGCGATGGCACTCCTTGACGCCCGGCAGGACTTCGAACTCGATCGGATCGACGTCGCCGACCGGGCCCACGCCGCCGAGCACGGTGTGCATCATCCCGGACGAGCGATGGACGATGAAGCCCATGGATACGAGACGATCGATGACCTTTTGTATATGCGCTTCTTCAGCGCCTTCCTGCATGACTACGAGCATGAGTGTGACTTGAGCATGGATTAAGACCCGAGCTTCCAATATAGCGAGATGGCAGGCGGGGACGTGAGTCAGCGCAAGTGCGCGCTAAACGAACGCGAAGTAGCCGAGATACCCAAGAGCGGTGCCGATCAGCACGCCTGCTACCACATCGCTCAGAAAATGCATGCCGAGCAAGATGCGCGACATCGCAATGCTCAAGGCGCAGAAGAACAGCCCGATCGCGAGAGTTGGGTAAAACGTCGCCAGCGGTATGGCCACGGCAAAGGCGGTCATGGTGTGGCCGGACGGGAAGGAGAACTGGTCGGGTGGAAGCAGCGTCGCCCAGCAGTGCGGTTCGATCTGACATGGCCGGCGACGGCCCGTCGTCCGCTTTAGCCATGCGAAGAGCAATACGCTCAGGGCCGCAGCCACTCCAGCGGCGCCTAAGGCCTGAAACCGTGGCTCGCCGCCAAAAAGCAGGATCGCGAGGCCCATGGCGTACCACAGCCATCCATCGCCGCCGCGCGTGGAGCTAATGACGTAGACACGAACCCAGCGCGGCGCCTCCCAATGATTGGCGAGGCGCATCACACTGTAGTCGCCCTTGGTGATTAGACTGCGCACCATGCTACTTCGACTATAGCGCCCCGCCAGTTACATTTTGTTGAAGAAATGATTTCGGGCCAATGTGAGCCGCCTAATTAAAACATTCTTGACTGAATACGTAAGTGTGACAAACTGTTCTTTGCAGAGTACTATAGTGAAACGGCTGGACTTTGTCTTCTTTGATGCTGGTGGCGGGCATCGGTCGGCCGCGAATGCTCTGAAAGCCGTGATCGAGGAGCAGGGGCGCCCGTGGGAAATCCGGCTGGTGAACCTGCAGGAAATTCTCGATCCCCTCGACATTTTTCGCAAGTACACCGGGATCCGGATGCAGGACGTTTACAACGTCATGCTGCAAAAAGGCTGGACCCTAGGTTCCGCACAAATGACGGTGCTGATGCATGGGCTCATCCGCCTGTATCACGGCGGCCAAGTCCGGTTGCTCAAGGAATTCTGGAAGCAGGGCGAGCGCGATCTGGTGGTTTCGCTGGTCCCGAATTTCAATCGGGCGCTGCGCGACAGTTTGCCGGCCACGCCGATGGTGACCATTCTGACGGATTTGGCGGATTATCCGCCGCATTTTTGGATCGAACGCCAGAACCAATATTTGATTTGCGGCACCGGGCGCGCCGTGGAGCAGGCGCTGGCCTTGGGGCATCCGAGCGAGCACATTTTCGGGACATCGGGAATGATTTTGCGGCCGACTTTTTACCAACCGGTGACGGCGGATCGCGCGGCCGAGCGGCGGAGACTCGGCCTGGATCCCGATCTTCCCACCGGTCTGGTCTTGTTCGGCGGGCAAGGGTCCAGCGTAATGCCTGAGATCGCCAGGCGTGTGACGGCTCGCGCCCAGTTCATCTTCATTTGCGGGCGCAACAAGAAACTTGCTGACCGCCTGCGAGGGATGGATACGAGGTTTCCGAAGTACGTCGAGGAATTCACCAGCGAGATTCCCTATTACATGCACCTGTCGGATTTCTTCATTGGCAAGCCTGGACCAGGGAGCATCAGCGAAGCCATTGCCATGCATTTGCCGGTGGTGGTGGAGCGCAACGCGCGGACGCTTCCGCAGGAACGATACAACACCGAATGGATCCTGGAAAAGAGCGTGGGGGTGGTGTTGAGGTCTTTCTGCGAAATTGACGCCGGGTTGCGCGAACTACTGGACGCATCCAATTTCGTCCGGTTTCGCGCCAACGCCGTGGCGATCACGAACCGGGCGGTTTTCGAGATTCCGGATAAACTCGAGCTCTTAATGCAGCGATAAACGCGCAGAGTCCGATCGCTTCGCCGACCAGCAGGAGTGGCCAGTTGAAGTGGTTCGGCCAGC
>Ga0210394_10005518_pt1 | contig 14151 bp, 14 predicted proteins | sample IncBWC12MmetaG_FD_160121 | JGI IMG/M metagenome (GOLD analysis project Ga0210394, IMG submission 160121) | Forest soil microbial communities from Barre Woods Harvard Forest LTER site, Petersham, Massachusetts, United States - Inc-BW-C-12-M | ecosystem: Environmental > Terrestrial > Soil >...
GCGTGTGTTCGATGGTGCGTATCGCCAGCCGGTCGCTGTGGTGTTCGGTGCCGAGCGCAGCGGTCTCAGCAACGAAGAGCTCAACCAGGCGCATGCGCTGCTGCGCATCCCGGCGAATCCCGCTTACGCTGCGCTCAATCTGGCGATGGCGGTGCAGATCGTGAGCTATGAGATTCTTTGCGCCCGCAGTGGCGTGGGCGCCGCGGGTTCGGCGCCGCTCGAAACCTCGCGCACCGAGCCGCTCGCCACGCCCGAGGAGATGGAGCGGCTGTATGAGCACCTGGCGGTGGTGCTCGAGCAGATCGACTTTCGCGACCGCACGCAGCGCGGCACGCATCTCATGAACCGCCTGCGGCGGCTGCTGCAGCGCGCCGAGCTCGACACCAACGAGGCCAATATCCTGCGCGGCATCCTCACAGCCGTGCAGCAGCAGCGGCGCCGGGCAGGGGAACGCGCGTGACTGACGGCGCGCCGGTATACCTCGACTATGCGGCGACCTCGCCGGCCGACCCGCGCGTGGCGGCGGCCATGGCTGAGTGCCTCACGCAGTCGGGTGTGTTCGGCAATCCGGCTTCGCACCATCAGTATGGACGCCTGGCACGTGCGCGCGTCGAGCACGCTCGCGGACAGGTGGCAGCGTTGATCGGTGCCGCGGCGTCGCAGCTGGTCTGGACTTCGGGCGCCACCGAATCGAACAACCTGGCGATACTCGGCACCGCGCGGGCGGCTGCCGCGGCCGCTACGGGTAAGCCTCGCCACATCGTGACCGCGCGCACTGAGCACAAAGCGGTACTCGACCCGTGCCGGCGGCTCGAGCAGGAGGGTTGCCGCGTGACCTACCTGACGCCGGATTCGCAGGGGCTGATCGATCCGGCGCAGGTGCGTGCCGCGATCGGAACCGACACGGTGCTGGTCTCGATCATGCACGCCAATAACGAGATCGGCGTGTTGCAGGATATCGAAGCCATCGGTGGGTACTGCCGGCAGCGCGGGGTGCCGCTGCACGTCGATGCCGCGCAGAGTGCCGGCAAGGCCGAGATCGATCTCGCGCGCTGGCCCGTGGATCTGCTGTCCCTGACCGCGCACAAGCTCTGCGGCCCCAAGGGCGTAGGCGCGCTCTACGTGAGTCCGCAACGCCGTGCACAGCTGCAGCCGCTGATCTTCGGCGGCGGTCAGGAGCGCGGCCTGCGTTCCGGTACGCTCGCGGTGCATCAGATCGTCGGCTTCGGCGTGGCCTGCGAGCTTTGCACGCAGGGGCGGCTGGCCGAGGCGCAACGCATCGAAGCGCTGCGTGTGCGGCTGTGGCAGGGCCTGGGCAGGATCGAAGGCGCCCTGCTGAACGGTCATCCAGCCCGACGCGTGCCTGGGATACTCAATGTGTCCTTTCGGGGCGTCGAAGGCGAGAGTCTGCTGCTCGGACTGCCCGAGTTGGCGCTATCGACCGGCTCGGCCTGCAACTCCGACACCGATGAGCCCTCTTATGTCCTGCGGGCGCTGGGGCGCGATACCGAGTTGGCGCAGAGCTCGCTGCGTTTCAGTCTCGGTCGTTTCAGCACTGAGGACGAAGTTGATCTGGCCGTGAGTGCGGTGCGACGCGAGGTCGGGCGCCTGCGCGCGGTGGCGCCATGAGTGTCGATCTGCTCGAGCCACAGATTCGCGAACTCTTTACGACGCTCGATCATGCCGGTGAGCTGGACCCGGCGGAGGGCGCGAGCGTTGCCACCGGGGAGGCGGGCCGCGAAGAGCTGGGCACCCGTGTGCGGATCGCGCTGCGAATCGCGGACGGGCGGGTGCAGGCGGTGCGCTACCGGGCCTACGGCTGTCCCCACACGCTCGCCACCTGCGAGTGGTTGGCGAGGACCCTCGAAGGTCGCCGGCCCGACGCGCTCGAGATTGGCAATCCGCTGGATTGGGCTCGGCAACTCGACGTGCCGGCGGCTAAGCTGGGCCGATTGCTGGTGGTCGAGGATGCGCTTCAGGCAGCGCTGACACGGTCATGACAAAAGCGTAGTAGAATTAAGGATCTGCCGAGGAGGATTATGGCAATTTCATTGAGCGAGTCAGCGGCCGAGCGCGTGCGTGATCGCCTGGCGAGTCGGGGCCATGGGATTGGCCTGCGCGTGGGCGTAAAGCCGGCGGGCTGCTCGGGCTTTCGCTACGTGGTGGACTACGCCGACGAGCCTCAGGCGGACGACCTGGTGTTCGAATCCCGCGGCGTGAAAGTATTCGTCGACGGCGCGAGCCTGTCCGCGATCGACGGCATGCGCATCGATTTCGTGCGTCAGGGACTTAACGAGAGCTTCCGCTTCGAGAACCCCAACGTGCGCGGCGAATGCGGCTGCGGCGAAAGCTTCACTGTCTGAAAAGCCTTAAAAGTCGGGCACTTCCGCGTTTGAACGGATTGCCCGCAAAGGGTCGCAACCCCTATACTGCCGGCCTTTTTTCGGCACCGAGGTTGTCATGGCGCTCGAGCGCACCCTATCCATCGTCAAGCCCGACGGCGTGTCCCGCAACCTGATCGGCGAGGTGTATCGGCGCTTCGAGAGTCAGGGGCTGAAGGTCGTCGCGGCCCGCATGCTGCGGCTGACGCTGCCGCAGGCGGAGTTGTTCTACGAGGTGCATCGCGAGCGGCCGTTCTACCAGGATCTGGTGCGCTATATGACCTCCGGGCCAGTCGTGGCACAGGTGCTCGAGGGCGAGAATGCGGTCGCCCGCAATCGCGAGATCATGGGCGCCACGGATCCGAAGAAGGCGGCCGCCGGTACCATCCGCGCCGACTTGGCACAGAGCATCGAGCAGAATGTGGTTCATGGCTCGGACGCAACCGATACGGCCGCACGCGAGATCGCCTTCTTCTTCAGCGTCACCGAGATCTGTCCGCGCATCTGAATTCAGGGTGCCACGCGCATGCAAGAGCTCAACTCCCCGGATTCCCCGCCCTCGACGTCGCCTGGCAGCCGGGTGAATCTGCTTGCCTTGCCGCGGCCGCAGCTCGAGCAGTACTGCGAGACGCTGGGATCCAAGCGCTTCCGCGCGCGCCAGCTCATGAACTGGCTGTACAAGCGCGGTTGCGATCGATTCGAGGATATGAGCGATCTGGCGAAAGACTTCCGCGCCAGGCTCGCAGAGCAGGCGCAGGTCGGCCTGCCGCAGATCCTGCGCGTGCAGCGCGCGAGCGATGGCACCTGCAAGTGGCTGTTGCGGGCCGATGCCAGCCAGGCCTACGAGATGGTCTACATCCCGGAGAGCGATCGCGGCACGCTCTGCATTTCCTCGCAGGTGGGCTGCGCGCTCGACTGTTCGTTCTGTGCGACCGCACAGCAAGGTTTCAATCGCAACCTGAGCACCGCGGAAATCATCGGCCAGGTGTGGCTTGCCAATCGCGAACTTGGGCAAAAGCCCGGTGGCGATCGCATCGTCACCAACGTCGTGCTCATGGGCATGGGTGAACCACTGGCGAACTTTCGCAACGTGGTGCCGGCGCTGCACATCCTGCTCGACGATCTGGCTTTCGATCTCTCGCGCCGGCGCGTGACGCTGTCGACTTCGGGCCTGGTGCCGCAGATCTACAAGCTCGCGCAGGAGACCAACGTTGCGCTGGCGGTGTCGCTGCATGCGCCCGACGATGCGCTGCGCAGCCAGCTGGTGCCGATCAACCGCCTGCATCCGATTGCCGAGCTGCTCGAGGCCTGCTGGCACTATATCGACGAGCGCAATGGCCGCAGCGTGACTTTCGAATACGTGATGCTCGAGGGGGTCAACGACAGCACGAGCCAGGCATGCGCGCTGGCGCGGCTGCTCGCAGGGCATCCCGCGAAGGTCAATCTGATCCCGTTCAATGCGTTTCCGGGCACTCCCTACCGGCGCTCGAGCGATGCGACCGTCGCGCGATTTCGCGATGAGCTGCTGCGCGCCGGCGTGATGGTGACCGTGCGCCGGACACGCGGCGAGGATATCGATGCCGCCTGCGGCCAGCTGGTCGGCCAGGTGATCGATCGCACCATCGTCCGGCTGGGCGATCGCGTGAGCGCAGCGCAGGCGCGCGAGCGCGCGGGGGCGAGCCTGTGAGCTGGCGTCACCTGGGTCCGGCCTGGGCGGTGCTGGCGCTCTCAGTGCTGTGCGGCGCCTGCCAGAGCAACAAGACGCCGACGGTCAACGCACCGCCGCCTCGCTACACGGCGCCACGCAACACCGAGACTCAGCGCGAGGGCGCCGCGCAGGCCAACCTGCAGCTTGGTATGGGCTACCTGCAGCAGGGCAATCTCGCGCTCGCCAAGACCAAGCTCGAGCGCGCCAATACTGAAAATCCGCACAGCGCCGAGATCCACGCCGCGCTCGGCCTGCTCGATGAGCGGCTCGGCAAGGACAAGGAAGCTGACCAGGAATACCGCAGGGCCCTCTCACTCGCGCCAGAGGACCCCTCGATGCTCAACAACTACGCGGTATATCTCTGCAGCCACGGCCGCGCGGCCGAGGGTGTGCACAACTTCGAAAGTGCCGCCACCAACCCGCTGTATCGCTCGCCGTGGGCGGCCTACACCAACGCCGGGGTCTGCCAGCGTCAGGCGCATCACGAGAACGAGGCGGCCGAGCTGTTCGCGCGCGCCCTCCGATCCAATCCAGCCTATGCCGAGGCGGTATTCCAGGCTTCGGATCTCGATCTGGCACAGCAGAAGTACGGCGCCGCGCGCGTGCGCATCGACTTCTTTCTGACCAACAACAGCGCCACTCCCGATCTGCTGCTGCTGGCCTGGCGCGTCGCGCAGGCGCAGAACGATGCCGCCGGCGCCGCGCGCTACGCGCAACGCCTGGCGAAGGAATTCCCCGGCTCGGAGCAGTCGCGCGCGCTCGCAGCAAATCAGGCCAATCCGGGTTGAACATGAGCGCCGCGGACACGGCAAGTGCGGGACCGGGTGCCTGGCTCGCCGCTGCGCGCGAGCAGGCGGGCTGGAGCCTGGTGCAGACGGCGGAACGACTGCACCTGGACGTGGCGGCGGTCAAGGCGCTCGAGGCGGGCGACTATCGTTCCTTCGGCGCCCCGGTTTACGCGCGCGGCCATCTGCGCCGCTATGCCGAATTGGTCGGTTTGCCGCCGCACGAGGTGGAACAGGCGTTCTTCAAGGTGCATCCGACCAGTGCCGCGCCGGACCTGCGCCACGGCGCCGGACTGCTGCAGAAATCCGACGCCGGCGCCGGTGCGCTGCGGCCGATGACCGCCGCCATCGGGGCCGTGATCATGGTGGTGATCGCGCTGATCTGGTGGGCCATGCGCGTGCCGCACGGCCACCACGGAGCACCGGTCACGCCCACGACCTCGACTCAGACTTCCCCGTAAGCGTTGGAGGCTTCTTGACCAATCCGATTCAGCCGGTGCGCGGCATGAATGACGTCTTGCCCGCGGAGATCGGGGCCTGGCAGCACCTGGAGCGGGTCGCGCGCGGGATCTTCGAAGCCTACGGCTACGAGGAAGTGCGCGTGCCGATCGTCGAGCATACGGAACTGTTCAAGCGCTCCATCGGGGAGTTCACCGACATCGTCGAGAAGGAGATGTATACGTTCGAGGACCTGGGCGGCGACAGCCTGACGTTGCGGCCCGAGGCCACTGCCGGCATCGTTCGTGCCGCGATCTCGAACGGGCTGCTGCGCGGGCAGCGCCACAAGCTCTGGTGCAGCGGCGCGATGTTTCGTCACGAGCGGCCGCAGAAGGGCCGTTACCGCCAGTTCTACCAGCTCGATGTCGAGGCGCTGGGTTACCCGGGTCCGGACGTCGATGCCGAGCTGATTGCACTGAGTGCGCGCCTGTGGCGCGAGCTCGCGCTCACGCGCGTACGGCTCACGGTCAACTCGCTCGGTACGCCGGCTTCGCGCCAGGTCTATCGCGAGCGCCTGGTGGAATATTTCCGGGCGCATGAGCGCACGCTCGATGAGGACAGTCGGCGTCGCCTGCACGGTAACCCGATGCGCATCCTCGACAGCAAGAATCCGGAGATGCGCGCGCTCATCGATGGCGCGCCGCTGCTGACCGAATGCCTGGACGATGAATCGCGGCAGCACTTCGAGGCTCTGTGCGCAGCGCTCGAAGCGATGGGTATCGAGTACCAGGTCAATCCGCGGCTGGTGCGTGGATTGGACTATTATTCGCGCACGGTGTTCGAATGGATCAGCGATGCCCTGGGGGCGCAGGACGCGGTCTGCTCGGGCGGCCGCTATGATGGCCTGATTGCCCAGCTCGGCGGTGAGGCGACCCCGGCGATCGGGTTTGCCGCGGGGATCGAGCGGATCGTGGCGTTGCTGGCCCAGACCGGCAGCGTACCGGCTTCGAGGAGTCCGGATGTCTACCTGGTGGCGAGCGGTGAGCGCGCCGAGCGCGCCGCGCTGCGCCTGGCCGAGCAGTTGCGCGATGCCCTGCCGGGACACGGCGTGGTGCTCAATCTGGGCGGCGGCAATTTCAAGACGCAATTTCGCCGTGCCGACCGCAGTGGCGCCCAATTGGCGTTGATCCTGGGCGATGAGGAACTCGATCGCGGCGTGGCCGCCGTGAAACCTTTGCGCCGCGAGGGTGGTCAGAGCGACTGTCCGCTGGCGGAGCTGCCTGCGCGCATCGCGTCGCTGCTGTAGACGAGGGAGAAAGGATTCGTGGACGAGTACCTGAACGAAAAAGAGCAATGGGAACGGCTGCTGGCGAGCCTGCGCGAACAGGCGCCCTGGATGCTGGCCGGAGTGGCCGTGGTGGCTGCCGCGTTTGCAGGTTGGCACTTGTGGCAGGCGCGCGCCGAGCACCGTGCGCTCGAAGCCGCGGGGCTCTACAGCCAAGCGCTCGATGCCTTTACACGCAATGATCTGGCGGGCGGGGTGAAGATCGCCGATCGCGTGGTGCAGGAATTCAGCGGCAGCGCCTACAGCGATCAGGTGAACCTGGCGGCGGCCCGGGTGCAGACTGAAGCACAACAGCTCGATCAAGCCGCCGCGCGTCTGGCGCAGGTGCTGCACAACACGCGTGATCCGGCGCTGGCGCTGGTGGCGCGCCTGCGCCTGGCGCGCGTGCAACTAGCACAGGGCAAACCCGATGAGGCCATCAAGACCCTCGATGCCGTGCCGGCCGGCGCCTTCAGTGCGCGCTACGCCGAAGTGCGCGGTGATGCGCTGCTCGCCAAGGGGGATCGCGAGGGCGCACTCAAGCAGTACCGCGACGCCCGGGCCGGCGGTACCGGTACCGTGGATGCCGAGCTGTTGGATCTGAAGATCAACGAGCTGGCGCACTCGTGAGAGCGCTGAATCGGTTGCTGTGCGTCGGCCTGTGCGCGGCGGCCGTGCTGGGCGGCTGCAGCAAGGACAAGTCCGAGAAACCTGCGGTGCTCGTGCCGCTCACCAACCGCATCGACATCAAGACCGTCTGGCACACCAAGTTGGGCGGCGAGAAGCCGATTCTGCGGCTCGGCCTGGGCGTGGCGGTCGATGATCAGCGTGCTTTCGCCGCGAGCTATAAGGGCAGCGTCGCCGCCTTTGAGGTCGCGAGCGGCAAGGAGTTGTGGCAACGCTCGCTGCGCGCGCCGCTGTCAGCCGGGCCGGCCGCCGGCGACGGCCTGGTCGTGATTGGCAGTTCCAAGGGCGATGTCATCGCGCTTGCCGAGCAGGATGGCGCGCCGCGCTGGCGGGTGCGCATCAACGCCGAGATTCTTTCGGCGCCGGCGATCGGCGATGGACTCGTGATCGTGCGCGGCGTCGACGGCAAGCTGCACGGTCTATCGGCCAAGGACGGCGGCGAGAACTGGGTGATCGATCAGCAGGTGCCACGCCTGTCGCTGCGGGGCTCGAGCCGGCCGATCGTGGTCGGGGATCTCGCCATCTGCGGTTTCGACAACGGCCGTGTGGTGGCCGTGAGCGTCGGCAACGGCAGCAGCGCCTGGGAGGCAGCGGTCGGACAGTCGCACGGCAGCACCGAGCTGCAGCGCCTCATCGACATCGATGCATCGGTGGTAGCCGATGGCGACGATCTGTTCGCGGTCGCCTACCAGGGCCGGGTCGCGCGCCTGTCCCGCGACAGCGGTCAGATTGGCTGGGCCCGCGATCTGTCGAGCTATCGCGGCCTGGCTGTCGATGCCAATGCAGTCTACGTCTCGACCGCCGAGGGCGACCTGGTGCGGCTCGATCGACGCACCGGCATCGAGCAGTGGCGGCAGAAGTCGCTCGAGCGACGCCAGTTGTCGGCGCCCGTGGTCTACCGCGGACGCATCGTCGTGGGCGATCTCGCCGGAGTCGTCCATTGGTTCGATGCTGCCACCGGCGATCCGATCGCGCGCGTGTCGATCGGCAAGCAGCGCGTCAGCACCCCGCCGGTGGTCGCCGGCGATCTGCTCATGGTGTTTGGCGATAACGGCGAGTTGAACGCGTTGCGCGCGCCCGCGCTCGAGACGAAGTGATTCGCCGATGCTGCCCATCGTCGCCATTGTCGGCCGACCCAACGTCGGCAAGTCGACGCTGTTCAATGCGCTGACGCGCACGCACGCGGCGATCGTGGCCGATGTGCCCGGGGTCACGCGCGATCGGCAATACGGCTACACGCGCGTCGGCAGCACACCCGCGGTGCTGATCGACACCGGCGGCTTGATCGAGAATCCCAAGGGCCTCGATGCGCAGATGCGCATTCAAACCGAAAAAGCAGTGGCCGAGGCCGATCGCATCGTGATGCTGGCCGATGCGCGCGCCGGGCTCACCGCGCGGGATCAGTTCATCGCGCGTGAACTGCGGCGCACGGGCAAGCCGGTGGTGCTGGCACTCAACAAGGCCGAGGGCCTCGAAGCCGACCTGATCGCGGCCGATTTTCACGTACTCGGATTGGGAACACCGCTGGCGGTCGCGGCCGCCCATGGCCAGGGATTGCTCACGCTCATGGAGGCGACGCTCGAAGGACTCGAGCCGCAGGAGCCGCCGGCAGAAGAACGCACCGCGATTCGCGTCGCGATCATCGGCCGCCCCAACGTCGGCAAATCGACGTTGGTCAACCGGTTGATCGGCGAGGAGCGCGTGATCGCGAGCGATCAGCCCGGTACCACGCGCGACAGCATCCTGGTGCCGTTTCAACGCAATGGCCGCGATTTCGTGCTGGTCGATACCGCGGGTGTGCGCCGGCGCGCGCGCGTCGAGGATGCGGTCGAGCGCGCCAGCATCGCCAAGACGCTGCAGGCGATCGCTGAGGCGCATGTCGTGATCATGACGCTCGATGCGCACGACAACATCGGCGAGCAGGACGCGAGCGTGCTGGGCCAGGCGCTCGAGCGCGGACGCGTGTTGCTGATCGCGGTCAACAAGTGGGACGGCATCGCGGCGGAGCAGCGCGAGCAGATCCGTACTCAGCTGTCGCTGAAGCTGGACTTCGTGCCGTTCGCGCCGCTGCATTTCATCTCGGCGCGTCACGGAACCGGTGTCGGCGAGCTGGCGCGCGATGCGATCCGCGGCTATGACGCGGCGATGCGCGAGATGCCGACGCCGGCGCTGACACGCACGCTCGAGCGCGCGCTCGAGGCGCACCAGCCGCCGCTGGTCAAAGGCCGGCGCATCAAGCTGCGCTATGCGCATCAGGGCGGGCGCAACCCGCCGCGCATCGTCATTCACGGCAATCAGACCATCGACGTGCCTGAGGCCTACCGGCGGTATCTGGCCAACGTCTACCGCGAGGCGTTCGATCTGTTTGCGACGCCGGTGGCGATCGAGTTTCGCACCGACAGCAATCCCTACGATCGGCGCGCGGCTAAGAAGCGGGCGCGCCCTTCGAGGGCAGGAACAATGCCGGGTCGACGAATTGGCCGTTGAGCGCGACGCCGAAATGCAAGTGCGGTCCGGTGACGCGGCCGGTGGCGCCGACCTTGCCGATGATGTCGCCGCGGTGCACGGCGTCACCTGTTTTCACGCCGATGGCCGACAGGTGGCAGTAGAACGTGATCAGGCCCTCGCCATGATCGATCAGCACCGTGTTGCCGCTGAAGAAGTAATCGCCGGTGTCGATCACGGTGCCGTCGGCGGCGGCGTGGATCGGCGTGCCGGTGGCCGCGGCGATGTCCATGCCGGAGTGCGGCGCACGCGGCTCATTGTTGAAGACGCGGCGACGGCCGAAGGAGCTGGTGCGCACGCCGTTGATCGGCGGCAGCAGCCGCAGCGAGGCCGGGGTGCGCTCCTCGAACGTAGCGAGCACGGTGTGCACGTGCTCGGTCTCGCGTTCGGCGCGCGTGCCGTCCTCGGGCGACAGATCGACTTTCGAGGGCGGCACCGTGAGCCGCTGCTCCTGATACCGCTTGGACGCGATTGTGAAGCTCAGCGGTTGCGGCGGCGCATCGGCCGTGGTCTGGATCGACAGGGCTGCCTCCCCCGTCTGGGCGCTCAGTGGGATGCCGACGACTGCGAGCCAGTGGCCGGCACTTTTTCGCACCATGACGCGCTTGCCGTCATAGCTCGCGAGCGGTGGCGAGCTTGTAGCGGCGACATCACCGCCAATGCGCAGCTCCGCCACCCCCCCCGGTACCTGGCTCGCGCGCGGCAGCGTACCGTCGTGCGCGGGCGTCGCGGCCAGCGCACTGCCGATCGTCGCGCCGGTCAGCGCGAGCAGGGCGGCACCGCAGCGGCTCATGAGCGCCGCTCGAGCACCGTGCCTCGCAGGCTGCCCTGCGCCAGCCGCGCATCGAAAGTCTCGCCGACGGCGAGCTGAGCGGCGCCCGTGATCAACCCGCCGTTGGCGCTGCGCGTGATCACCGCAAAGCCGCGCGCCAGCGTGGCCAGCGGGCTGATTGCCTGCAGGGCCCGCGCAGCGCCATCGAGCCGCGCGGCGCCGGCGGCCAGCCGGGCGCGCAGCGCCAGCCGCAGACGCGCTTCGAGCTCATCGAGCCGCTGGCTGTGCTGCTGCAGCCGCGCGCCGGGATGCGCCTGGTGCAGGCGGCGCAGCAGTGCATCGAGACGCGCTTGCTCGCTTCGGAGCGTGCGGCGCGCTGCGGCCGCAAAGCGGGCAGCCAGCTGCCCGAGCCGGTGCAGCCAGACGGCCGCGTCCGGCGCTACGAGCTGCGCGGCGCCCGAGGGCGTCGGCGCGCGCACATCGGCGACGAAGTCGGCAATCGTAAAATCGATCTCGTGGCCGATGCCCGTCACGATCGGAATCGGGCAGCGCAGGATCGCGCGCGCGAGGCGCTCATCGTTAAAGGCCCAGAGATCCTCGAGCGAACCGCCGCCGCGGGCCAGGATCAGCACGTCGCACTCGGCCCTGGCTCCGGCGAGCTCGAGCGCCGCGATCAGGGCCGCGGCGGCCGCGGCACCCTGCACCGGCGACGGGTAGATCAGCACCTGGGCGCATGGGTAGCGGCGTGCGAGGATGTGCAGGATGTCGCGCACGGCGGCCCCGGTCGGGGAGGTGATGACGCCGATACGCCGGGGCGCCACCGGCAGGGGTCGCTTGCGCTCCGGCGCGAACAGCCCCTCCGCGGCCAGACGCGCCTTGAGCTCATCGAAGGCCCGCTGGAGCGCGCCGACCCCCGCGTCCTCCATGAGTTCGACCAGCAGCTGATAGTCACCGCGCGGCTCGTAGAGACTGACTCGGCCGAAGGCCTGGATCTGCTGGCCTTCCTTGGGGGTGAAGCGCGTGAGGCTATTGCGCTGGCGGAACATGGCGCAGCGCACCTGGGCATCGCGATCCTTGAGCGAGAAGTACCAGTGGCCTGAGGCCGGGCGCGACAGATTCGAGATCTCGCCCTGCACCCACAGGGCCGCCAGGCCCGACTCGAGCAGCGAGCGTACCTCCCGATTCAGCCGCGACACCGAATACACGGTGCGCACCGGCGGTAGCGATTCGGAGGTGCGGTCGGCGGGACGGGTCTTTATTGGCACAAGCACCTCCGCCGGCGAAGTCTACCGTAAACCCAGCCGAGGCCGTACAATGGCGCGCTTCTTCTCGTAGGCCCCGAGGGCTCATGCGAATTCTCGAAGAGGCACTGACCTTCGACGACGTCCTGCTCGTACCGGCGCGCTCCGACGTCCTGCCTCGTGAAGTCGATCTGTCCAGCGCGTTGACACGCAAGATACGGCTTGGCCTGCCGATCCTGTCCTCGGCCATGGACACCGTGACCGAGGCTCGGCTTGCGATCACGATGGCGCAGGAAGGCGGCATCGGCATCGTGCACAAGAACATGCCGATCGAAGCCCAGGCGCGCGAAGTGGCGCGCGTCAAGAAGTTCGAGAGCGGCGTCATCGTCGATCCGATCACCGTGCCACCCGATACCACCATCCGGCAGGTGATCGAACTCACGCGTGCGCGCGGCATCTCGGGCGTGCCCGTGGTCAGCGGCAGCAAGGTGCTTGGCATCGTCACGCATCGCGATCTGCGCTTCGAACGCGCGCTCGATGCGCCGGTGAGCTCGGTCATGACGCCCAAATCGCGCCTGATCACGGTGCGAGAGAATGCACCCAAGGAAGAAGTGCAGCGCCTGCTGCACAAGCACCGCATCGAGAAGGTGCTGGTCGTCAACGGTGACGATGAGCTCAAGGGCATGATCACGGTCAAAGACTTCCAGAAGGCCACCGAATTTCCGCGCGCCTGCAAGGACGAGGGTGGACGCCTGCGCGTCGGGGCTGCGGTCGGCACCACGCCCGATACGCTCGATCGGGTGACGGCGCTGCGTGAAGCCGGCGTCGATGTGATCGTGCTCGACACCTCGCATGGTCACTCGCGCGGCGTTCTCGAGATGATTACGCGGCTGAAATCGCGCTGGGGCGATCTCGACTTGATCGCGGGTAACATCGTCACGCGCGAAGCCGCGCTCGACCTGGTCGCTGCCGGCGCCGATGCGGTCAAGGTCGGCATCGGCCCGGGCTCGATCTGCACCACGCGCGTCGTGGCGGGCGTCGGTGTGCCGCAGATCTCGGCCGTGGCAGCGGTGGCAGCCGCGCTCGAGGGCAAGGGCGTGCCGCTGATCGCCGATGGCGGCATCCGCTATTCCGGCGATCTGGCCAAGGCGATCGTCGCCGGCGCCTATGCAGTCATGATCGGGGGCATGTTTGCGGGCACCGAGGAATCGCCCGGCGAGGTCGAGCTCTACCAGGGAGCCTCCTATAAGGCCTATCGCGGCATGGGCTCACTCGGTGCCATGTCGGAACGTCATGGATCGGCGGATCGCTACTTTCAGGACACGGCCACGGAGCTCGAGAAGCTGGTGCCCGAGGGCATCGAGGGCCGCGTGCCCTACAAGGGCAGCCTCGTCAGCATTCTCTATCAGCTGGCCGGCGGCCTGCGTGCCGCGATGGGCTACACGGGCAGCGCCAGCATCGAGCAGATGCGCACGCGCCCGAGCTTCGTGCGCGTCACCACCGCGGGCGTGCGCGAAAGTCATGTGCATGACGTGAGCATCACCAAGGAGGCGCCGAATTATCGCGTCTCCTGAACGAGTAGCCGTTGCTGCAAGCGAGGGCGTCGCGCCGAGCCCTGACATTCATGCGCACAAGATTCTGATCCTCGATTTCGGCGCGCAATACACGCAACTGATTGCACGCCGCGTGCGCGAGCTCGGTGTTTACTGCGAGATCCATCCCTGCGACATCAGTGATGCGGAGGTGCGCGCGTTCGGCGCGCGCGGCGTGATCCTGTCGGGCGGACCGGAGTCGGTGACCGACGCGGCCCCGCCGAGAGCGCCCGAGTCCGTATTCACACTCGAGGTGCCCGTGCTCGGCATCTGCTACGGCATGCAGACCATGGCGCAGCAGCTCGGCGGCCGGGTCGCCGCCGGCGCGGTGCGCGAGTTTGGCTATGCCGAGGTGCAGGTGCGCGCACCGAGCCGCCTGCTCGATGGTCTGTCTGACCGTGAGCGCGACGGCGCCGCGGTGCTCGATGTCTGGATGAGCCACGGCGATCGCGTCGAAGTATTGCCGCCGGGTTTTGCTGCGCTCGCGAGCACTCACAACGCACCCTTTGCGGCCATGGCGGACGAGCGCCGCCAATTCTACGGTGTGCAGTTTCATCCCGAGGTCACGCACACGCGCCAGGGCACGGCCGTGCTCGAGCGCTTCGTGCGCGAGATCTGCGGCTGCGATGCGCGCTGGAACGCCGGCAACATCATCGAGGATCAGATCGCTCGGGTGCGCGCGCAGGTAGGGAACTGGCATGTGCTGCTGGGCCTGTCG
>Ga0210394_10005520_pt1 | contig 14148 bp, 19 predicted proteins | sample IncBWC12MmetaG_FD_160121 | JGI IMG/M metagenome (GOLD analysis project Ga0210394, IMG submission 160121) | Forest soil microbial communities from Barre Woods Harvard Forest LTER site, Petersham, Massachusetts, United States - Inc-BW-C-12-M | ecosystem: Environmental > Terrestrial > Soil >...
CGCCGTCGGCAAGAATCGTCACTACCAGGCCTGTGCCGCCGTTTTCTGCTATTTTTTGAGCGACGCGCGTCGCGGCGTAGACGTTCGCGCCGGAGGACATACCGACCAGCAGGCCCTCGTGACGGCCGAGCCAGCGCGTCATGCTGTAGGCGTCCTCGGTTTCAATCCACAGGTTGTCGTCGGCGATCGCAGGATCGTAAATGCCGGGGACGATCGCGGTGGGCATGTGCTTCAATCCTTCGAGGCCGTGAAAACCGGAGGAGGGCTGGGCGGAGATGCACTGGACTTCGGGCATGTCGCGCTTCAGGCGGCGGGAGGTGCCCATGAAGGTTCCACTGGTGCCCATGCATGCCACGAAGTGCGTAAGCGCCCCGGAGGTTTGTTTCATTAGCTCGACTGCGGTGCCGTCGAAGTGGGCTCGCCAGTTGGCGGGGTTGTTGTACTGGTCGGGATAGAAATAGAGATCTGGGTTCGTTTCGTAAATTTCGCGGCAAAGGCGAATGGCGCCGTCGGAGCTTTCGGCCGGGTCGGAAAAAACCATCTCCGCGCCGTAGGCCTTGAGGATCTGCTTGCGTTCATGCGAGGCGTTGGCGGGCAGGCAGAGCTTTATCTTGTAACCTCTTAGCGCGCCGATCATGGCATAGGCGATGCCGGTGTTACCGGAAGTCGCGTCGAGCAGGATTTTGTCCCGCGTGAGGCGGCCAGAGCGCTCGCCATCGAGGATCATGTTGAGGCCGGCGCGGTCCTTGACGGAGCCGCCGGGATTGAAAAACTCGGCTTTGGCGTGGATTTCGACGCCGGGGAACCGGGAGTCGAGCTTTTTCAGACGGATGAGAGGCGTGTTGCCGATCTGGTCGAGCAGCGAGGCTCCCGCGACTGCTGATTTTGGCGCCGCAAACGTCATGGATTCTTCAATTCTAGCAATGCCAGTCAACATTAGGGAGTTCCCGCTCTTATTAGATTGAAGCTGGGGCGGTAAGTTTCAGAAATCTGGTATCGTGAAGCCATGATGGGAAGAGCGGATCGTCGCAAGCCCGGACGTGCTGGTGGGAAAGCCAGTGGTCAGGGGGACGCGGCTCTCCGTCGAGTTCATCGTCGAACCGCTGGCGGACGGGTGGACACTGGAGGAGATTCTGGACAACTATCCCAATCTGACGGCCGAGGATATTCGCGCGTGTCTGCTGCCTGCCGACTGCTGACCGCTCCCGATGGTCGCGGTTCTAAGTGCTGCCCGGCGCTTTGAAGAACCGCGACCATCGGGAGCGGTCAGCGGTCGGCGCAGTGCTATAATCCCGGGAAACTATGGACCGAATCAATTTTTCACGACGCAGCTTGTTGTTTGCCGGAGCGGGACTCGCGCTCGCCGACGCTGCGCCTACAGCGGGGCAGATTATTGAGCGGATCAAACAGAATGTCGGCGTCCCTTGGCGGACGGAGACGGTGGACAGGTTTGTCGCGGGGGATGGGGACGTTCTGGTGAAGGGGATCGCAACCACGATGATGGCGACGCTTGATGTGATCCAGCGCGCGGCCGCGGCGGGGAAGAACCTGGTGATCACACATGAGCCGACGTTCTGGCTGCATCAGGACACTCTTACTGGGATCGAGCAGGACCCGACATACCGGTTCAAAGCCGATTTTATTAAGAAAAACAACATGGCGATATTTCGCTTCCACGATCACTGGCATGCGCGCAAGCCGGACGGCATCGCGACGGGGATGATGCGGGAGTTGGGGTGGGAAAAGTACGTCGATCCGCAGAATGTGAGACGGTTCACGTTTCCGGAGGGGCCGCTATCGCGGCTGGCGTCGGAAATGAAGACAAAGTTGAAAATCCGCACGATGCGGGTGGTGGGCGATCCGAATTTGAGGGTCAGCAAGGTCGCGGTGAGCTGGGGAAATTTGAGCCGCGAGCCGGGGATTCCGATCCTGTCGAGGCCTGACGTCGACCTGTTGATTTGCGGGGAGACTCGGGAGTGGGAGCTGGTGGAATACGCTCAGGATTGCATTTCGGCGGGGCAGAAGAAGGCTCTTATCGTGATGGGACACGTGGTGTCGGAGCAGGCGGGGATGAAGTATTGCGCGGAGTGGTTGAAGACCTTTGTTTCCGATGTGCCGGTGGAGTTTATTGCGGCGGAGGAGCCGTTCTGGAGTCCGGCGGGCTAGAGTTAGATCTCTGCCTCGTCTCAAAAAAGGTAAGTTTCGGGACTACTGAATCAGTGCGCTGTATACATTGTGCTCGCCAATCCAGAACCACACGTACTCGGTCGATTCTTTGAAGGCCAACGCCCGATACTTTAACGTCACGCGAGCGGACCAAATTTCCCGGCCTTCCCGAACGCCAATTTTCTTAAATTGCAACGACCCATGGTTTGGATCGCTTTTCAGTAAAGCAAATTGCTTATCGGCGCGGACACGAATGCCCTGAGGTAACGCGCGATAGTCGTGCCAAAAGTCCGCACTTGCCCGATGGGTCATCTAAAGCGGCTGTGTTCTTCCGGCTTTGTGTTCCGCTACCGCTCGGCGTATGCGGTCGTCAATTTTCCCCGCTCCGAGGTCCGCCTCAAGCTGCAGGTCGATAGGCTGCGGCCGATCGTACTGATCAAGCCAGTTGCGCAACTCCGCAAACTCTTGCGTCGTTAGCCCTTCGATAGCCGTTTCAATGTCTTTCAGAGTTCTAAAATCGCTCATGGGTGACCTTCTTCATCGTACCGCCAATCAGGGTGGGGCGTCGCCGCGCCAGTGAACCGTTCGCCCTTCTGTTGACTAACAGAAGGCTCTTATCGTGGCGGGGCACGTCGTGTCGGAGCAGGCGGGAATGAAGTATTGCGCGGAGTGGTTGAAGGCGTTTATTTCGGATGTGCCGGTGGAGTTTGTCGCGGCGGAGGAGCCGTTTTGGTCGCCGGCAGGCTAGATGTAGGCCACGAAGCGGCATGCCACGATTAACGGACTGGCAGCAGGACCTGCTGCGACCACTCAAACCCTATGCCCCCAAAAATGCAAGCGTCCTCGCAGTAGCGGAGTAGCAGCTGGATAGTTAAATCGCCCGACGGAGCACTGGCTGGCAGGATGAAGTTCGCCTGGTACACACCCACCAGGCCGGGGTCAAGCCCAGGAAAATAATGGGGATTTGCGGGAGGCTCGGACTCATCAGCGCGTACGACGATCTCTGGAGCCCGGTTTGATCCCGCGGCACGATGGCAAGGGGAGAATACGGTGACGCCTGCCCAGTCGGCACAAGCGGTACCGTTGCTCCAAGGCCGGTCAAGTATCCGATGACGGTTTCGCCCGCCTTGGCGGGATTGGCCGGTGTAATCACTGAGTAGTCAGTTGCATGCTGAAAGGCGCCATAAGAGGAGTTCGGGAGCGTGAAGAAATCGCCCGGCGAGGGCGAGGAAGAGCTCTGGGATGTCGCCAGCGTCGAACCCGTGTTGCCATTTTGGGTTACGTTTACGAGGATCGAGCCCGCGGCCCAGAGAGCCTCCTGGGGAACCTGAAAATTAATCTGCTGGTAGCCGTTCAGGCTGGAAACCGAGAACAGGGGCGCCTGGGCTCCGCCAACAGTGACCGATACTCCCGCAAGGCTCCGCGGCAAGGGGGCACCGTCCGCTTGGACAGTGCTAGATATATTTAGGCCGGTGCAGAAGAGGGCGCCGATGGAGCCTTGCTGGGGGACTCCAACCCGAAAACTTGATGCCCAGGTTACTACGATGTTCTGTGGCGATTGAGCCAGTGCGGAGACTGTTAGCACCAGGCACAACGATGACTGCAGGATCACGCTCCGATTATATCCTGTGCGGCTATAGGGCACCCGGCATTGACGGTAAGCAAACCGTCGATTTACAATCGCGGGATGCCACGGAAAGTCATCCTGGGATTCGGAATCAGCCTCGACGGCTACATTGCTCGGCGGAACGGCGCTCTCGACTTTCTGGTCATAGACAAAGAAGGCGAAGCGATCATGGCTGACTTCTTCGAAAACATCGACACCACCATCATGGGCCGCAAGACTGCGGTGGGCTGGGTGAAGATGCGCAATAGCGGCGAGATACCCGACACTCCGGGCATGGCCAACTATGTAGTCTCCCGGCGGTGGAAGCCGGGCAAACGCGATGGATTCGAGGTGGTGAGCGGATCTCTGACAGGCTTCGTGAAAAAGCTGAAACGCCGTTCAGGGAAAGATATCTACCTGGGCGGCGGGGGCGAATTGGCTCGCAGTTTCCTCGAAGAGGATTTGGTGGACGAAATGTTCATCGGGCTTGGTCCCGTTCTCTTAGGCGATGGCGTCCCCGGGTTCCCGGGCAAGTTCCCGCAGCGCGATTTCAAGCTGACAGAATGCAAGTCCTACTCGAATGGATCGGTGGGGCTACGCTATGAACGGATACGGACCAAGAAAATCCGATAATCAGCAATGTTATCATCGAATCACATGATCCGGACGCAGATCAGTCTCGACGAGAAGGAATACCGGCTGGCGAAGAAATCGGCCAAGGAGCAGGGGATCTCCATGGCGGAGTACGTCCGCAGGGCGATCCGGCAGAGTCTTCCGCCGGGTAGATCTTATAATCGCTCCAAGCCGTGGATGCGGTATGCGGGAATGGTGAAATCCGGCGATCCCAATTCCAGCCAGACAATCGACGAAGTCGTTTATGGCTGGAAGAAATGACTGTTATGTCGACACCTCGGCATTCATTGCGTTCCTGGACGAGTCCGACAAATATCATCGGTTTTTCCGCCGCCTCTTCGGCGACGCTCCTCCTCTGGTAACCTCGGCGCTTACCGTTGCGGAGGGGCATAGTTGGTTTCTCCGAAAATACAACGTACAGCGAGCGGCCCACTTCCTGGCGTTCGTTCGCCAGCTTCCACGCTTGACAATCGAGCCATTCGACAACGGCGCGATATCGGAGGTCGCCGCCATCGCGGGAAGATTCGAAGACCAGAAGCTGACGCTCGCGGATGCGCATGGGCTTGCCATCATGAAGGAGCACTCGCTGAAATGCTGTTGGTCGACAGACCGGCATCTGGGGTTGACGGGTGTGCCGCTGGTCATTCGCGAGATCTTCTGATCGTCTAGCTTAGCCGTGCGAGGATATCTTGTGGCACCCGGCTCCGCAGTCGTGGATGAGCCTCGATTAGCCGCTCGATGTCAAGCAAGTCTTTGCGGCGCTTGCTGGCGCGACGCTCGGGGTCTTGGGCAGCCCAGATTTTGCCCGTCAGGACGTCTTCAATCGAGGCGACGGGTAGTTGCAGGCCTAGGACTTCTTGTTCTGTTGATCGGGACGGGAAGTCGAAGTAACGAGGGTCCGTTTGGATTCGGACGAGAAGCTTCGAGCCGGGTCCGGGAACGTTCAGGCTTCCGAGCAATCGCTCGACTTCCTCCATCTGATCAATGGCGACGACTAGATCTAAGTCAAGGCTGACTAGAGGTTCGGCGTAAGCGTTGACGCCTTGGCCGCCGATTACGCAATAGCGGATCTGGTGCTCGGCCAGCAGGCCGATGAGGCTTTCTAAAAAATTGGATTTATCCATGGCCACCGCTTTCCAGAAGGCGAGGGCCTGCATACTGCCCTATCGCGCCGCGAGGAGGGCTCGCAGGTGACGGGCTCGTTCGGGGGAACGGAGTTGGCGTAACGCTTTGGCTTCGATTTGGCGGATGCGTTCGCGCGTGACGTCGAATTCCTGGCCGATTTCTTCGAGTGTATGCTCGCGCTCGCAGCCGATGCCGAAGCGGAGGCGGATTACTTTCTCTTCTTTGGGAGAGAGAGTTTTCAGGATGTTGGCGGTCTCGTCTCGGACGTTGGTGTCGATCACCGCGTCGACCGGCGAGCCCACCCAGCGGTCTTCGATCAGATCGCCGAGGGCCGATTCGCCGTCGCGGCCGACGGGGGTTTCTAACGACACTGGATCGCGGGAAATGGTTTTGAGTTTTTGGACCTTCTCTACGGGAATGTCCATCCGGCGACTGATTTCGTCGTTGGTAGGCGCGCGGCCAAGCTCTTTCTCGAGCTCCCTCGTAGCGCGGAGAAACTTGTTCATGCTCTCGTTCATATGAACGGGAATGCGGATGGTGCGCGACTGGTCGGCGATGGCGCGGGTTATTGCCTGCCGGATCCACCAGGTGGCGTAGGTCGAGAATTTGTAGCCGCGGCGGTATTCGAATTTGTCGGCGGCGCGCATCAGGCCGATGTTGCCTTCCTGGATCAGGTCCAGCAGGTGCAGGCCGCGGTTGACGTATTTCTTGGCGACCGAAACCACCAGTCGAAGGTTGGCTTCGACCAGGTCCTTTTTGGCGCGCTCGGCTTCGATTTCCCCGTGGCGTATGACCGAGGTCGTATGCCGCAGGTCATTGAAGTTGGCTCCGGCAGTAGTTTCGCGCTTTTTGATTTCCTTCCTCAGCTCCCGGACTTTGGATTCGGAGGTCGCGGTCTGACGGCGATTTTGTACGTTCTTGAGTTCCGCATCCAGGTGGGAAAGCTCGTCCACCACTCGCTCGATTTCCTTGCCGAAGGCTTTCCACTGCGAATTGTAGAAAGGAACGTTGCGGATGGCTTTCGAAACCTCTACGCGCGAACGGGCGCACTTGGCCGTCCACTTCTTGCGAAGCTTCTTGTTGCTGGCGGGGATGGTTTCCGTTTTATCGTAATTCTGCACCAGTTTTTTGTGGGCAGTGACGATTTCGGCCAGCTTGTTTCTGACTTCGTTGCGGCGCTTGGCGTAGGCGGCGCTATCTTCCTCGAGGTCCGCTCCGAGGTCGACAAACGCGTCTAAGTCCTCTATTTCCTTGCGGATCTGCTCGCAGATCTCGACCGCACGGAACTGCACCAGGGCCGACCGGCTGATGGCTTTCTGCATGCGCAGTTTGCCGCGTTCCATGCGGCGGGCGAGGTTGACTTCGCCTTCGCGCGTCAGCAATGGGACGGCGCCCATTTCGCGCAGATAGACACGGACCGGATCGTCCGTGTAAATAGACTCCTCGGGCGCGTGCGAAGCGGGAAACTCTTCGCTATCATGGGTTTCCTCGGGGTGAAAGAAATTCGCCTCCTCGTCGAAGGGAAGCCCCAGAGGTTCGTGATTTTCGCCTGAGAATTGATCCTCTAACTCGTCCACAGCCGCCGCCTTCCCCACTCTCATGCAGCCTCTTTCCGCGGCATGCCTAATTCCGACGGCAGCGGCCGCATAATCAACGCGCACCTTATGATGGGGTTCTTCAAATATCTTCTACCAATTGCCTGGGAATACACACGTAACCATTTGATCCTAAATGACTTATAAGAATCTTGAACGGCACACTCCGTCCTGCTGCCCTTCAAAATGGTACAACCGAGTATAACAGGCTTCCTTCCTTAAGTTAAGTCCCTATTTCAAAGGATGTTTCAGGACGAGATCGGTTACAGTATTTCAGCAACTTATCCTTCAACCGCGCTTCTGGAGCAGGTCCTTGAGCTCGGCCAGGAACGCTTCCACGTCTTGAAAATCGCGGTAAACCGAGGCAAACCGGACATATGCAATCTTATCGAGCGCAACCAGCCGGCTCATGAGCAGCTCGCCTACTTCGGAGGTCGCCATTTCGCGATCCGGCGTGTCGGAAAGCTTCGATTCGACGGCATCCACTACCTCGGCCAGTTTGGCCATGGGCACAGGCCTCTTTTCGCAGGCCTTGAGGAGCCCTTCAAGCACCTTCTGGCGATCGAATTTTTCGCGCCTTCCATCTCTTTTGACGACCATATAGGGGATTTCGTCACTACGCTCGTAGGTGGTGAAGCGGCGCTCACACTTCAGGCACTCACGGCGGCGGCGGATGACGTCGCCTTCTTTCGATTCACGGGAATCGATGACGCGGTCTTGCCGATGGCTGCAAAAAGGACAGGTCACGCTAGTTTCGGCCTCCGCTTCCTGCGGTCGCGGCTCGGTAAGTCGCGGCTCGGTAAGCGGTTGATTTCATGTAACGCCCATTCCGAGCCGCGACCGCAAGGAGCGGGGGTGCGCTTCAACCTTCACTCCCCTGCCCCTCCATTGACACCTGGTTCGATGTGGCGTAGATTTCGCCATTTGATTCCTTCGTGGAACGCCAGCGCCAAGCCCAAAGGCACGATCACTACAAATGTGATGATCCACAATACCAATGCGATTCCGCTGGCGGTTTCCAGAGTGATGCCGAAGAATTCGGTCAGGACCAGGACGGTCACGATCTGCATGCCTCCGCCGACGCCGGGAATCTGGACAATGCTACCAAAACAGACGAAACCGAGCAAAATGACTACGTCGGTGACGCCGAGTTCGTGGGTCGCCGGAAACGCTTTAAAAACGCATCCGAACGACGCCGCGATGATGCACCATTCGACCACTGTATAGAAGACTAGAAGCGCTGTGCGCGCGCCGCTGCGGGTGGATTCCATGCCCTCGCCGAAGGATTGCAGAGCTTTTTCAATTTTCGCGGCCAGGATCGCGGGCAAGAAGGACAGGCCTTCCATCAGGCGCTTTTGGACGTTTCCCTGAAACTTTCTCAGCCCCAGCAGGAGGGCCAGGCACGCCGCGCCGATGATGCCGGCGGTATAGCCTCCGGCTTCGAGGACGATTTTTACGCGCGGGCCGTGTTGGATGGCGCTGCGCGAGATTTGCGAGAGGGCCATCCCGAAAATCACCAGTACCATCAGGAGGTCGAGCATCCGTTCTACCACCCAGGCGGCCACCTGGCTCGAAAAGGTCACGCCTTCTTTTTTCGAGATGAGATAAGGGCGCACGGGCTCGCCGGCGCGGCCGAACAGGACGACGGCGGTGAAGCCGATGGCGGTCGCCGAGAAGATCCGCCACAGGCTTGTATGTCTTTGTAAAGGCCGCAGCATCACTTCCCAGCGCAGGGCGCGGCCGACGTAGGTGGCCAGGATCAGCGCCAGGGCGAGCGTTAGCCAGGACCAATCAACGCCGGCCAGCGCTGTGGTGAACTCATGCCAGGCGAATCCGGAGGTGCGCCAGCGGTAGACGACGAAGGCGGCCATGGCCAGCGCGGCGGCGATTCCCAGGCCGAGCCCAACGTATTTCCTGGTCAAAAGGTTACCGCCGACCCCGTACACCCGACTCGTGGGCTAGAATGTAGATCGAACTTCTCATGGTCGGTCTTCGTTCTCATTACAGGTACGTAATATTCTCGGGCACGGAACGAAGAAACAATGGCAGCCATAGCCACAGTTCGTCAGATTAGCACGATAGGCACCCTGACGGGTTTCAAACCGAGCCCGTGGAATACATTTTTGGATGCGGATACCCAGTTAATCGAGAGGTGCCTGGGGGGCGAAGAGGCCGCCTGGGAGGATCTGGTGAAGGTCCATACCCGGCGTGTGTACTCAATCTGCTACCGGTTTGTGGGCACGGACCAGGAGGCGCAGGACCTGACGCAGGAGATTTTCCTGCGCGTGTTCCGATCGCTGAAGAGTTTCCGGTCGGGCGAGGGTTCCTTTACCGTGTGGTTGTCGAGGCTGAGCCGCAACCTGCTGATCGATCATTACCGGCGGACGAAGCTGGATCGGGCGACCGATTCGATCGAGGAGCAGTTGCCGATGCTGGAAGAGAAGACGGCGATGTCGGCACGGACGGACGGGTTGGTGGCGGGGCGGGAGGCGAGCGAGATGTTGCAGTCGGCGCTCCAGAAGTTGTCGCCGGAATTGCGTGAGACTGTGATTTTGCGGGATCTGGAAGAGTTAGAATATCGGGAAATCGCGCAGGTGTTGAATGTGCCTGAAGGAACGGTAAAATCGCGATTGAACCGCGGGCGGGCTGAACTGGCTCGGGTGTTGCGGAGGAGGATGTGAGAAGAAGTAGCCAGAAGCCAGGAGCCAGTAGCCAGGAGAAAACCCTCCTGCTGGCGGCTTTTGGGGCAATTGCCGATGTGGTTTGGATCGCAACCCTTGGGTTGCGAATGTAATATGAATTGCGCTGACGTCGAAATCGTTCTTGCCGATTATGTGGACGGCACGCTGGCCGCGGACCGGAAGTCTGCGCTGGAGAGCCATCTGTCTACCTGCTCGACTTGCCGGGAATTGGCGGACGATGTTTCGGGGGCGGTGGCGTTCATGGAAAGGGCGGCAGATGTAACCGCTCCGCCGGAGCTGGTTACCCGCATTCTGTTTGAGATTTCCAGTGGGCCCAGCCATATGGCGGTGAAGCCGTCGTGGGTGCGGCGGATTTTCGGCAACCGGCTGGGTGGCAAATACCTGGAGCCGGTATTACAGCCCCGCTATGCGATGGGGATGGCGATGACGCTGCTCTCCTTCGCGATGCTGGGACGGTTTGCGGGAATCGAGGTGCGGCACCTGACGCCGGCCGATCTGGATCCGGTGAAGATCTGGACGGCGGCCGAGGATCGCGCGACGCGCACCTGGCAGAGGGGCGTGAAGTATTACGAGAGTCTGCGGCTGGTCTATGAGATCGAATCGCGAGTGAAGGAGTGGAGAGACGACGGCAGCGATGTGGCCAACAATCAGCCCGCCGCGCCCTCGGCCCCGGCATCAAAATGAGCCCAGAAGAACCTAACCCAGAAATAACGCCGGAGCCCGAGGCGCCCAAGGCATCCCCCAAAGTCGTCGGATACTGCCGCGCCTGCGGCAAGCCGCTTGATGAAACAAACGTGCGCAATGCGCATGGAACTATTTATTGCGAGGAGCATATACCCGTGCAACAGACAGTGCCTCCGATTCCAGCCATGCCGGAGTCTCCCTACACATCGCCTTATACGGCAGCCGTTCCGCCTCCGGTGGCGAATCATGACGCGTCGCCCGGACTGGCTTTCGTGCTGGGCCTGATTCCCGGCGTGGGCGCGATTTACAACGGCCAGTATGCCAAGGGCCTGGTGCACGTGATCATCATCGGACTGACCATCAGCATCCTGAGCAACGGCGCGGCGCGCGGATTCGAGCCTCTGCTCGGCCTGCTGCTGGCCTCGTTCTTCGCTTACATGGCGTTTGAGGCGTATCACACCGCGCAGCGGCGCCAGCAGGGGCTGGTGGTGGACGAATTCTCGAGCCTTTTCCCGATGCGCGGCGGCGCTCATAAATTTCCGGTCGCGCCCATTCTGCTGATCGTGCTGGGCGTGATTTTCCTTCTGAACAATCTTGATTTCTTCCAGGTGGAGAGGATTATCCGTTACTGGCCGGTGCTGCTGATCGGCCTGGGCGTGTACATGCTGTATTCGCGCATGTCGGGCTCGTCCGAAAACGGGGGCGCGCAATGACGCCCGGAATCCTGTGCGCGATCCGCGGCCCGGTGATGCTGATCACACTCGGCACGCTGCTTTCGATCGACCACTTCGGCAACGTCAGCTTCGCCCGCACCTGGCCGGTGCTTTTGATCGTGTTCGGAATTTTTAAACTGGCGGAGCGTTCGAGCGTCCGCAGTTCGCAATAGAAGGAAACCATGAAGCGTACATCGGTGGTCGCGCCATTGCTGCTGATCGGAATCGGACTCCTGTTCCTGGCCCGGAACATGTATCCGGATCTGGCGCTGATCGATTATTTCGCCAGATACTGGCCCACCCTGCTGATCCTGTGGGGCGTGCTGCGGCTGGCTGAAATCCTGTTCTGGGCGGCGACGGAAAAAGAGCTGCCGTCGCGTGGCATGTCCGGCGGCGAATGGATTCTCATTGTATTTCTGTGCCTGATCGGGTTGAGCGTCCATACCGTGCGCGGGTTTGAGAGCTGGTGGCCGCGCAGCGGAATTACCATGGGCGGCATCGACATGTTTGGCGAGAGCTTCGATTATCCGATCACGGGCGAGAAGGCGGCCTCGAAGACTCCGCGCGTGATCATCGAGGCTTTTCGCGGCAACGCACGCATCACCGGGACGGATTCGGGCACGGTGAAGGTCAGCGGCCACAAAACGATTCGCAGCCTGGAGCAGAGCGGAGCGGACCGCGCCAATAACGATTCTCCTTTCGAGATTACGGGCGAAGGCAATGAGCTGACCATCCGCACCAATCAGGACCACGTTTCCGGCAACCAGCGCATTACCGACGAGATGGAGATCACGGTTCCCAAGGGCGCGAGCGTCGAGGCGCACGGGCGATACGGCGACTTCGACATCACCGACGTTGCGGGCAATGTCGAGATCGTGTCGGACAATGCCGGCGTCAGGCTCCAGAATATCGGCGGCGAAGTGAAGATCGACCTGCGCAAGAGCGACATCATCCGCGCCCTCAACGTGAAGGGTCCGGTGGATTTGAAGGGCCATGGCGCCGACGTCGAGTTGCAGGATATCGACGGGCAGGTGACCATCGCGGGCACGTATTCGGGCGTCATCCAGTTCCGCAACATTTCGAAACCGCTGCGCTTCAACGGGCAGCAGACCGATCTCAACATCGAGAAACTTCCCGGGCAGGTGAGGATGGCGCTGGGCGATTTCACGGCGACGAATTTAGTGGGCCCGGTGCGGCTGACGACGCGTTCGCGCGACGTGCACATCTCGGACTTTACGAACTCGCTGGAAGTGTCGGTTGAAAGGGGAGACGTCGAATTGCGTCCCGGAAAATTGCCGGTGGCGAAGATGGACGTGCACGCGCGTTTCGGTGACGTGGAAGTGTCGCTGCCCTCGGCCGCGAAATTCGACTTGACCGGAACGACGGCGCGCGGTGAAACGTACTCCGATTTCGGCGCGCCGCTGCACACGGAACGGAACGGCAACGGCGGCTCCATCCGAGGCTCGTCGGGAGGGCCGGTGATCAATCTGCAAACCGAGCACGGCAAAATGACGGTGCGGAAGGCGACCGCCGACGATAAACCGTTCACGCCTGAGGTGGAGGCTCCGTCGACGACGGTGACGCCGGCGCAGCCGCTGAAGAAAGTCGACCAGTAGGGGCCCCACATCTTCGTGCAACTGGCCCGGCGGCAAATCATGCGGCGGGCGAGCAAATCAGCAGGTCGACGTGATCGCGTCTCCGGTGTGCCAGGCGACGATTTCCGGGGGATATTTTTGTTTGGTAGAGGTGCAGCCGCTGTAATCGTGCAGTGGCTTCGGCCGTACTAAACTCGAATCATGCTGAGGAACTTCACTCTTGAGTATTGGATGGACGAAGGTTGGTACATCGGCCGGCTAAAGGAAGTTCCCGGTGTCTTCAGCCAAGGTGAAACGCTAGCAGAGTTGGAAGAGAACATTCGTGACGCCTACCAATTGGTCCAAGAGGATGCACAGGAACTTCAGGCCACTGAAGTCCAAACCAAAGAAATCGGTGTTGAGGTTTAAATTCCGAGCTGCTTCCGGATGACCTCGACGAGCGGGTTCTTTACTTCGCCGTGACGGGGAACCGGTGCCTTGCGGCCATTCCGAGGATTCAGCCACAGATCGTGATTCCCGCCGTGGCGCTTCAGAACGCACCCAGCGCTTGTAGGTTCTCGCAGTAGGTCACGGAGTTTCATAGGACCGTACCACCTTAGCGGGTTCATCGTCGCGTAACATCCTCAAAACAGAAACCTCTTGAATTGTTCTAGACAGGAAGGCGGCTTATTGCTCTGTCGGCGACGACCCTATCCCACGAGCACGACTCGAACGTCCATCACATTCGTCCCCGTCGGGCCGGTTTTGATAAGTCCCTCGACCTTTTCGAAAAAATGATACGAATCGTTGTTCGCCAGGAACCTCGCCGCATCAAGGCCTTGCGCTCGCGCGCGGGATAGCGTCGAGGAGTCCGCGATCGCGCCGGCAGCGTCGGTTGGACCGTCGGTGCCATCGGTGCCGGCGCTCAATGCGGTTACGTCGCCTGCGTTATCGAGGGCGATTGCGGCGCTTAATACGAACTCCTGATTACGGCCGCCGAGGCCAGAGCCTCGGATGGTCACTGTCGTTTCGCCGCCTGATAGCACGCACGCCGGGGGGCGCAAGGGGCGGCCGGTTGCTAGAATTTCTTTCGCGATCGCGGCGTGGACTTGGGCGACGTCGCGGGTTTCACCTTCGATCCTGGTGGAGAGCACCATTGTCCGATATCCCAGCGCCTTGGCTTGCCGGAACGCGGCGTCGATGGCTTGTTCATTGCTGCCGACTATGATGTTCTGGACCTTCTCCAGCGCGGGATCACCCGGCTTTGGAGTTTCGTGAAACTCGACGCTCTGCGCGATGCTGTACTTGGCTAGCACCGCTCGGGCATCGCCGACCGTGGCACGATCGCCC
>Ga0210394_10005522_pt1 | contig 14146 bp, 14 predicted proteins | sample IncBWC12MmetaG_FD_160121 | JGI IMG/M metagenome (GOLD analysis project Ga0210394, IMG submission 160121) | Forest soil microbial communities from Barre Woods Harvard Forest LTER site, Petersham, Massachusetts, United States - Inc-BW-C-12-M | ecosystem: Environmental > Terrestrial > Soil >...
TCGCACTTCGTCCAATCCAGCCGAACATCGGCTGAAGCCGATGCTGCAAGCTGAAGCTCGCGCCACCAAGACGTCCCTGGAGGAACTCGGGCCTGGAATAATGTAACGAACTTACAACTCAGGACACCAGCGGGGCTTTGCCCCAGCCCAATAAGCATGTAGGTGGCTCCGCTTGCGTGCATGATCTGGAGAGTGGAAAATCACCTCCATGAATGGGACCACCGTAAGGCGATCGCCTGGCCGTAGAGGCACCCCGCGAACGGAGCCGGAACACACTATTCGGGAAACAGCTCCAACAGGGTGCTGAAAAACTGGAGCAGATCGCTTCCTGCGGTCGCGGCTCAGAATCGGCGGCACGCAAAACCAATTACTTACCGAGCCGCGACCGCAGGAAGCGATCATCATAATCCCTTTTTCAGCATCCTGCTAAAGAACACGCGCCAGCTTAAGTTTGGAATATTCACCTTTGGCTTCCAAGAGAACGGGGACATTGGCGTCCGCATTTTTCCACACTGCAAAGAATTCCTCATAGGTCCGGCGGCTTTTTTCGATTTCGCCGATTTGCGCATAAGCCCGCGCCAGGCCGAGCCGGGCTAAGGGGACGTAGGGGGCGTTGGGACCAATGCTCGAATGTTTCAGAAGTCTTTGAAATTCGGATTCCGCCTCATGCCCGGCGTGCTGCTGCAAATAGGCGAGGCCGCGAAGGTATAGGGAGAGCAGCTCGTGCGGCGTTCCCAGTTCGTAAGGGATCGCCGGCTTCAAAGCCTCGATCGCCGCGGCTGGGTCCTTTTTGCGAAGCGCAATGGCCGCCAGGAGTTCCGGCATGGTCGTTTTGTTGAACATCAACTCCAGGGAAGGGTGCTCGCTCAGTGCCTTCGCGGCGGCTTCCGCATGCGAGAGGTCTCCGGCGCGCGCTTCTGCGATGGCCGCGTCGGCCTGCAACTGCCGCGAAAACGTCACCAGGCGACTGGCCCGCGCCACGGCGGCGCGCACTGCGTCCGGGGTGCCCACTTCGGCCTGAGCCGCAGCTTCTTCCAGGGCAATGGAAGCGGCGAACTCTTTGAGATCCTGCGCCAGTACGATCGCTTCGGCCTCCCGGAACAAGGCGTGCCCCCGCCGAACCTGACCCAAGGTCATCGCTCCCGAAGCGACTTCATAGAGAACGTATCCCTCACCCGGCGGCTTTCTGCGTGCCCAACCCTCCTCCCGCTCCATCGCGGCCTGGTCGCCTTCCGCAAACGCGATCTCGAAAAGTTGAGTGTGAGTGCTCCTGTTGTCGCGTTTGTCGGCGATGATTTTTTCGCAGATCGCTTTCGCTTCGGCATACCGGCCGCTTCGCGTGTAGGCCTGGGCAAGCGTCATATACGGAAAAGCGGAATCGGGATTTAACCGCATCGCCGATTGGGAAGCTTCGATGGCTTTATCCGGCCGGCCGACGCGATTGTATTCGTTCGCCACATTGTTTGCAGGGATCCAATCCCGCGGGTAGATCTGGCGCCACAGTTCGTAGGTTTCAATCACCTTTTCGGTTTCGCCCGTTACGTTCGCGTAGTAATGTGCGGCGATATAGAGCTTTTCCTTCTCACTCACGTGCTCGCGCCGCTCGAATGCCTTCCGGACGTATTCGTCCGACAAAACGCCGGACTGCTCATTCGCGTAAACCGCTCCCAGCCGCGCATAGGCGATGGCGAAATTGGGGTCGAGTTCAATCGCCATCTTATACGACAGGATGGAGTCCGCCTCCTTGCCCTGAAACCGCTTCTTGTCGCCTTCGGCGTAGGCTTTCAAGGCGGCGAGCGAAGTGGTGGTTGCCTGTTCGATCGGGGTATCGAATTTCTGAATGGAGGCCAGGGATTCGCCCAGTCTACGCCGCAGCCGAGGCAGAATTTCGCCTATTCCGTGAAGCACCTGCTCCCGGTTCTTGGCCTCCACCTGTTCATGAGCCACCGATTCGCCGGTCAGACAATTGACCACTTTCAGATCCACCAGATAACCGGTTCCCGGAGACAGAATGGAGCCGCTGACCATGGCCTTCGCGGCGGCTCTTTGGCAGAGATCGCGGTCAATCGGCGAAACCACTCTGTCGTCGGTCGAATGCCCCATCAGACGGAGCGTTTCCCTGACTTTGGAATCCGTCAGGACATTGAAAAATGGCGACTCGGAGAGTTTGACCGTTAAAGCCTGTTTCAAAGTGTCATCGAAGATCGGTTCTCCCGTTGTATTGACAAAGTCGGAAATCAAAATCCAATCCGTCTCCGCCAACGAAGCCTTCGATTGCAGGCGCAGCAGCCAGAGTGCAACCGCTACGGCGAGCACAAAAGCAGCGGCCGCAACCCAGGCGATCAAGCTTTTTCGGGAAGGTCTCGCCGCGCGACTTGCTGCCGGAAGCGGGCGTGTCCGGTCGAGCGGCATTGCGGCGGCTTCAAGATCATCACGGAGTTCCGACGCCGTCTGATAGCGCAGCTTCGGGTCTTTTTCGAGCGCCTTGTCGATGATGCGTTCCACCTCCGGAGAGAGGCCGGAGTTCAGAAGCGAAGGCCGGGCGGGCGCCTGGTTCAGAATCGCGTCGAAGATCACTGCCATCGTCTTGCCGGAGAATGCCGGTTGTGCGGTCGCCATTTCGTAGAGCACGGCGCCGAAGCTGAACAGGTCCGCTCGAGCGTCCAATTCTTCGCCGCGCGCCTGCTCGGGTGACATGTAGGGCGCGGTTCCCATTGCGATGCCGGGGCCGGTGAGGAACTCACTCGGCGCGGACTCCTCATTCCGCCGGCCGTGCATCACCTTGGCCACACCGAAATCCAGCAGTTTCACCTGCCCGGTTGAAGTGATGAAAATGTTCGCTGGCTTGATATCCCTGTGCAGGATTCCTTTTGAATGGGCCGCCTGCAATGCATCAGCCAGGTGGATGGCTTTGTCCAGAAACTCCGTCATCGGCAGCGGCTTGCCGGAGATATACTGGCCGAGGGTCTGGCCTTCCAACAACTGCATCACCAGGAAGGGCTGGTTCTCGTACTCGCCAATCTCATGAATGGTGCAGATATTCGGATGGTCGATGGCGGAGGCGGCGCGGGCTTCGCGCTTGAATCGTTCGAGCGCCTGAGAGTCGCCGGGTAGGTCCGTGACAGATTCGGGAAGAAACTTGAGCGCCACGAAACGGCCCAGAGTTTCGTCACGCGCCTTGAAGACGACACCCATCCCGCCCGCTCCCAGCTTTTCCAGAATCAGGTAGTGGGAAACGGTCTTCCCGACGAGGGAGCGCCCCGAATTCCCGATGCCCGGCATCTTGGTTTGCTGAAGGGCGATGGAGCGGGCCTCTAGCTCCATGGCCGGTACTTCAATGAAATCGTCTGCCTTGCGGTCGCAAGCGAGCAGCGATTCCACTTCGTGCAGCAGAGCCTCGTCCGAGCCGCAGGCATCCTTGAGGAACGCCGCGCGCTGGCTCTCGTCACGCTCCCGCGCTGCGTGATAGAGCCTTTCGACCTGTTGCAGGCGGGCAGGGTCCATGACCGTTCTAACCGCCCAATTCGCGAACGAGCCAGGCTTTTGCGAACTGCCAGTCGCGCCGGACCGTTACTTCCGAGACTTTCAAAACTTCCGCGCTTTCCTCCGCGCTCAAGCCACCGAAAAAGCGCAATTCAACCACCTGAGTCTTTCTCGGGTCGAGAGCGGACAGACGCTCCAGAGCATCGTCGAGCGCCACCAGGTCCGCTTCCCGCTCGGGAGATACAACCAGATTGTCCTCCAGCGATATGTTCGCCTTGCCGCCGCCGCGTTTCCCCGCATTCCTTGTGCGGGCATGGTCGATCAGAATCTGGCGCATCAAGTGCGCCGCCACGCCGTAGAAATGGGACCTGTTCTGACAATCCGGCGCATCGCGCGCCACCATGCGAAGAAAGGCCTCATGTACCAGCGCGGTGGGTTGCAGCGTGTGCCCGGGCGCTTCGCTCCTCATATAACTACCGGCCAGGCGGCGCAACTCCGCGTATACCAGCGGCGTAAGCGCCTCCAAGGCCGACGGAGCGCCATTCGCCCATTCCCTCAGAAGTTGGGTGATGTCGTGCCGCGCCGCCATTTGCGGACGAGTATATCACCCGTCCACGTTCGGAGGATCATTTTTTCCTACGGGTTTCTCCTCCGGACAGGCCGGATTCGACGAACAGGGCAGGCTGATAACATTGCCACCGCGGGTGTCCTCGCATCGCTACGCATTGAAGTCTATTGGAACCAGAGGTTCTTTAGCAAAGCTTGGCCAAGGGCGTTTGCATCCAGAGGAGGTGGCGGGGCGCTGAGTTCCTGCTCCCTTCTCTGCTGGGCTTCGGCGTTCTTCTTCGATTCCTGGACAAAGGCGGCGAAATGATCCACGCGCACTTTATAGCCGGCAACGTCCTTGGCTTGCGCGACCTTGAGGCTCTCCTTGCCCGAGCGGATGAAATCAAGCTGTGTTCTCAGGTCGGAGTGGTGCTCCGCACCGGAAACACTAAGAAGCTGAGCACAGAACACATCGAGTCCGGCGAGCAGTTGGTCGAGGTTCGGAGGCTGGGGAATGGATGACGCGACGGCGAGCTCGGCGGGCCGTGGGAGGTCGCCAACCGATGTGCCAGCCTCGTTAAAACTCCAGACAAAGTCGCAGGACGGGCAGGCGATATAGTTCCACATCCGCGCTATACATCCGTCGCGGACGCAGCCGAGCAGCGCGGCCGGGCCCAGGCAAACGGCCTTATTGCATCTTGGGCAATCGACTTTCTCTGGAATTACCGTGTGGCAGAATTCGCACGCGCGAATCGCAGGGGGTGCGGCGGCAATTCCGATCGCCACGTTTCCGAGGATTTCCGAAGCAGATGACTGCGGCTGCCAGAGCTCGATCAATTCGGCATGCGACAAGCGCCGGGACGGACCAAGAGCTGGATCGTTCAGCACAACATACTTGTCGTCGATGTCGAGCAGAACCGCGAAGTGGCCATTCACGGCCCCAGGATGAGGACGGTGGTTCACGATCGCGCGGACGCCATTCTCCTGGCAGAGGCGGAGAACCTGCATGGGGTGCCGGGCTTGAATCACGATCGCGCTCAGGCCTTGTTTGAGGGCATGAAGCGCCATCAAATGGGTGGTCGACGCCACGCTGCCGAAGCGGTTCGGTTTGGCGACCAGCGGCCAGATCTGGGACGGCGAAATATCTACGCCGAAGGACTTGTAAACCATGCTGAGACACACCGCTCCACAGTCGCGAAGGGTTTGCGGATCGGACTGTTTCTCGTACGGAATGGCGACGGATTGCGTACTCATTTCTTCAACCTCCAAGCAAAACAGTGGTGCATCCCATTACGATCGAGCCGCCGTGGCCGGTGGGGTCTCCCACGCGGGCGGCTGCGATCCCGCCGATGAAAACCGTGGTTGAGCCCATGGCAACCGGGGCCGGTGGACCGATACAAGTATGCAGGTCGGTGATTCGCGCGGCCGGTAAACCGCCGATCAGAACCGTAGGACAGCAGGGGGGAAGAAGCGGTCCGCCAACGTGCGGCACGGCGCCGGTAACAGCCGGGCATACGTGCGGATCGGTCATTCGGGCAGCAGGTTTACCCATACGTTTGTCTCCTTATACCGGTCGCCCTGCGGCGACTTCTAGACCCAATTCCACATACGATCTCTGCACCTTCGCCGCCGGCTGGTTCTTGATGGAAGCGAGTGTGACGGCCCGGGCAATCGCCTGGTGCGGGGCGAATGGCGGCGGAGCCTTGAAGGGCAATTCGAGCGGATGAACGCTTCCGCCGGTCAGGCTCACGGCCATCGCCAGCGCACCCGCGGGGGACAGCGGGCCCGCCGCTTCCACGGAAAGCTTTGCCGCAGCCCGGTTTTCTTCAGTCGGCTGCATCAACCATCTGACCGCGGCAGCGGCGGCGGCTCTGTCCGGAGGCGTGAGATTGTCGCCCAATGCGTGCTGCATACAAAGACAACCCCACCAGATGGTTTCGCGCACCGGGAGAGCATGCGCCATGAAATCGATGGCCTCGAGATACCTCTTGTTCTCCACCAGGACGGTGACAAATTCCTGAGGGGTCATCCCGTCACGAAGCAGTTTTTTCGCCGCTCCCGCCAGATCGAAATTCGCGCAGATCTCCGCCGCCGTTACCGCCTGGATATTGATGAGAGTTGTTTGCGCCATGGCGGAACCTCAGTTGATGTGAACCATGAGCCCCTTGATCGTGATGCCTGCCGGCGTCATAATGATCGAACTGGGACCCACCTGGAGGGTGAGGTTCACATCGCTCTCAATGAGTATTCCCTCGTCTCCGTTGCCCGCTTCCATCGTGATGCCGTGCTGAGTCATGTACAGGGATTGCATGCTCTCGGCCGTGAATCCGCGTCGGAGTCTGATATTGTTCGCGTCTCCCGTATAGATCTCCACGCCATTGGTTGCGGTGGAGCTGGCGGACGGCATCTTCGGCGGCCCGGTGGTGATGCGTACGCCCTGGGAACCATGGACTTCCACGCGGCCATTTTGGGTGGAGTCGTCGCTGCCGGCAAGAAGGGAGAGGACGGGAATCAGGGGGGACCCCTCATGTTTCTGGGCGGTCAATGTCATGACGTTTGCACCCTCGGAGTACCATCCCTCATGCATCGTCGCTATCGCGGTCAAGTCGCCTCCCGAGCCCGCGCCAAAGGGCTGTTCATGCACGGCGGTGTTTTCTTCCACCGCCGGCCGCATGCGGCGAGTGCACCGATATTTGAAAATGTTGCGCATAAGATTCACCTTTATTGAGAAAAGTCCTGCTTTTCGCCCTGGAAGTGACCCTCCTCCACGGCGATGGCCACGGGCGGAGCAACCGCGGCTGCCATGATTCCCACGAAACTGAGCGCTCCGAGGAAGTCTTCACCGAGCGTGGAGTGATCCGGGGTGGGCGCCGCGTACAGAGTCCTCAGTCCGTCGGCCAGGTTTTGCTCCAGGCCTTTGTAAAACATCTGCTGCGCCATGAAGACCGCCAGAAGAAGGTCCATCGTCGTCTGGAAGACGATCACGATGGTGGCCCGGCCGTCTTCATCTCCGCAGAGTCCATAAGCGATGGCGTAGGCAATGCAGGCCGCGCCGATTAAAGAACTCATGGCGATCATGAAAGGTTTGTTTGTGCTGGCGTTTATGGTGACGGGCTCGGGTCCAAGATTGATTTGAAACTGGCGTCCCCAATTGATGGCTGTGTTTGTCCCGATCGTCATTTGCAGGTTCCCGCCCAGTCCACTGCCGAACATCCCGGAGAGAGTCGCGCTGCCGGGCACGTTCAGCAGATCGAGAAGAGCAGCGGGGTTGACACAAAGCTGGAGGTTGCTTCCGACCGCAACCTGGTGGTTCAGGCCAACGGCGACTTGAATGTTCTCGCCGTAAACCATTGCGGAGTTCACACCGGCGACGGACTGGGGATCGGGGTTAGCCCAAGGCTGAAAGCTCGACATGACTATCCTCCTCCAGGAATGCGGCCGACGGTTAACATGGACGCGCCGGGAATTCGTTGTCCCCTGTTCCGGCCAACTTTCATTCGGGTGTCGAATTCCGCGTGCAGGGTCATGTGGCGTTCGGAATGGATGGAGGTATGCTCATGACCTTGCTCATCGAAGAACACGATTCCGTTGAAATTCTCTTTGGAAGAGCCGTTCACGCTTGCGGATTTGATTCCGCCAAGTTTCTTGCGCAAGGGAAGCCGAAACGGCGGCATATTGTCCGCGTTATACACGCTGCCAACGATGAGGGGCCGGTCGGGATCGCCGTCCTCAAAAGTGACGACCACTTCGTGGCCGATGCGAGGCCAGAAGAATCCGCCCCAGCCTTTACCGGCCCACACCTGGGCGACACGCACCCAGCAGGAACTGTCGGCGTTCATCTTGCCTTCGCGATCCCAGCGGAACTGGACTTTCACACGGCCGTATTTATCGACAAAGATTTCTTCGCCCGCGGGGCCGGCCACAGTGGCCGTCTCGATACCGGTAATCAACGGACGCGCGGTCACGCGCTGGGGACGGAAGCGCAGCGCCTCCGGAATACAGGTAAAGCTGTTTTCGTAATGGAACGCGGATACATCCTCCTTATTGCTGCGATAGGATTCATCGCGGGCAACATGTTCGATCCGGGTGAGCAGATACGCGGCGTCCGCGTCGAAATGACGTGAGAGTGTGAACTTGTGTCCGGCGGTGAACTGGCCGCAATCGCTTTTCCCTTCAAGGTTGATGCTCCGAACCTCTTCCTGCTCCATACGCAGCCTGATGGTGCGCGTACGATCTTCGAAAATGTGCGAAATGTCCGAGGGCCGGTCTCCGCCCGAGGAATCGACGCCGTCGAAACGCTGAGCGTAGCAGCCCGGAAAATCGTAGAGTTCCAAGTCCTGGTTGGCCAGATTAAGCTTGTGGGTGACTTTACCGACGGGGATGTCGCCGATGGTCTTTTCGTTCGCCTCGAGACGATTGGCCGGAATCTCGAAGCAGTAATCCCAAAGAGTGCATTCGCCGGCGCGCACTTCCTGGGTCTTTTCCCAGGCAGTGACGCGCATGTCGGTCCGGTCTTCGCCGACGGTTTCCTCGTAGATCGCAGTGCATTGACCGGGGACGGCGGGATGCTTGTTGGGGATGTCGGTGACCACCATCTGGTGATTGCCGTCGGAGTGCTTGAAAAAATAATAGATCCCTTCTTCCTCCATCAGGCGGCTGGCAAAATCGAAGTCCGACTCGCGGTATTGCACGCAGAAGTCGCGCTGGTAATACGTTGCCGAAATTTCGTAAGCGACGTCGAAGCCCGAGAGCAGTTCGCGGAGAATATCGGGCACGGTGATGTGCTGGAAAATCCGGCTCCGGACTTTCTTCGTCAGAAGCCAGAGCTTGGGGACAATCTCGGCGCGGAAGTATGTAAACGTCTCGTCGCGCGCACCCTGACTGAAGCGCTTGACAATGCCGTTGAAATAGCGTTTCCCGCCGTCCCGCAGCCGCATTTCGACGGTCACGCTCTGGCCCATAATCTTGTCGAAGCGGACATCCTCGGTCAGATCGGCCACCAGGTTTACTTCGAAAGCAAACAGGTGCGAGATCTCCTCGTGACCGTGTAGTCCTCTGATCAGCAGGGTGTCCGGGCCAAGGGGCGTGGTTATCTTAAGCGGCCTGTCTATTTGTGTGTAACTTGTCATTTCTATCGCCTTCTACCCCACATGCGAAAGTAAGCGGCGGAAGCGATCATGTGTTGAAGGAAAAAAGGCGGAGTGGAATGGAAGAAACGCACCCCTGGATCCGACGACGCTGCGGATTCGAGCGTGTTTTTGGCAGCGCATGGCGCCAGAACACCGGGAATGTGGATGCGAAGTTCCTGGATGGTGTCACGCCGGCGGGCCTGGAGAAGCTCCTTTGAAGAAGTGTTTTATCCCGCTGGGGATCCTTCGGTAGAGCCGCCGCCTATGTAGGCGAGGAGGGTGGTGCCCTGGAATCGCTGGAGGTTCCGTTCATTCCAGAATGCGGGATGATTGACCAGTTGCCCAATGGAATGGCCGCCGTGACTGTCGGTCCATTTCGCCTGCTCGGGTATGACGCCATCCACCGCCACGCTGATCGGAACAAACCAATCTTCCAGGTCGTGAGTGGTGTGCAACTGCTCCAGGAGCGCTTCCTTCAGTGACTGCGCCTTGTTCTGCTGCACCTTAATGCTCCGGCCAGAGACAGTCTTCCACCATAAACGCTTGAACCCCGGACGAACGGTCCGGGGTTCATCAGCAGAAGCTGAGTGCGCAGTCCTCAGGGCAGCGTGGAGCTGGACGAAAACGGCGGCGTGACCAGACCTACTATCTGAGTGACCACCAAGTTGGTCAAGTCCCTATAGACACCGATCTCGGCAAACTTCCCAGCAGCCAGATTCGCAACCTTGTTGAGACTCCCCGCGATGACGTTGGAGCTCATCTCCACACCATTAGGGGCGCGGTTGGCCCACGCACATTCGCCGGGTCCGGGACTTGCCGCATCCGCTCCCTGGCTTGCCCATTTGAAATAGGTCGTTCCGGTAGTGGTCGTCAGGGGACCCTGACAGTAGAGCGGGAACGCCTTCACACCGGACAGCGTGTAGATCAACGTGTTCTTCGGCGAGCCGAGGCCCGTGACCAGATCGTAACCCGTCCCTCCGCAGTAGCTGTTGCCGGTTTTGTCCGGGTTGCAGCCCGTGACGACGTCGTGGAAGTTTGCGTTGTAGTCGCCGGTCACTGTGGTGGCGTAAAACGCGGGGTTGGCGTAGCCGATGCTCGGCGCTCCAGTGCTGGCCGCCAGTTCATTCACCAGGGCCATGAAGCCCGCCCACAGCGGCGTTGCCTCGCTCGTGCCATTTACATTGGTGGAGGCACCTTTAAAGAAGATGTTTATGTCGTTCGCCATTGCGCTCACGTCCGGTACATTGCGATTGGAACTGGAGGCCCCGTTGACACCGGCGATCCACACCTGCTCGGGCGGGATCGGAACGGATGCCTCGATTCCTCCGCCACTGTTCCCCCAGGCTGTCTCGATGCTCCCGTAGGACGTTCCGTTTCCGGTCATGTTGAGGACGGTGCCTCCCACAATCGTGATCGAGGGGAACTGCCGGCAATCCAGGCTGCCACTCACGTATTTTGGAAATACGCCGACGATGTAGGCTCCGCTGTCTCCAGAGGCCTGAAAAAACGACTGGCCATGCATGCCGAGTTCCAGCATGAGGTTCACATCCGTCGTCGTCCCGCTGTACCAGAACCAGGAAGAGCTGAACTGTTTGATGTCCTCTCGATCGGTCATGTTGGTGAGGATCGTGGTCGGACTGCCGACGAAAACGACAACCTGAGCTGCCGGGGCCATGGAGAGCGACGCTTCGATGTCGAGAGTACCTTCTTTCCCGGGCGTGAGGACGGTCTTCGCCGGAACGATCTGAACGGGGAGGAAGCTCTGACCGGTCTGTTTCGCGTAGCCGTTGATGTCGCTCTGAGCAAAACCGTCCAGCATGAAGATGCCGATCTTCTCGCCTTTTCCGGTCAGCGTCATCTGCGGGGCGTACGCATTGCGGAAGTCGGTTCCCTGATAGGTTCCGCCGGATCCGGAGCCGCCGGCATTCGTGGGCACCATGAAGTTGTCGAGTCCGCCGATGTGCTCCACCGGAACCGGGAGCGCGAGAGAGGGCTCCGCGTCGGGGGCGAAGAACACGGTTCCGTCTCCACGCAGATGATTATTCAGATGAACACCGAGAGCCGGTTCGATATCGGCGACCGAGCCCTCGACGTTGACGACGAAGCGGTTTCTGTGCGTCGTCACGGTAAGGTTATTCGATTTGGCCCACTCGACGACGGACTGATAGTCGGCGGGCGTTGCGCCAAACCGGTCGGCGAATTGCTCCGGCGTCAGATACTTTCGATAAGCAGGGCTGCGGGGGTCCGCGATCGACCTGGCGGTCTCGATAAGCTCGGACCTGTTCGGGATCACCAGCCCAATCGTCAAGGTTAATTGCGTCGTAGGCGGGACACGGCCCTCTACCGGCGCGCTCCGCATCTCCGCGGTCAGATGACCGTTGAGATGCTGGCGGGAGGTGCCTGGAATCGCAGGTTGCGCGACAGCCAGAGTGGCCGGAATTACCCAGAGGGCGACAAGTAAAGGTTGAAACCGGCACTTCGACTCATTCAATCTGTCGAGGCGCGGCGAGTGATTTTGTGTGTTGATGCGTTTCATACAGTTCTCCAATCTCTTTTCAAGGTGGCGACCTAATAGCGCGCGTGTTACGGATGCGCTCGCCGCTTCATCTCTTCATGCGAAGGCCAGGCCGAAAAACGATCATGCAGCGAATTGGTTTAGCGGAAGTGACCCCTACGTCCAGCGTTTTGTCGGGTACATAAAAGGGACTCCATCCGACGAATCGCCTTCCATTGGTACGAGAATCGCGAACAATTCCGCTTGCTGTTCCCCGAACCCGAGTGATGAATGTGACGACCGCGAAGTGTGGTCAACAGCCCATAAGGAGGGTTATGGTATCTCCCCGCGATTCTGACATCATCGAACTTTGGCTCCAGCGCCAGGGCAGTCCGCACACCCGCGGCTGCTACCGGCGCGACGCCGGCCTGGCTCCCATTTCCCGCGCTCGCACCCTGGCGGTCAGGAGCCTGTTCGGGTTCTGCCAGCGCACGCGCTATGTTTCCGGCAATCCCATTTTTTAGAGAGCCATGCACTCCCGACGCGCTTTCGAAGGCCGGCAGGCACCCGTATTCGTGCTCGTGGTCTAAGACGGGCAATCCACCAGGCGCAAAACTGGCACTGTGTGTTTTAAAGCGGGCCGCTGTTTAGCTACATCGAAAAGGTCAGGCCGCTCGCCAGGCCGCAAAATGAACCGCAACCAGGCCCGACGACCTGCCTTTCGTCCGGATTCGCGTCGGCTGGCCTAAGAAAGCCGGAAGCGGCACACGACGCCGACATCGTCGCAGTACCACATGTTTCCTTCCCAAATCGTCATGCCGTGCGGCAACGGATCTGTATCGGCGAGTTGAATCTTCTCGACCATTTCACCAGTTTCGGGATCGTGCTTGAAGAAGGCGTTCAGATTCGAATCCGCGACCCAGAGATATTTGCCTTCCCATCCGATGCCGTGCGGGCGGTTTCCCGCAGTCGAGAACTTGGTTTGAACCACCCACGTCTTCGGATCAAGGCAATATACGGTGCGGGCAGGCGGGACGGCGAACCAAAGTTTTCCATCCCTCCATTCCTGTCCGTGCGCGCCGGTTCCGGGCGCCATTGCTCCTTGAATCTGGCCCGCCTCGAATCCTCCAACCTGTTTGGCCCCGGATTGAGGCTGCGGTGGGTTCGCACGCGCAAGCGGGCTGCGGCGGGCCTTCGGGTCACCGACCATTTGATAAATGACGCCCGCGCCGGGCGTGAAATGACGTTCGAGCGCCTTGCCGGTGTGAGCGTCAACGCGCACAATTTGACGATTATAAGTGGATCCGACCCAAAGCGTTTCGCCGTCGAAAGTGATGCCACTTGATCGATCGGTCTCTGTCTCGAAGGAGCGCAGCACCTCCCCTTTGTAAGTCACCAGGTAGGCTTGATTGCCGGTGCCTTGATCGATGATCCATAATCCGTCCGAGGTTGCCTGCAACCCGTTCGGCTTGGGGTCGTCACCGGTTGATTTGAAAACGATCTCAACTTTGCCGCACTTCCGTGTGGGAATTTTGCTGAGATCCAGAGGGAGTGCGCCCGCCATGGGAGCCGCCGCGGCCACCGTGAGGAATGTCCTGCGGTTCATTTGGTAACCTTCCTTTCGTTTCGGGACGGAGCCAGAACCAAAGATAAATGATAGCTTTGTATAATTTCAACAAGCAATCGGCGGAAAACCCCAAACTAAATCGAGGGAATCGAATCCTCAGGTTTCGGACGAACACGCTTGCCGCCGGCAGTGGAAGCATTCCCGAGACGGTCCAGTTCAGTGGCCTTCTCGGTCAGCATCGCTGCAAGTTTTCGAGCGCCACCGCTGGTCATGCGGCCCCATTCGACATGGTCCGAGAACTGCATCACGATATGTCCAGCCGGCATCCGAAAACTAATTCCGAGCTTAAGTTCGTCGTACTTATTACCGAGCAGTCTGTCGGCTTCTCCGGTCCTGATGAAGACTGAGTTTGGCCTCCAGGAAAGAACCAATTGTGCAGGACAGGCGCGGAGCCGCAAACTAAGAGTACATGAACTGTTCCAACGCGGCATTCTTGGTTCGCTATACGGTTACTGAATTTCCTGACGGCGGTACTCCCTGGTGATCCAGCCGACCTACGCCGCCGCCCAGTTGGCGGCCAATCGCATTCATCGCCATTTGGCGACTCAGTCCAATCCAGCGCAATTTTCCACTGAGCACGTTGCGTCGCTACCCGATGAGGCGACACTAGCCGCCTTGATCGACGCAGCATTCTGGACCAGTCTGCGCCGGGAGGAAGGCTACGTCCCCCGCATTTCTCTCGCGTTCGTTGCGCCAGGGCAAGTGGGCGATGCCATCTCCTTCGCAGTTTCGCTTTCGCTGGAACCCAAGGATCTCACTAAACTCGCCGGAGCTGTTGAGAGGATCGGCCTTCATCTTGCCGTTTGGCAGCAGAACGGTGAACTGTGCGTTTGGGGCATCACCCGCAACCTGCCGGCATTTTGTGTG
>Ga0210394_10005523_pt1 | contig 14140 bp, 12 predicted proteins | sample IncBWC12MmetaG_FD_160121 | JGI IMG/M metagenome (GOLD analysis project Ga0210394, IMG submission 160121) | Forest soil microbial communities from Barre Woods Harvard Forest LTER site, Petersham, Massachusetts, United States - Inc-BW-C-12-M | ecosystem: Environmental > Terrestrial > Soil >...
CGTGCTTACAATTTGGTGGAGTCCATGCGCAACGCTGGGAGGGAAACAGCCATCGTTCGTTTTCTGTTTCCACGATCAGCAACCCCTGCGTCAGTGCGACGAGTTGCCCTCGGTGGTGACTGTGCTCTGGCGTCCAGCCCTCGACCATTCGCCTCTTGAAGTCATATGCCAGCACAGGCGTATCGCTCTCGTAGAGACGCCGCAGTTCTTCCATATTCTGCACCGAGAACATGGATTTACGAACTTGACCCTTTTCCGACATAGTTCGCCACTTTCCCGTTAGCGGAACAAAACAAAACTCAGTTAGAGTACGCGGCAGAATAACGAAAGACAACTCCACCGAATCCACATTCGAAAGGCGGAACGAAAATGATCCCGAGCTTTTTGCAGAAGCAAAACACACGGCGCGGAATGTTGCGAAATTGCGCCGGCTTCGCGGGAAGCGCCCTTCTGGCCCAACTGTTTCCGGCAAGTCTTCCAAACGCCGGCGTTCCTGCTCTTTGTCAGCAGGCGGCGACGCCTCCAACCGACTCTCTGGGGGCCATGCGCGCGCAGATGGGCACCGTACCTATCCACTCGCAACCGCTCGCGGAAAATCTCACCTTACTTTCCGGCCCTGGGGGAAATGTTGTGGTGTTGAACGGGCCCGACGGCAAAATCGTAGTCGACACGTTTCTTCTGCCGGCCTGGCCGAAGTTGAAAGAAAATCTCGATGGGCTCGGCAATGCGCCGCTGAAAACGGTGATCGACACGCACTGGCATGTCGACCACACCGACAATAACGCCAATCTGCACGCCGCGGGCGCCACCGTGCTGGCCCACGACAACACCAAGACCCGCATGGCAGAGCCACACGACAGCGCGCTTATGGGCTTGCACTTTCCGGCATCCCCTGCGGATGCTTTGCCGCAGCAGACCTTTAGCAGCAGCAAAGAACTGCACGCCAACGGTGAAATTGTAATGCTGCAATATTTCCAGCCCGCGCACACCGACACGGACATCTACATTCACTTCCAGAAGGCTAACGTGATTCACATGGGCGATACTTTTTTTAACGGCTTCTACCCGGTCATCGACGCCAGCACCGGCGGACAAATCAACGGAATGATTCTCGCCGCCGATAAAATTCTCACCTTGGTTGACAACAACACTAAGATCGTTCCGGGGCATGGCCCGCTGGGCAACAAAGCCGATCTGACCAAGTTTCGGGACATGCTGGTTGTGGCGCGCGATCGTGTGCAAAAACTGAAGACCGCCGGCAAATCGGCCGGCGAAATAGCGGCGAGCAAACCGTTTGCGGACCTGGACGCCACTTGGGGCAAGGGGTTTTTCAACGGCGATGTTTTTGCGCAGGTGGTGTATTCGGCGCTTTGAGTCGCGATGCTCAGCGAGGCAAAGGCCCGGTCGTTCTGCGGTACGCGCGCTGTCGCTGATCCAATTGAGGCTCCTAGGAACCGCTGGTCCCATACTTTTGAGCATCGTAAGTCAAACTCTCATGAGCGCGGGCGCGAGAGAAAGGTCAGGACAATTCAATGAGAAATGTAATCTACGCAATCAACCTTACCCTGGATGGCTGCTGCGACCATACCAAATTCAAACCCCCTGACGATGACGAAGTACATGAACATTACACGCACCTCTTGCGAGATTTTGACCTGCTCGTCTATGGGCGTAAAACCTATCAATTGATGGTTCCTTATTGGCCTGATATCGCAAAAAGCCAGTCCGAAACAAAAGCGGATATCGAATTTGCTCAAGCCTTTGTCTCCAAGAAGAAGATTGTTTTTTCACGATCGTTGGCCAGCGCTGAAGATGACAATACGAGAATTGTTCGTACGAACCTTCGCGACGAAATACTTAAACTGAAGCAAGAACAGGGCACAAATATTTTGGTCGGCGGTGTAGATGTTCCTTCACAACTAATGGAGCTTGGCCTGATTGACGAATATCGTTTTGTCGTTATGCCAACCATTGTTGGAGAAGGCAGACGATTGATGGAGGGCGTCAGCCTGCCTAAGAAATTGCAATTGAAACTGATTGAGTCAAAGCCATTTAAATCAGGATGTGTTGCGCTTCGTTACTCGAAACAGTGAGAGAGAACTCTGCAAGGCTCTGCCGGCACTTAGCAGACTGGCGTTTTCGCCCGCGGGTGGAAGGCTGTGGAGCCTTGATCGCTTGTTGCAGAGGCATCAACGGTCTAGCTGATTTTTGCGATTGTGCCTGCCGGCGGCGAGCGAGGATGTACTAACGGGCGGAATCAAATTAGTAGCGCCAACAAAGAACACTCAGTTGTCGGCAAATCGGAAGTAATCCAGATCGGGACATGCGATAGGTAACGAGAAGTCTTCGTGTTGTATCGGAAGCGCGAGTGAGCAAGCTGCACACACGAGCACGGTGTGTTTGCGCGCTTTCGATACAACGACTTGAAGGAATACGCTGGCGTTTGCGGCAGATGCGGGCTAATGGCTATGGGAATTCAATCTTTTCGCCCATCTGTAAGCTATGGGTTTTGCGGTACTTAGAAAATGAGCATGTGCCGGAACTGCAATTCGATGCGTTACGCTGGGGCATGACGCGCGGAGCATAGCACGCGAAGCGTCTGCCGCGCCAGCGGCTTCGTTCAAGTCGGCTAGTGTTTATCGATGAGCTGGCGCTTAGGCAATGTCATTCTGGGATGACGAGGTAAGCTATCCGGTAGCAAACTTAGCAGAGGTACCCGAATCCGATTTATGAGATGGGTTCTAATCCACCCGTAGACTTGTATCCGGCGGCAATCGATAATCTAGCGCTGAGGAGGACTCACACATGGCAGAGTCCAACGGCGATTTGATGGTCCGCGAGGTCGCTGATGGCCGGACCGACCTGGTTTTCGAGCTTCTTTCTCATGGTCACTCGGCACACGCAATTGACCACAATGGTGTGTCGCTCCTGAAGTGGTGCGCCTACTACGGAGACGTCAGCGCGATGAAGTTCCTGATGTCGCAGGGCGCGAAACTCGAAACTCTTGGGCACAACTTCGATCTGAACGGCGCGGCCTTCCACGGACATTGGCGGCTGTCGAAGTTTCTGCTCGAACAAGGCGCCGACGTGAATCGGGCCGATGAGGAGAGTGGCGAAACGGCGTTGCACAGCGCGTTATCCAAAACAGACCGTTTGGTCTACGACCTCGTGCTCAAAGTGCTGTTGTCCTACGGGGCGAATCCGAATGTGGCGACCAAGAACGGAGCCGAGACCGGCGCCTTCATGCGAGACTGCCGAACGAAGGGGGAAACCCCGCTCCACCGTGCCGCAGCATTCGGCGATGAAAACACAATAAGGCTGTTGATTGACGCCGGAGCCAAGATCAACGCCGAGGATGCGAACGGAGAAACTCCGCTAAGCTGGGCCAGTTGGTATCTGCGCCCCGCCCCGATACTGCGAATGCTCTGCTACGGCAACTTCAAGATTCATCCTGCGAATCAGCCGATGCGGGCGAACTTGTTGGGACACCCCACACTCTAATCTTTAACCAAGACAACTTCGACCAATGGCCGGTCATTCTGGCAGCGCTTCGATGATGATCAAATCAGTCGAAGTTGGAACCACTCGGTTGAGACGGAACTTCGCGCCGGCTAACAATTGGCGGTATTCTCCAACCGTGCGGTCCTTCCCGCCCGTCATCAGAAGCATCACTACATCCAGGAGTTTGCCCGCGGACGGAAGGCTCCCTTCCGGTAGCGCCCATTCCACCAGCAGAAGCGCGCCGTCCGGCGGAACCGCGCGGCGACAGTTGACGAGGATGGTGTGAGCCTGTTCGTCATCCCAGTCGTGAATCACGTGTTTCATGACGCAGGCCCGGCAACCGGAGGGCACTTCCCGAAGAAAATCGCATGACCGCATCGAACTGCGCGCATCCAGTTCACCGGCGAGGAAGCCACGCGCCTTCGCCCGCTCCAGAACGTCGGGCCGGTCTGCCAGTACTCCGCGTAGTCCCGGATGCGCCCTGAGAATCGCAGCGAGCAAGATGCCGTTACCGCCGCCGACGTCCATGATGCAGCCCCAATGACCGAAGTCGTAGGCACCGGCGATGACTGGACCGACGAGCGCCGAAAGATCCGTCATGGCATCGTCGAAGATCCGCGCGACTCCCGGATTTTTTTGCAGATATTCCCAGCCATCCATACCGAGCAGTTTGGATCTGGCAGGCTTTCCGGTTTGAATGCTGTAGAGAATCTCCCCAAACGAACTGTAGTAGGTTTCCGTTCCCCAGAAAATCAGCATGGACCGTACGGAACCCGGCACGCCGGTACGCAGGTAGCTGGACGAAGCGTTGTTTGCAAAGGTCCGCGGCGAAATCTCTTCGAAGATTCCCTTGCTTGCCAGGGCCCGCAACACTCGGTATAAGGCCGATTCATTGACTTCGAGTTGACCAGCAAGTTCTGGCGTTGTGCGCGGCCCATCCTTTAACAAGTCCGCGATGCCCAGCTTTGCAGCGGCGTGGAGCGCCTGGTGCATGATCAGACCGTCGCGCACGCGCAGCAATTCGAAAGGCGTCGTGGCGGCAGTCGGTTCTGTTGTCATAGCCCGTCCCCTGTCGGAACCGGCACTACTTCAATGGATTCACGATCCTCTGAATCGGACCTCCTCACTCGATAGCGGTATGGTCCGAAGGTGGTCATCAATAGCATCGCTAGTAGCGCCGCAGTGAAGAATCCGGCGAGCGGCACGGTATAGGATCCCGTTTTATCGAAGCCCACGGCCATCAGGTAAGCTCCTATGCCGCCGGAAATTCCAAACACAGCCCATAGCCAGCCAAACAATTCTCCAAATGAGCGCAATCCAAAGTAGCGAGTCGTCAAGTACCCGATTATGTCTACCTCCGCGCCTATGCCTAGCCCAACCAGCAGCGCCGCGACGCTCGCAAGCCATGTCGAATGGGATGCCGCCAGTATCCCTGCGCCGAGCGCCACGCCACCGAAGAAAAACGCGGCTACTCGCGGGGCGAAGATCAGGTCCAGCAGGTAGCCACAACCCACTCGCCCGACAAAAAGTCCAACTCCGAAAAGCGAACTGACGAACGCCGCCGTCTTAGCCGTGCTTCCCCGGTCGGTTAATATCGCGGGCAGGTGAAGGAAGCACGCGTGCTCGCTGGCGGTCACTAGGAAGAGCGCGCACGCCAGCATCCAGAATTCCCGCGTGCTGCTTCCCTCCCGCGCCGTCAGTCCCTCTGCATTGGTCGCGACATGAGTTGTCCCGGCGGCCTCCGCTAACCCATCCGGCAGCAAGCCCATGTTCTCCGGTTTCTCCTTCAGGAATGCCGCCACCACGGGCAGGGGCAGGAGCAAAATCGCGAAGCCGAAGACGCTGTACGAATGACGCCAACCGAAAGCCGTTATAAGGTGCTGCGCCACCGACGGCATCACAATCGCTCCCAGACCCATCCCCAGCATCATTACGCTTAGAGCCAGTCCTCTGCGCCTGTCAAACCATTGCGAGACCACGTGCGTGTAGGGCATGGCGCCCGCGCCGCCGGAAACGACGCCAAGCACCACGTAAAACACGTACAGTTCCCAAATCTTGGTCGATAGCATGTTGCTGCAAATCAGAATCAGCGCAAACGCCACCGTGAACGGAAGGAGCACCCTCCGGACGCCATACCGGTCGACCAACCTTCCGGCGATAGGAATACACACAGCGGACATCAAATTGTGAAATGTAAATGCGAGCGAAACGCTGGCACGCCCGGAATGAAGTTCCGCGCCAATCGCCTTCGCAAACACTCCAAAAGGGAATACTACGATCGTGGCAGTATTCAAGATGAGGCCGAGAGCAGCCGTTAGGGCCACCCACCAGCCGTAAAACACTCGGGGGCGTGCGTGTTCGGTGTTCATTCCGAATCCCCGAAAGGCGCCGGCTATAGAACGGCTCGGAAAGTCCATTTCTTTCCGAGCGCGCATGTTGCCCGAGGTACCCCGCCAGCCTGTGTTCGTTGCAGCGACCTGTCAACAGCTGGGCTCGACGTTATACCCAGGATCCCTCATAGTCAACGCTACCTGTGCGCTACCTATGTGCCCATCGGCTTGTTCTGCTGATGCATAGGTTCGGAGCTGAATAAACGCGGAACCCAAACCGGAGCTATAATCGCGGCGGTTCGGTGGAGGCCCAAAATGTATGCGTACCTTGTTCCTGTCGTCTTGCGTTTTCGTAGCGGGGCTTCTGGCGTCGCCCTTTGGTTCAGGTTCGCGTGAGGCTTCGATGCGCGAATTGGAAGTGACAACGCGGAAAGCGGTCGATGCGTTCAACGCGGCGTTCAACCGACATGATGCCAACGCGCTGGCGGAGTTGCTGACGGAAGATACGGTGTTTGAGGATACGTCGCCTGCTCCGGATGGCAGGCGGGTGGACGGGCGAAGCAATGTGGTCGCCTTTTGGCGCGAATGGTTCGAACGGAATCCGGATGCGAGGTTTGACGCAGAGGAGATCATCGTCAGCGGCGATCGCGCCGTTGTACGCTGGATGTATCACAAAGTCCGAAACGGACAGCCCTGGCATCTGCGCGGCGTGGACATTTTCACGGTGCGAGACGGAAAAGTCGCGGCGAAGCTGGCGTACGTGAAGGGCTAACGCGCCCACTCTCTGACCAGGGCGGCTCGGTTGCGTCCGAGATCGGGGCAGACAGGGTTCCTTGACGTGAATCGGGGGAAAAGGAAGTTGTGGCACGGTCTCGAGGGGAATCGCTCACGGTTTTCCGGAAGTGTCATGGCCGAAGCAGAGGATGTAGCCGTTGCAATCTTTCAGTTCGAACTCCTTCATTTCATAGAAGGCCACTTCCGGCTCGCGGGTGATTTCGGCGCCCTTGGTTTTGAATTCGCGATAGAGCGCGTCAACGTCGCGGCAGTTGATGTACGCGTCCCAAGTAAAGTCTGGATGGGCCATGTGGTTTGGGCGAATGCGGCCTTTCGGGCCGTTGCCGCTGAGGAAGAATTGCACGCCGTCGCGTTCCAGCATTACGAAGCAGGGCGGCTCGCCCCAGTAGCGCTCGAAGGAAAAGCCGAGCACGTCGCGGTAGAATTCCGCCGACTTCACGATGTCGTCCACGATGAAGCAGACGCAAACACAGCTTAGATTGCGCTGGGGAGTGTTCTCGTTCGTCACAATCCGCTCCTTTCGTGTGAGGCTGACGGTCCCACGCTTGGGCCAGTCCAGTTTTGCACTCTGCTTTAGCTTGTTAGATGTTGCGGAAATAAATTGGGCAGCAAAACGAGAGACCACTTGAGCTGAGATTAGGCTTTCTACCGCCCAGACCCCAAGACCCACCCTCAACAAACGAAGGTGGGGCACCCGGCCTTGCGCAACGACGACTCAGGGAGCTAGTTCTCGGTAGTATGCGTACGAATCGCTTTCGCCAACGGTCATCCAGCCGCCGTCCATAAATTTACGCGACACGCGAAAATAACGGACCGGCCGGCCATCGGGTGCCGGGGTTCCGTTCACGGTCACTTCGGCGCGCACGATCACAAAGGGTGCGCCGATCCTGCCATGCGCCGTGATCGACGTGAACTGTACGTCCCGCTGGAACACTTCCGGAAGGGTTTCGATAGGCGCGCCGTCGCGGGCCTCCGCCAGGATTCGCGCCACGTCCTTCGGGCCCCTGCCAGAGTATTCGTTGAGCAGTGTTTCACGCACGGCGTCCCGCATTCCATCCTCCACGGGACGGACACGCAAATACGTTTGAATCCCAAAGAATCCAAGCACTGCAACGATTCCGAGGACGGCGTGCCAACCTCGTAGCTGGAAGTTGTATTCGGCCATACACGATTTTCCCGGCAAGCGGAATCGCTCGCATATCTATTGCTATTGTCTCGCAAGGGAGGAGGCGCCTCATCCTTATGGCCCAAGGCGATGCTCCGAACGTCAACATGGCTTGCAGATCGCAGAAACCGCAAAGTGGGAACGAACGAGTGGGGCCAGTTACCTCGATGGTTCTACAGCGATGCACTGCACGCCGGCAATTGTTTCGACAGGTTTGCCGCGCGATTTTATGACGAAGTAGTAGGGGGCATGCCCGGAAATCGGTTTCCCGTCGACCAGATAGACGACCATCGGTTTTATCTGAGAATCCAAATCAAGGGCCGAAATAGTGATGTTTTGGTGAGAGCCGAAGTCGATGGCGATGCGTTCCCCTTGCGAGGCCAAAGCCGCCGCCGGAACCAACTGATCCAGAGTAACTCCCTCATAGATGTGCGTGGTCTTGGTCGCGGGATCGCTTTCGGTGACGACGGACGGTTGCATTTTCCGCAGGTCAGAAGCGCGAAGATAGCGGCTCTTGTTGTCGACCCTTATCTGCAGAAGCAATTGGGGGTCTTCCGCAAGGCTATAAGGCCGCCCGTATCTTTGAGAAAACGCAGCAGCCGGCATGAGGAGCAACAGAAGGAGTACGCGAAACTCTCTGAGCATCGCAGTCCCTCATTCGGATTCTAGCATAGTGGTTGCGCTCGTAGGGTTTGTGCTTGCACTCATCCAGAGTTGGCAATGGATAGCAGTCGGCGCTGCCGGGAAGCGGTATGTAGCGTAAAGAGAGATCGTGTAGAATCCGCCTTCCGAGGTGCGCCGCGTCATCTGAATCACCGACCAAGCCCCGTCAAGAGGCAGAAGCCGAAATCTGGCGTTAGGAATCGGCCCCGGGGCCGATGGCTACGACGAAATAGGTAGCCGGCGTCGAGCCAACATTTGTGATGCCGTGCTCGTCGTTGGAGCGGACGAAGCCCACCGACCCGGGGCCCAGGCGATAGCTGGTGCCGTTCACTGTGATTTCGACCGTACCGTCGCGGATCAGCCACATCTCCGAGTGCACGTGATGGTGTGGCGGATGCGGTCCGCCCCCAGGCGGCAAAGTCGTTTCGTGTACTTCGAGCGACTCCCCCGTCGGGAGCTTCCCTTTCAACACATTGCGGAATTGCGCGTTGTTCGAGGTCTGAACGGGCAGTTTGTCGAATGGGTACATCGCCGAGAGAACAGAGCCTTGCTGTTGAGCCGGGTCCTCCGCGCGCAACAGCGCGGGTAGCAGCGCGACGGGAATGGCTGAGCATAATTCGCGACGGGTTAGCGGCATGGGAATTCTCCGAGTGCTCTTGGAATTTCGCGCGGATCGAACATGAATGCAGATTACCCGCATTGCGCCGTCATATTAGGCGGCAGGCGGCGGCAAGTCAACGACGTGACACGACATGACACGACACGAGAGGAGCCCTTCGCTGCAACCGAGTCCCCAGACTCACCCTCAGAAAACGAGTGTGGGGCACACGCGCGACTCCGAAGAGCGACCCGGTGGCGAGCGGAAGGCAGGCTCCACCAAGGCTACTCGATGCGTAGGGCGTTCATGGGCGAAATGGAGGCGGCGCGGTTGGCGGGGATCATGGCTGCGAGGAACGAGCACATGGTCAGGGCGCAAGTTGCCACGGTGAGCGCCGGTGGATCCCACCAGGAAAGGCCGTACAACTGATTCGACAACAATTTGCCGACACCGACAGCGAGAGGCAGGCCGAGGAGTAGGCCGATCAGCACGCGAGAAAACGCACCGGTCAATATGAGACGAATCACATTGACGCGATTGGCGCCGAGCGCCATGCGGATGCCGATCTCGTTGGTTTTTTGCGCCACAGTGTAGGCGGTGACGCCATAGAGGCCGATCGCGGCGAGCAGCAACGCGACGATGCTGAAGAGTCCGGCGAGGCTGGCGACGGCGCGCTCCTGGTCAAAGGAGAGTTCGATCTGTTGCTTCATGGTTCGGATGCTATTGAAGGTAAGGCTGGGATCGATGTCCGCCAGTTTGCGCGTGAGGAGAGGTTCGAGTTCGCCCGTGCGGAGATTGGTGTTCAGCATGATGCCGCCGATGAAGTGGGACCGCAGCTCGATCTTTTTCATCAGCTCTTGCGGGTAATCGACGGTTTGGGTGAGCGGAACGAAGAACATGGGGCGCGCGGGCTGATCGAGAGCGAAGCCGGCGAACTTCGCGTCGCGAACGATACCGACGATGCGGAAGTTGCCGGAATTTTCCGGATAGTCTAGGCCGAAGTGTTGGCCGATGGGATCTTCGTCGCTCTTGAAAAAACGCTTCACGAATGTTTCGTTGACGATCGCCACGGGAGCGGTGGTTTCGTTGTCGGCCGCAGTAAAGGCGCGCCCTTTCAGAACAGGTATGCCCCAATTCTGCAAATAGTTGGCGGAGACGCGGTCCCAGGAAGCGCCGGATTCTTCGTTGAGCTTGCCGGGAGGGTGGCCGGCGACGATGATCAGTTCACCCCAGTTGTCGGTGAGGGGGTTGTACATCGCCAGGCCACTTCCCTGCACTCCCGGGATTTGATTCAACTCGTCTTCGAGACGGCGGTACATGGCCATTAGCTGGGGCTGCGTGTAAGTGGCGCGCGGACTGTTCATGTCGACTTCTACACGGCCTTGCACCTGATAGCCAAAATCCTGATGCTCGAGTTTGTTGAGGCTGCGGCCGAGCATAGTCGCGCCCGCCACCAGGACAACGGAAAGCGTGGCCTGAACTACGAGAAGAACTTTGCGAGCGATGGAAGAACGATCGGTGTTTCCGCGGCCCGAGCCGTGCAGCGCCTCGGACGGTTGGGTACGCGTGGCGAGCCACGCCGGAGCCGCGCCGAAGATAGTGCCGGTGAGAAGCGCCAATGCGAAAGCAAATCCGAGTACCGGAAAAGAAGGAGCCGTACTGATCGGCAAGAAATGGGCGCTGTGGAACGCGAGAGCCAGGAGCAATCGCGCGGCGGCGACGGCTACAACGAGGCCGACCAACGCGCCACCGACCGCGAGCAGAATGCTTTCGAGAAGCGCTTGCGAGACGATTTGCGTGGGGGTGGCTCCGACCGCCATTCGCACCGCTGTTTGGGCCCGGCGCGTCACTCCGCGGGCGAGAAGCAGGTTCGCTACGTTGGAGCAAGCAATCAACAATACCAAACCGCAAACGCCGAGCAGAAGCTTCAAGCTGCGGCCGTACTCTTCTTTCATTACGGCAACGCCCGCGCCGGCGGGAATCACGTTGAGAACTTGCTTCGGTAGCAAGTGCATGACGTCGGGCATCCAGTTCGCGGGATAGCCGGAATCGTACTGCATCCATTGGCGCAGAATTCCCGTCATTCGAGGAGACATTCCTTGCGTTGACGCGCCCGGCTGCAAGCGGCCGATCACGCGGAGCCAGGCGGAGATGGGTTGATGCAACAGGCTGCCTTCGGCGGTAATCAGCGGTTCCTGTTGGAGAGGAACCCAGATATCGGGAGGATCGCTTTCGAGCGTTTCGCCGAAAAAGCCGGCGGGGGCGATGCCGATTACGGTGAGGGGATGGTCCTCGACAATGAAGGTCGAGCCCACGACGGAGGGATCGGAGCCGTAGGTATTTTGCCAGGCACGATGGCTCAGCACCACGACCGGAGGAGCGCCGGGCTTGTCGTCTTCGGGAGTTAGCACTCGGCCGTAGAACGCGCCGACACCAAGTGTCGAGAAATAGTGGCCGTCGACGAATTCCGAACGGAGCGGCCTCGACGCAGTTTCCCTACCTTGGCGACGCACACTCATGCGGCCGCGGCCGGCCTGGAAAGCGGTGGTTTCTTCGAATTCTGGCATTTCCCTCTTCAGGCGCTCATACAAAGGAAACGAAACCATGCCCCAGGTATCCTGGGGACCGCCTTCAACGCAGCAGTCGTCGCCTTCGCCGACACGGTACAGACTGGCCGGATCGGTCACCGGGAGAGACCGGAGCATCACCGAGTGGATCAAAGAAAAAATGGCGGTGGTGCCGCCGATTCCCAGGGCGAGGGTGAGAATGGCGGTGGCGGTAAAGACAGGAGCGAGTCGGAACTGCCGAAGGGAGTAACGAAGATTGCCGGCCAGATCGTACATGCATACCTCCAACGGAATATGGTACGCATTTGTTGGCCGGAGAGTTCCCTGCGAAACGAAGCTATTCGGGACCGGGTGACGTTCGCTGCCTCGGCGTTTGCCGGCTGAGCGGTTTCCTTGGTTACCGAGGACCGTCAAGATATAGCAGTCGTGCGGACATGGGGGACTGTCCGGCTTTCGCGAACCACTCTTCGAACCACTCGAGGGTGCGCAGCATGTAGTCGCGGGCGTCGGCCGGTTTGGCGATGGCGTGGCCTTCGTCGGGATAGACCACGAACTTTGTGGGCACGTGCAGAGTTTCGAGCGCGTGCCACCATTCGATGGATTGCTCCATGGGAACTTCGCCGTCCCGATCGCCAACGAGGATGAGAGTCGGCGTCTTTACGGACTTGACGAAATGCATGGGATCGCTTTTGGCGTAGACGACGGGATCGTCGTAGATGGAAGCGCCAAAAAAGGGAATCATCCACTCGTCGAGGTCGTTGACGCCGTAGTAGCTGAGCCAGTCCGAGAGGCCGGCACCGGCGACGGCGGCAGCGAAACGGTGAGTGTGCGTCTCGGCCCACATCGTCATGTAGCCGCCGTAGCTGTGGCCGCGAATGCCGAGGCGTTTCGGATCGATGGGATATTGTTTGATGAGCGTGTCGACGCCGGCCATGATGTCCCGGAAGTCGCCGCCGCCGAAATCCTTTACGTTTGCCTGGGTGAATGCTTCACCCTGGCCGTAGCTGCCGCGGGGATTGGGGCATAGCGCAAAGTAGCCCATGGCCGAAAACGCGCCCATGGAGCGGCCGTCCCAAGCTGACAAGCATGCAGCGGATGGGCCGCCGTGAACAGTAACGACCAGAGAATAGGTTTTGCCGGGAGAGAAATCCCTGGGCAGCATCAACCACCCCTGAATGCGCATCGAGCCATTCATCCAATGGACTTTTTTCATTTCGCCCCATGCGGGCTTCAACCCGTCGTTCAGACTCGTGAGTTGCTTCCAGTTCCCTGCCGGGCCCGCCCAAACTTCCGGCGGCGCGGCCGGCGACTGGCGAACGATGGCGACGATTGGATTTTCGTTTGTGGAGGTGGAAACCGCGGCCCAAGCTTCGCCCGCAGGATGAGCAAATTCTTCGCCGGTCCAGAGTGTCTGTGGCGCGCCAGCTCCTTCGGCGTTGACGATGCCGAAGCCGGTATCGCCATCCACGATTTGGGCAAACGTGATGCGATGGGGCGCGGTCCATGCGAGGGCGGAGGGAGATGACTTAATGTGGGGCGTGATATCACGTGCGGCACCTCCGGCGATCGGAATGATGTGAATGTCGCCGCCAGTGGAACCCTCGTCGCTCATCAAACCTTCGATGAATGCAACATTTTCCCCGTCGGGAGAGACGCGCGGGTATGCGATTTGCAGCTTAGGCTTGTAAATTTCGCGCATCTCGCCGGTCTGGGCATCAAAACGGCAGAGCCGCGCGATGTACCAGTTTCCGTCGCCAGAACCGCGAGCGGCGGTTCCCACCCAGGCTTTTCCGTCAGGCGTCCAGTCGTATTCGTACACATATAAATCTGTGGGAGTGAGCTGCTGTAGCTGATCGGTGGAAAGGTCGAGCATCGCGATGCGTTGTTCGTAGATCTTTTCATCCACCACTCCCGATAGGGGCGTCATGGGTTCCAGTGGACCTGCGACACGAGGCATGCCTTCGACGAAGAGGAGGGCAAGTTTCGAATTGTCCGGGGAAAAGCGCGGAGCTTGGGCATAGCCTTTTAGTTCCCCGTGCTGCGTCAGGGCTGTGCCGTCGGCCGCGGACGTCCATATTTGTGCGGAGGGTGCGTTGCCGGGAAGATCAGCGAGGAAGGCGAGGCGCTTGCTGTCGGGGGACCAGGCCACGTCCCGCAGAGGCAGATTGTCCTTAACTGAAATTTCCTGGGAAGGGCTGCCACTCATGGGAGTTATCGTGAGTTTTTTGTCTGTCGTGTAAGCGATTCGAGAGCCGTCAGGAGAGATCGCGACCTCGCTGATTCGCTTCGCGCGGGGCATGGAGTCCAGAATCGCGGCGGCGCGGGAAGTGGAGGCGGGTTTGTCCTGCGCGGAAGCAACGGCGGCGAAGTGCAGGAAGGTGACGGCGCAGAACAGGGCTGAGTTCTTCGTGTTCATGGAAGACGTCATGCGCCTTTTGGCGCACCACAAGGCATGAAAATGGGGTTCAGCTGGCAGCCTCGAGCAGACGGGTCAGTCTGTGCCTGTGATACAAGCATCGTT
>Ga0210394_10005524_pt1 | contig 14137 bp, 12 predicted proteins | sample IncBWC12MmetaG_FD_160121 | JGI IMG/M metagenome (GOLD analysis project Ga0210394, IMG submission 160121) | Forest soil microbial communities from Barre Woods Harvard Forest LTER site, Petersham, Massachusetts, United States - Inc-BW-C-12-M | ecosystem: Environmental > Terrestrial > Soil >...
TCAACGCCTGGGCGAGCGAGACCGGATTGCCCTATACGCACCTGTCGCGGATTTGCGCGCTGTCAGCCGGCGAAAACCGCATGGAACAGCACTAGCGGCTTACCGCCATGGCATGGGGTTTGCAGCTACGACTAACGCCGTCATTGCGAGCGCCAGCGAAGCAATCCAGAGTGTCTCCAGAGACTTCTGGATTGCTTCGTCGCTTCGCTCCTCGCAATGACAGTGTAACAAGCTAAGAGACGCCATGCTCGGCTATCTCCTGCGCCGCCTGCTTGCCGCCATTCCCGTGATGGGCGTGGTGACGCTGTTCGTGTTTCTGCTGTTGCGGCTGACGCCCGGCGATCCCGCGGCCATCCTCGCCGGCGACAATGCGACGGCCGAGCAACTCGAGCGCATCCGCGTCTCGCTTGGGCTGAACGAGCCGCTCTACACCCAGTTCTTCACCTGGATCGGCCGGCTCGCGCACGGCGATCTCGGGACATCGCTGACCTCCAACCAGCCTGTTCTAAAGTTGATCGGCCAGCGCATCGAGCCGTCGATTGCGATCGCGGTCTCGACCATTGTCCTCTCCATTTTGATCGCCGTGCCGTTGGGGGTCATAGCCGCCTGGCAGCGCGGCACATGGATCGACCGCTTCGTGATGGGGCTGTCGGTGATCGGTTTTTCCGTTCCGGTGTTCGTGATCGGCTATGTGCTGATCCAGATTTTCGCCATCGACCTGCACTGGCTGCCGGTGCAGGGATATCGCAGCATCGCCGGCGGCTTCGGGCCGTTTCTCGAGCGGCTCATCTTGCCGACCCTCACGCTCTCTTTCATCTATGTCGCGCTGATCGCGCGCATGACGCGGGCCTCCATGCTGGATGTGCTCGGTGAAGATTATGTGCGCACCGCGCGCGCCAAGGGCATCAATGAGGCCGGCGTACTGCTGCGCCACGGCTTGCGCAATGCCGCCGTTCCCGTCATCACCGTGATCGGCACCGGCTTTGCGCTTTTGATCTCGGGCGTCGTCGTCACCGAAAGCGTCTTCAACCTGCCGGGCATCGGCCGCCTCACCGTCGATGCCGTGCTGGGGCGCGATTATCCGGTCATCCAGGGCCTGATCCTTTTGACCTCGGGCGTTTATCTCGGCGTCAATCTTCTGATCGACGTCGCCTATACGCTGCTCGATCCCCGCATCCGGTACTGAGGTTCGGCTCATGGCGATCGAGACGCTTCCTGAACCGACGATCCCGATCACTCGACCGCTTCGGTCGGCGCCTGAACTTCTGACCGCAACGCCTGTTATCGCCGCCGCCGCGGTCTGCCTCGGCCTTGTCATCGTTTCAGCAATTGCCGCACCCTGGCTCTCCCCGCACGATCCGCTTCTGCTTGCTCCCGCCCAGCGGCTGAAACCCGCCAGCGCGCAGTTCCTGCTCGGCACCGACGGCTATGGCCGTGACGTGCTGTCGCGGATTCTCTATGGCGGGCGGATCTCGCTTCTAATTGGTCTCGGCTCGGCGGTCTTCAGCGTCGGCATCGGGCTTATGATTGGATTGGTCTCCGGCTTCTTCAAATGGATCGACGCGATCATGATGCGCGTGATGGACGGGCTGATGGCCATTCCAAGCATTCTGCTCGCGATTGCCGTCGTTTCGCTCTCGGGCGCGAGCCTGATGACCGTCATGGTCGCCATCACCATTCCGGAAATCCCGCGCGTCGCGCGGCTGGTGCGTTCCGTCGTGCTTTCCGCGCGCGAGGAGCCTTATGTCGAGGCTGCGATTTCCTTGGGCTCGTCATTGCCGAAGATCATGCGGCGGCATTTGATGCCGAACACGATTGCGCCCCTGATCGTCCAGGGTACGTATGTCTGCGCGTCCGCAATCCTGACTGAGGCGATCCTGTCGTTTCTCGGCGCCGGCATCAGCCCGGAGACTCCGACCTGGGGCAACATCATGGCGGAGGGCCGCGCCTATTTTCAGATCAAGCCGTCGCTGATCTTCTGGCCGGGTCTCGTGCTTTCGATCGCCATCCTTTCCGTAAATCTGATCGGCGATGCGGCCCGCGACGCGCTCGATCCGCGCCTGAAGCAGCGTGGGGGTGGCCAATGACCCACAGTCTCGTCATTGCGAGGAGCGTCAGCGACGAAGTAACATCGTCATTCCGGGATGGTGCTTTAGCACCAGACCCGGAATCTCGAGATTCCGGGTTCTCGCTTCGCGAGCCCCGGAATGACGGTTGGAAGAGCTGGACATGACCTCCCCCGTCCTTGCGATCGACGATCTCGCCGTCAGCCTCGGCAGGCGTTCCAACAACGCGCGCATCATCGACGGCGTCTCGCTTGAGGTGCGCGAGCGTGAAACGCTCTGTCTCGTCGGCGAGAGCGGATCGGGAAAATCCGTCACCGCGCTCGCCGTGATGGGGCTGTTGCAGAAGGGTTCGCTGGCGCCGACTGGCGGCAGTATCAGGCTCGTCGGCGAGGAGCTGATCGGGGCCACTGCGCGCCGCTTGAGGCAATTGCGCGCCACCACCATGGCCATGATCTTTCAGGAACCGATGACGGCGCTCAACCCGGTGGTGCCGGTCGGACGCCAGATCGACGAGGTATTGCGCGTCCACACTAGGCTCGACGCCGGCGCGCGGCGCCAGCGCATCCTTGACATGATGGAAAAGGTGCGGCTGCCCGAGATCGAACGGATATTTGCTGCCTACCCGCACCGCCTCTCCGGCGGCCAGCGCCAGCGCATCATGATCGCGATGGCGCTGGTGCTGGAACCGAAACTCCTGATCGCGGACGAACCGACCACCGCGCTCGACGTCACCACGCAAAAACAGATTCTTAACCTGATCCGCGAGCTGCAACGCGACCGCGGCACGGCCGTGCTGTTCATCACCCACGACATGGGCGTTGTCGCCGAAATTGCCGACCGCGTCGCCGTGATGCGTCAGGGGCGCTTGGTCGAAACCGGACCGCTCGCCACCATCCTGCGCACGCCCGAGGCGGAATATACCCGTCACCTTCTTTCGGCGGTGCCGAGCCTCGTGCCGCGCGCACCGCGCGCGGAGTCGCAAGAGCCGGTGGCGCTGGAGACCAATAACCTCTCGAAAACCTACCGTGAGCGCAGCTTATTCGGAAAGGCCCGCGAGATGACGGCTGCCGAGGGCGTGACGCTGAAGCTGCGCAAGGGCCGCACCCTCGGCATTGTCGGCGAAAGCGGCTCGGGCAAATCGACGGTGGCGCGCTGCATCGTCCGCCTGATCGATCCGACCTCCGGCACCATTCATCTTGGAAGTCGCGAAATCTCCGATCTGTCGCGAAGGCTGCTGCGACCTTACCGCAAGAAAATCCAGATTGTTTTCCAGGACCCGTATCGCTCGCTCAACCCGCGTATCACCGTCGGCGAGACCATCACCGAGGGGCCGGTCAATTACGGCATGCCGCAGGCCCAGGCGCTGGCCAAAGCACGCGAGCTGCTCGAACTGGTTGGTCTAGCGCCTGATTCCGTCGCGCGCTTCCCGCACCAGTTCTCCGGCGGACAGCGCCAGCGCATCGCGATTGCCCGGGCGCTTGCGCTCGATCCCGACGTCATGGTGGCGGATGAAGCCGTCTCCGCGCTTGACGTTTCGGTGCAAGCGCAAGTGCTTGGACTGCTCGATCAAATCCAGGCCCGGCTCGGGATCGCGCTGTTGTTCATCACGCATGATTTACGGGTCGCGGCACAAATCTGCGATGATGTCGCCGTCATGCAGCACGGCCGCATCGTCGAACAAGGTCCGGCCGCGGAAGTCCTCACAAAACCGCAACAGGCCTATACCCGCGCCCTGCTTGACGCCGCGCCCGGACGGGGCTGGGATTTCGCCAATTTTAGGCCGGTGACGGAAGGCGTGGCTTGATTTTTTCTGCTGTCGTTGCAAGGCAGCTACTCCTTCTTCGTCATGGCCGGGCTTGACCCGGCCATCCACGTCTTTGTCTACCAAAAAGCGAAGCAAGACGTGGATTACCGGGCATAGGCGAGCGTAAGCGACGCCGTTCTTTCGAACGGCTACGCCCGGTGATGACGAGCAGCGGACACGGCATGCAAAACGGAATTGCTCGCTCGCTTGCGCCCTTTGAGGCTAGGGGTCTAACGTCCGGTCGTTCGATACTTTGAGAGAAACGATGCCCCGTATCGCCGTCGGCGGTTTTCTGCACGAGACCAACACCTTCGCGCCGACGAAGGCCAGCTATGCCGACTTCGTTCATGGCGGCGGCTGGCCTTCGATGACGCAAGGGGCCGACGTACTCAGGGTGATGCGCGACATCAATGTTGGCCTGGCCGGCTTCATCGGCGAAGCGGAAAGGCACGCATGGGAGCTAGTCCCGACGATCTTTGCCGCCGCCAGCCCTTGTGCCCACGTAACAAGAGATGCCTACGAACGCATTGCGAAAGTGATCGTTGACGGGATCGCGGCCGCTGGTCGGCTCGATGCGGTCTATCTCGACCTGCACGGCGCGATGGTGAGCGAACATTTCGACGACGGCGAAGGCGAAATCTTGCGACGCGTGCGGCAGGTGATCGGCGACAAGCTGCCGCTCGTCGCAAGCCTCGATCTGCACGCCAATGTCACGCCCGAGATGGTGCACCATGCCGACGCGCTGATTGGCTACCGCACCTATCCGCATGTTGACATGGCCGATACCGGCCGCGCCGCCGCGCGTCATCTGGCGCAGCTTCTGACAGGCGAAAAACGCCTCGCCAAAGCCTTCCGTCAATTGCCGTTCCTGATTCCCATCAATTGGCAATGCACCAACGACCAGCCCACCAAAGGCATCTATCAGCGGCTCGCTGCGCTGGAGAGCCAGACGGTGCCGACGCTGTCCTTCTGTCCGGGATTCCCGGCCGCCGATTTCTTTCATTGCGGGCCGAGCGTCTTCGCTTACGGGCAGACCCTGGCCGACGCGCAGGCCGCCGTCGAGCGTTTGGCGGCGCTGGTGGAAAGCCACGAGAGCGACTTCGACGGCCGCATCTATGAGGCCGACGAAGGCGTGAAGCTGGCGATGGCGCTTTCAAAAGCCGCGCGCAAGCCCGTTGTGATCGCCGACACCCAGGATAATCCGGGCGCCGGCGGCGATTCCGATACAACCGGCATGCTGCGGGCGCTGGTCCGCAACAAGGCAACACGCTCCGCGATCGGCGCGATTTGTGATCCCGTCGCCGCCAGGGCCGCCCACACAGCGGGCGTCGGCGCCACCATTTCGCTCGCGCTCGGCGGCAAATCCGGCATTTTGGGCGACGCGCCATATGAGGCGACGTTCATCGTCGAAAAATTGTCCGATGGAAAATTTGTCGCCCCCGGCCCCTATTTCGGCGGCCGCGACATGGACATGGGGCTATCGGCAGCGTTGCGGATCGACGGGGTGCGCGTCGTCGTCAGTTCGCACAAAGCGCAACTGGCGGATCAGGCGATGTATCGCTATGTCGGGATCGAGCCAACCGAACAGGCTATTCTGGTCAACAAGAGTTCCGTGCATTTCCGCGCCGACTTCGAGCCGATCGCCGAGAAACTTCTGATCTGCGCCGCTCCCGGCGCCATGCCCGCCGATACCACCTCGCTGCCCTGGAAAAAACTTCGCCCCGGCCTTCGCCTCAAACCGAACGGTCCCGCCTTCGTATCTTCGCCACGATCTCCCTCACCCGCCATCGGATAGCAAAATGCCAAATATCGACCGCATCGACGCCTTTGCCGACGAACTCACCGCCATCCGCCGTGATTTGCACGCCCATCCCGAGATCGGATTCGAAGAGGTCCGCACCTCAGGCATCGTCGCCGAGAAGCTCGCCCAATGGGGCGTCGAGGTTCATCGTGGGCTAGGTGGCACCGGCGTTGTCGGCGTGCTCAAAGGCAAAGGTTTCGGCGCAAGGCGCATCGGTCTTCGCGCCGATATGGACGCGCTGCCGATGGAGGAAAACACCAACCTGAAATGGCGCTCGACCATTCCCGGCCGCTTTCACGGCTGCGGCCATGACGGTCACACCACCATCCTGCTCGGCACCGCGCGCTATCTCGCCGAGACCCGCAATTTCGACGGCACCGTGCATTTCATCTTCCAGCCGGCGGAGGAAGGTCTTGGCGGCGCGCGCGCCATGATCAAGGACGGCTTGTTCGAGAAATTCCCCTGCGATGAAATCTACGGCCTGCACAACGCGCCCGACCTCGATCACGGCGAGCTTGCTATACTTCCGGGGCCCGCCATGGCGGGGGCGGATTTCTTCGACATCACGATATCCGGGTATGGCGCCCATGGCGCGATGCCCGAGCGCTCCAGGGACCCAGTGGTGATTGCGATGGCGCTTGGGCAAGCGCTGCAGACCATCGTCAGCCGCAATGTCTCGCCGAACGAACCGGCCGTGCTCTCGATCACGCAAATTCACGCAGGCTCCGCCTATAACGTGATTCCCGGCGAAGCCAAGCTCGCCGGGACCGTGCGCGCGTTCTCCGATGACGTGCGCGCACAGATCCGCGAACGGATGCACAGCCTTTGCGCCGGCATCGCGGCTGGCTTTGAGGTCGAGATATCTGTCGACATCAGGGATATCTTCAGCGTGCTGGTGAACCAGGAAGAGCAGTGCAAGGTCGTTGCCGATGTCGCGCGCACGGTGGTCGATCCCGCAAAGGTATTGACGCGCTCGAAGCCGAAGATGGGCAGCGAGGATTTCGCCGACATGTTGCACGCCGTCCCCGGCGCCTATTTCTGGCTCGGCCATGACGGCTCGGTGCCGGTGCACAATCCTGGCTACACGCTCGACGACAAGATTCTGCCGATCGGCGCCAGTATGTTCGCCCGCATCGTTGAAACCCGCTTGCCCGCTGGCCGTTAGCTTTCTTCAAGGAGCTGCCATGATTGAGGAAGCGGCTAGCGGCGCCGTATCCGCGCTGCACGATCTCAGCGCGACCGACTTGATCGCGGGTTTTCGAGCCAGGCAATTCTCGCCCGCTGAAGTGCTTGACGACCTGCTCGCGCATATCGCGCTGTGGGAACCTCACATCAAGGCGCTCTACGCGCTCGATCCGGAAGGCGCGCGCAAGTCCGCCAAGGCCTCGACCGAACGCTGGCAGAAGGGCGAACCGATCGGGCCGCTCGACGGCGTTCCCGTCACCATCAAGGACAATATCGCGACCAAAGGCGTAGCCGTGCCGCTCGGAACCGCTACGACGAGGCTCGAGCCGGCCGAAGCGGATGCGCCGCCGGCCGCGCGGCTGCGAGAGGCCGGCGCGATCATCTTCTCCAAGACCACGATGCCGGATTTCGGCATGCTGTCGTCGGGCCTTTCGAGCTTCCACCCCCTCACCCGCAACCCGTGGGACCTCCGGCAAAATCCGGGCGGCTCGAGTGCGGGCGCGGGCGCTGCCGCCGCCGCAGGCTACGGCCCGCTGCATCTTGGCACCGACATCGGCGGCTCGGTGCGGCTGCCAGCCGGCTGGTGCGGCCTCGTCGGACTGAAGCCGAGCCTCGGGCGCGTACCGATCGATCCGCCCTATGTCGGCCGTGTTGCCGGCCCGATGACGCGCACCGTCGACGACGCCGCGTTGATGATGAGCGTGCTGGCAAAGCCCGATCGCCGTGACGGCATGAGCCTGCCGCCCAACGACATCCACTGGAAGACGCTCGACAAGCCCTCACGCAAATTGCGCATCGGACTTTTGCTCGATCTTGGCGTGGGGCAGGCGCTGGAACCGGACGTGCGCGGCGTCGTGACCAAGGCGACCAAAGCGTTTGAGGCCGCAGGCGCCGTGGTCAGCGAAGTCAAAGGCATCCTGACGCGCGAGATGCTCGACGGTCTCGACAACTTCTGGCGCGCGCGTCTGTGGGACGATCTTTCCAAACTCACCGCCACCGAGCGCGGCAAGACGCTTCCCTATATTCTGAAATGGGCGGAAGGCGGCGCAAAGCTATCCGGCGTCGACGTGATCAGAGGCTTCAACACCACCATGGCGATGCGGGCGGCGGCCGCAAAGCTATTTGCAGACCTCGACTATGTGATTTCGCCGGTCGCGCCAATCGTGAAATACCCCGCCGAGTCGGCTGGTCCCACCAATGATCCGGACAGGCCGTTCGAGCATATCGCCTACACCGTTCCTTGGAGCATGGCGGAGAACCCGGCGATCTCGATCAATGGCGGCTATGACGCGGCGGGCTTTCCGATCGGCGTGCAAATCGTCGGTCGCCGCTTTGACGATCTCGGCGTGCTCGGCATGGCGAAAGCGTTCGAGACCCTGCGCGGCGCGCAACGGCCGTGGCCGAGCGTGCCGAAGAGGTAATCGTTGATCGATTATCGGCTGTCATGCGCGGGCATAGCCGTTCGAAGAACGGCGTCGCTACCGCTCGCCTTTGCCCGCGCATCCATCATCTTCAAGGATGGATTGCCGGGTCAAGCCCGGCAATGACAACTCATTTTCCAGAGCTTCGCCGCGTCAGCGCATCCCTCAGTAGCGGCAGGCGGTCATTGCCGAAATACATGTCGGTCTTGTCGAGAAAGATCGTCGGCGAGCCGAAGCCGCCACGCGCCATGACCTCGTCGGTATTGGCCTTGAGCTGGTCCTTGATCTTTTGATCGCCGATGCCGGCAAAAAACGCTTTCGGATCGATGCCGGCGCGCTGGCAGACCTCGGTCAGAACCGCATCCTGCGAGATATCCTGATCCTCGCCCCAATAGATCTGAAACACGGTGCGGGCAAACGGCAGCATGTCGTTGCCGAGCCAGATGCAGCCCCGCATCGCCTTGACGCTGTTCACTGGGAATACCTTCGGCCGCATCAAGATGGTCAGCCCGGCGATACGCGCCCAATCCGCGATGTCCTTTTTATCGTAAGCGATCTTCGCGGCGACCGGATTTTCGCGCCTGGCGTAGACGCTGGGGTTGATGGTGTTGAAGATGCCGCCGACCAAAATCGGCCGCCACGAGATCTCCTCGTCGAACTCCTTCGCCAACAGCTGGATGTTGTGAAAGGCGAGATAGGTCCAGGGGCTGGAACAGTCGAAGAAGAACTCGATCATGGCGTTTCCTTATGTTTCAGTTTCGTCATTCCGGGATGCGCCGCAAGGCGCAGACCCGGAATCCATTGTGCCACAAATATGCTGGGAGAAATGGATTCCGGGTTCGCGCTGACGCGCGCCCCGGAATGACGGAGAGTCACTTCTTCTCCGCCATCTCCTTCGCGCGCTGGCCGAACATGTTCTTGCGCGACTCTTCGTCGAACGGCTCCTTGACGAACTTGCCGATCGCAAGCCCCGCCTGCACCTGCGGCCGCGCGCGAACCTCCGCGTACCAGCGCTTGACGTTCGGATAATCGTCGAGCGTAAAGCCCTGCGCTTTGTGGGTCATCGTCCATGGAAAGCAGGCGATATCGGCGATGGAATACTCGCTTCCTGCGACGTAAGCGCCGGTCTTGCCCAACTGCGTATCGAGCACGTGATAAAGCCGCGCCGCCTCGTCGCGGTAGCGCTCGATGGCATAAGGGATTTTCTCCGGCGCGTAGAGGGCAAAATGCCCATGCTGGCCCAGCATCGGCCCGAGGCCGCTCATCTGCCACATCACCCACTGGATCACGACCGAGCGCGCGCGCAATTCGGTCGGCAAGAAGCGCCCGACCTTGTCGGCGAGATAGATCAGGATCGCGCCGGTCTCGAACACCGAAAACGACTCGCCGCCGTCGGAAGGTGCGCGGTCGACGATCGCCGGAATGCGGTTGTTCGGGCTGATCGCGAGAAACTCCGGCTTGAACTGATCGCCCGCACGGATGTTGACGGGAACGACGTGATAGGGAATGCCGAGCTCCTCCAGCATGATCGAGATTTTCCAGCCGTTCGGCGTCGGCGCATAATAGAGGTCGATCATGGGTTTCTTTCGGTGGGCGTTATCGTCATTGCCGGGCTCGACCCGGCAATCCATCAGCTTCGAAGAAGTGATTTTGATGGTCGATGGATACGCGGGTCAAGCCCGCGTATGACGACTTGTCCTGTACCTCATTGGCCAGACATGGCAGATAGACGGCCATAACAAACCGAAACGCCAGAGGACACGCCCAAGATGTTGTTTCCGACCACGATCGCCGGCTCCCTGCCCAAGCCCGAATGGCTGGCAGAGCCGAACAAGCTGTGGGCCCCCTGGAAATCCCAGGGCGACGAACTCGCGCGCGCCAAGCGCGACGCGACCCTGCTCGCGGTGAAGATTCAGGAAGACGCCGGCATCGACATCGTCACCGAGGGCGAGCAGGCGCGGCAGCATTTCGTCCACGGCTTTTTGGAAAAGGTCGAGGGCATCGATTTCGCCCACAAGGTCGAAATGGGCATCCGCAAGGATCGCTACAAGGCGATGGTGCCGCAGGTGGTGGCGCCGCTGCGGCTGAAGGGCCGCGTCCATGCCGACGAGGCACGGGTCGCGCGCACCCACACCACGCGGAAGCTGAAATTCACCCTGCCCGGACCGATGACCATCATCGACACCATCGCCGACCAGTATTACGGCGACCGCGTCAAGATGGCGTTTGCCTTCGCCGAATTGCTCAACGAGGAAGCCAAGGCGTTGCAGGCCGACGGCGTCGACCTGATCCAGTTCGATGAGCCCGCCTTCAACGTCTACATGGACGAGGTCAACGACTGGGGCATCAAGGCGCTGGAACGCGCCGCCGAGGGGCTCACCTGCCCCACCGCGGTCCATATTTGCTACGGCTATGGCATCAAGGCCAATACCGACTGGAAGCAGACACTCGGCGATGAGTGGCGGCAATATGAGGACACCTTTCCCGCGATTGCGAAAAGCTCGATTGGCCAGGTCGCGATCGAGTGCCGCAATTCGCACGTGCCGTTGGAGCTGCTCGCCCTCCTCAAGGGCAAGAAGGTGCAAGCAGGCGTGATCGATGTTGCCAGCGATACGGTGGAAACGGCTGAGGATGTCGTGGCTGTGATCGAAGCCGTCTCGAAATTTGTGGCCAAGAGCGACATCATCCCGACCACCAATTGCGGCATGGCGCCGATGCGCCGCGACATCGCCGAAGCCAAGCTGATGGCGCTCGGCGCCGGGGCGAAACTGGCGCGCGAGAGGCTGGGGTGAGGCCCTAGGCGTCATTCCGGGATGCGCGAAGCGCAGACCCGGAATCTCGAGTTTCCGGGTTCGATGCTTCGCATCGCCCCGGAATGACGGTCAAGTTAGCGCGCGCTCAACACTTGGATGCAGCACTGGCCGATAGCCAGCCATAAACGCGCGCACGGTTGAAGGCGGCGTCAACAGCTTCGCGTCCTTGATCGCGCCCTCGACCTTCCGATAGCCTGCCGGCGACCATTTCAGCGCCCTTCCCTGCGCAATGACAAAACTCTCTTCGCCCGCCCGCACCATCGTGCCGTCGGGCAGTTTTTCGAGTGCGCTTGGCAACGGATGCAGCCTCTTGGCCGAAGCGAAGCGCTCGCGATGCAGCACGGCATCGATCTCGGGCGCGAGCGTCTCGCTCACCCTGTTGCCCTTCTCCCAGGCGGCGCGAAAACGGTTGGCATCCTCGCGCCGGCAATAGAAACAAGGCCGGTGTCCGGCCGCAAAGGATGTGGCTTCATCGAGAAAGAACAGCTCGGTCCAACTCCGCCGTTCCATCACCTTGCGCCGGCGGCCACGGAATTCGAGCACGCAGGTGAGCCAGGCGTCGGTTGACCAGCGCTTCTTCAGGAGCGTCCTGGTCGCGGGATCGTGGATGATGCCGCGATTGCCGACAAACATCCCGCGCTCGGGGATGGCGAGAATTTCGCCCGTGGGCAGCACACGGTTTTGCAGGGGCATTGAGCCAATCGCCTCATCCGCTTTCGTCATTCCGGGGCGCCGCGAAGCGGCGAGCTTTGATGCGCAATTGCGCATCAGAGAATCCATTTCTCCCAGTAACGTTGCGGCGGCATGGATTCCGGGCCTGCGCCTTACGGCGCATCCCGGAATGACGGCAGCCCTCTCACGCCGCGCCGTCGCGGATCGGCGGCTGGAACGACAGCGCGGTATCCCAGGGAAAGAAGATCCAGGTGTCCTGCGACACCTCGGTAATGAAGGTGTCGACCAGCGGCCGCCCCTTCGGCTTGGCGTAGACGGTGGCAAAATGCGCATCCGGCATCATCTGGCGCACCAGCCGCCCGGTCTTGCCGGTATCGACGAGGTCATCGACGATCAGAAGCCCCTTGCCGGTGCCGCCGCCGAGTTTTGCGGTGTCGGCCGAGATGCCTTTGAGTACGTTCAGATCGCCCTGCTTGGTATGATCGTAACTCGCAATACAGACCGTATCGATGATGCGCACGCCGAGTTCGCGCGCCACAATCGCCGCCGGCACCAGACCGCCGCGGGTGATCGCGACGACGGCGTGAAACGGGCCGACTTCGTTGAGCCGCCAGGTCAGCGCCCGGCAATCCCGGTGAAACTGATCCCACGAAACCGGAAAGGCCTTTCCTCCAGTTGGATCTGCCATTCTATACCCCCGCTGTTATCTCTCGTCTGATGTCTGCCTAACGAACCACATTCAATCCGGCCAGCATTTCCTTCACCGCAGCCATCGCAGCCACGAGCTTTTCCGGGTCGCGTGAGCGGACCACCAGATTGGTGTTCGGCTTTGTGTCTTCGTCAATGAAGGGGTAGCTGCCGATGATGGTGTCGGGATGGGCTTGAGCGATTTCGCGCAAGGGCCCGCCGATATCGCCTTCGCGGGCATTGGCGCGAACGCTTTCAGACAGCATCCGCACGCCGGATTTGAGCTTGGGCGCCACGATGTCCATCATCGCCTGCATGATCGAGGGGACGCCGGCCATCACGATGACATTGCCGATCTTGAAACCGGGCGCGAGGATCGTCGCGCTCTGGATCAGTTCGGCGCCGTCGGGAATGCGCGCCATGCGCAACCGCGCCTCGTTCAGATCGGCTTCGCCCCAGCGCTCGCGGAACCGCGCCACCACCTCGGGATGGTGGTCGATGCCGATACCGAATGCCTTGGCAACGCTGTCGGCGGTAATGTCGTCATGGGTCGGGCCGATCCCGCCGGTGGTAAAGACGTAGGAATAGCGATGACGCAGCGCATCGAGTGCCGCGATGATTTCGGCCTCCTCGTCGGCGACGATGCGCACTTCCTTGAGGTCGATGCCGATATTGGTGAGGTACTCGGCGATGAAACCGATGTTCTTGTCCTTGGTCCGTCCGGACAGGATCTCGTCACCGATCACCAGGATTCCCGCCGTGACGATCTCACTCATGACCTCTCCTTCGAAAGCGGGTAGCACCCGCCTTTGGCCGACCACCGATTATCCGGCCAACACCTTGATCTCCGGCAGGATTTTGCTGCGGAAATGAGCAGCCGCCAGCCGTTTTTTCGTGCATATCCCGGCTATCCCAAACAAATGGCCGGAACCAATGCATATCGCGCTGGCCCAAGCCTTGCTACCATCCTGTGAAGTCATGCACTGTGATGTGAGGCCTACGGGGACGGTCGGAATTCATGGCAGTTGCCTTCGACGAAATGAACGGCCTTGGCGGCGACCTTCGGCCGGCCTATCAGGAACTCTCCCGCTGGCTGAAGGAGACGCCGCCGGACGCTCTCGAATACCGCCGCCAGGAGGCCGAACTTCTGTTTCGCCGGATCGGCATCACCTTCGCAGTCTATGGCGATGCGGAGGCCCAGGAACGGCTGATCCCCTTCGACGTCATCCCCAGAATCATGTCCGCGAAGGAATGGACGGTTCTTGAAAAGGGCCTGAAGCAGCGCGTGCGCGCGCTCAATATGTTCCTGCGCGACATCTACCACGGCCGCGACATCCTGCGCGCCGATATCGTGCCGGAGGATCTGATCTTTCAGAACCCGGTGTTCCGCCCGGAGATGAACGGCCAGGACGTGCCGCACGACGTCTATGTCCATGTCGCCGGCATCGACATCATCAGGGTCGATGCCGACAACTTCATCGTGCTGGAAGACAACGCCCGCACGCCGTCCGGCGTGTCCTATATGCTGGAAAACCGCGAAATCATGATGCGGCTGTTTCCGGACCTGTTCGCCCGCCACCGCATCGCGCCGGTCGAAAGATATCCCGACGAACTGTTGTCGGCGCTGCGATCGGTCGCACCCTTAGGCGCCGCCGCCGAGCCGACGGTCGCACTGATGACGCCGGGGG
>Ga0210394_10005526_pt1 | contig 14137 bp, 12 predicted proteins | sample IncBWC12MmetaG_FD_160121 | JGI IMG/M metagenome (GOLD analysis project Ga0210394, IMG submission 160121) | Forest soil microbial communities from Barre Woods Harvard Forest LTER site, Petersham, Massachusetts, United States - Inc-BW-C-12-M | ecosystem: Environmental > Terrestrial > Soil >...
GCGACCAACCGCACGCGCGACCGCATCGACCAGCGTTTCGATCGCAAAGCATGCGCCGCTGCGTCCCACCCCGCGATAGGGCCCGAGCGGAGATTTGTTGGTCGCGACCGACATCGCCCGGGCGTGATAGACCGGGATATCGTAGGGACCGGTCATGATCCCCGCCGACATGCCCGCCTCCATCGAGGCGGTCCACGGCCAGACCGAATAGGCGCCGGCGTCCACCACCACTTCGGCCTCGAGACCGAGGATGCGACCATTGCGGTCGGCGTAAGCCGTCAGTTCATAGCGGTGTTCGCGCGCGTGAGGCGAGGCGATCAGATGCTCGCGCCGGTCCTCGATCCAGCGCAGCGGCCGGTTGAGTTTCATCGCCAGCGCCGCGATCGCCAATTCCTCGGGATTGAAATTGTTCTTGGGCCCGAAGCCGCCGCCGACATCGGGAGCCACGACCCGCAGCTTGCTTTCGGAAATTCCGAGGCTGTCGGCCAGGATGGTGCGGATGACATGCGGGAACTGCGTCGAACTGTAGACGACCAGTTCATCCAGGCGCCGGTCGTAATGCGCGAGCACGCCACGGCCTTCCATCGAGACACCGGCATGCCGCCCCATCCGCAGGCTCTTGCGGACGGTCACGTCGGCGCGGGCCCGTACGTCGTCGAGATCGCCGGTCGCGATCCGCGTCTCGATGTAGACGTTGTCCGACCAGGCCTCATGAACCCGGGGCGCGTCGGCCTTCAAGGCGACATCGATATCCCAAATCGCCGGGAGTTCTTCGAAATCGATGGTGCAGGATTGGGCAATGTCTTCGGCTTCGGCGCGAGTGGGAGCGATACAGATCGCCAGCAGGTCGCCAACAAAACGCGCCTTGTCGGATGTCAGCGCCGGGTAGTTCGAAGGCTTGAAGCCTTTGGCCGCGCTGACGGCGACAATCGGCTTGGTGAAAGCAATGTCGGCCGCGAAGAACACCTGGCCCTCGGCCGCCTTGGGTACCGAAATGGAGCGAATCTTGCCGTGCGCAACCGGGCTGCGGAGAAAAACCGCTTCGGCCATGCCCGGCACTTGCAGATCGGCGAGATACTCACCTTTGCCGTCGAGATAACGCGCATCCTCATTGCGGCGCAGCGAGGCACCGATGCCCTGACTGCCTGAAACCGCAGGCCGTTGCGATGCTCCGTCTTGACTCATTACCACTCCCGTACAATCGTATATCGTATACGATCATGACCGGGACGGATGTGTCAAGCAGGTCACGAATGGCAAGGATTGATTCGGCAATGGCTGGGCCAAAAAGGGATGGCGAGGATACGCCACCATCGGCGTCGGTGGTGCGATATGCGCCGATGCACAATCAGATCCTGCCGCATCTTCGACGCGACATTGTCGAAAACCGCTGGAAATCGGGCGCTCGCCTGTCGGAACCGCTGCTCTGCAAACAGTTCGGCGTTTCGCGAACGCCATTGCGTGAAGCGCTTAAGACGCTGGAGGCCGAAGGGCTTGTTCGCCTGGTGCCTCATGTCGGCGCCGTCGTGACCGATCCGGGCGCCACCGAAATCGGCGAGACGATGGAAATCCTGATCAGTCTCGAGCAACTCGCCGCCATCCGCGTCGCACAGTCGGGGCGCCAGGAAGTTTTGCGCGACATCCGGCGAATATACGAGGAGATGCGCAAGGCGGCCCGGCGCGCCGATGCCCCGCGCTACTATCAATTGAACAACGATTTTCACCTCTGCATCGTGCGCGGCACCGGCAACCGATCGCTGGTCGACATGCATGAGAAGGTGATGTGGCATGTTCACCGCGAGCGACACCGGGCCAACGAAGTGGAATCCGTCAGCATCGAGAGCGCCGAAAGTCATCATGCCATCGTTGATGCTCTTTTGGAACGGCGGCCCGAAGACGCCGGACACGCCATGCGCAAGCACCTCGAGAAAGTCAGCCAGTTGATGCTGGCGAACCGGCTCGCCCAAACAACAACTGCAGCGCCGAAATCGGTTGCGGCAAAGCCGAAGACGAAGACGAAAGTGGGCCGCAATGTCAGGATCTGAAGGGACAGCAGCGCCGGGTCCGCTCCCGAAAAAGCGGCTGCGAACGGTTTTCATCGGCTGGGGCGCCATCAACACCCGCGTTGGCGCGCTGCTGGCGCAACGAAATGCTGCCGTCGAGATCATCGGCATAGCCAGCATCGACACCCCGGCGAATCGTGCGTCGATTCCTCGTGACGTTCAATTTCTGGCCTCTCCCGGCGAGTTGTCCGACCTGCGTCCGGATCTGGTGGTCGAGGCCGCCGGGCGGGCCGCGATCGATATCTGGGCAGAAGCCGCGCTGGGGACGGCGCCTGCCATGATCATCGCTTCCACGAGTGCGTTCTGCGACGATGCACTGCTGGCTCGGCTGACCGCCGTTGCCGAAGCGCATCGCAGCCGAGTCCTCATTCCATCGGGTGCGATCGGTGCCGTTGACGCTCTGGCGAGCGCGGCCGTGCTCGGCCTGGATGAAGTCACACACCAGATCATCAAGCCGCCGGTCGCATGGAACGGAACACCCGCAGAAAGGTTGCTCGACCTTCCCCGCCTGTCCGAGCGCACAATATTCTTCTCGGGCAGTGCTAGGGAAGCGGCAAGCCAGTATCCCCAAAACGCGAATGCGACCGTCGTGACAGCGCTCGCCGGTATCGGCCTCGACCAGACCCGGGTGGAAATGGTGGCTGACCCGGCAGTCCGCATCAACGGTCATCGCATCACGGCGCGGGGCGCTTTCGGCCGCCTGGAAATCATGCTCGAAAATAATCCGCTGGCGACCAATCCCAAATCGTCGGAGTTGACCGCGCTAAGTCTGGTCCGGCTGATCGAGCAACAGACCAATGCAATCGTCGTGTAGTCGACGGTGAAAACGCCGCGACAAATCCGGCTGTCACTTGCGGGCCAGATACCGGCCCGGCGTCACCCCAAACGCGGCGCGAAACGTGGCGATGAACGCACTCGGTTCGCCAAATCCGAGCTGGTCGGAAACGGCGCTGACGGACATATTGGACGATAGCAGTTCGAGCGAACGGAGCAGTTTGGCCTGGCGTCGAAAACTCCGCAGCGAAAGCCCCGTCTCCGACTTGAATTGCCGTTCGAGCGTGCGCGGAGACCGGTGCACGGCGCTCGCCAGGTCGCTCAGCGAGGGCACGCTGGCTGGTGCCTCGAGCAGGTCTGCCGCAATCGCAAGCAGATCCTCGGTTCGCGGCATTGGAAGATTGAGCGGCAGTGCCGCCGCCGCCGAAAGCTGGTCCAGCAGGACCGAGACCAGCCGCCCGTCAGCGCCGCTTTCATCGTGGCGTCGCGGGCGAGCCACGATCACATTTATCAGTTCGCGCATCAGCGGACCGACCTGGACGACGGTGGTCCGCCTGGAAAGCGCCGGCGCCGCATCGGCCGCAACATACAGGGTTTGCAGGCAGGTCGACGTCAAATGGCGGGTTTCGTGCACGGTATTGGCTGGCACCCAGACGGCGCGTTCCGGCGGAGCGACAAAGGTCGCGCCTTCCGCGGTCACGGCGATGGAGCCGGATGTCACCGCCAGCAACTGCGCCCGTTGATGACTATGCGGCGGCAATCCTCCGCCGCGTTTGAGATCAAGCACATAGGCCACGATCCGTTGCGGATAATTTCCCGAAGGCGCTTCTCGGACCTCGGGATGGATCGTCAGGGTCACGCAGGGTCTCCCAGTATCAACAGTTGTCGTTTAATAGCGATTTTTTGTCGGAATAGCGATAACACGCCGATACGACCATGAAATAGGGTCGTCGGTACGAATTCTGCGGCAGCCAACTGCCCTTAGGGAGATTGAGATGAGGTCAACAGTGGTCGGCGGTGCGATGCTTCCTCATGCGCCGCAGTTTTTCACAATGCCGGACACCGAAGACAAAAAGACCGTCGAACAGGTGCGTCGCGTGGCGGCGGACATCGGGGAAAAACTCAAGGCGCTAAAGCCCGACCTCTGGATCATTTTTTCCAACGATCACGCCGAGCAGTTCTTTCATAACGCCGCCCCACCCTTCACGATCCATGTCGGCGGCGAAGCCAGCGGCGAATTCGCCGGCCGAAAGTTTCATTGGAATATTCCGAGCGAAATCAGCTTCGAGATCGTTCGGCATCTCTACCGTCAGAATTTCGATCCGGCCTTCACCAGCACCGCGCGGATCGACTACGCCATCGGCATTCCGCTGACGCATATTGGCCTCACCGATCCGGTACTGCCGATCTACGTCAATGCCTACCTGCCGCCGCAGCCCACGATGGAACGGTGCTATGCGTTCGGCCAGGCCATAGCCCGCACCGTGACCTCGCTGGGATTGAGAACCGTGATCCTGTCGAGCGGCGGCATGTCGCACTTCCCGGGTACCGATCGATACTCCAATCCGGAACTGGCTTGGGACAACAAGGTCCTGGAGAAACTCGCCGCCGGTAACCTGAAATCCCTGATCGGTTACGACGAAGCCGAACTCGACGACACCGGCAATATCGAACTACGGTGCTGGGCATGCGCGGCCGGCGCGCTGGGCGAGCGCAAGCCCGACATCGTGTCGATGGACCCCAGTTGGCACCACAATTATGCCTCGCTGGCCTGGTTCGGCGAGCAGGCCGACGAGCATGATGCGCATTATCCCTCGATCAAGCCGGAACTGGTTCAACTGACGGCCGCCCTGCACGGTCTCGCCCACAACGAGGCCGATCGCGCGCTGTTCATCTCCAATGCCTCAGCCTATGCCGGCAAGTTCAAGCTGTCGGCGGAACAGCGCGCCGCGCTGCTCGAGCTTGAGGTCCCCTCGATCGTCAAGATGGGCGTCCATCCGCTGGTGCCTTTCCTCGCCAACATGCAGATCCAACGCCTGCGAAATCCCCGCTGACATGAACCGACCTCAGTTTCAAATCTTCACCGACTTCGTCGGTGGCAAGCGTGTCGCGGCCGAACCAGCCGCCGGCGTATTGGATCTCATTGCTCCGCAAAGCGGCCAATCGATCGGGCAAATTTCCGAGTCCGGAAAAGCCGGCGTCGATCGCGCCGTCGCGGCGGCCTTGATCGCCTTCACCGCAAATCGCAAACAACCGACCCACCAGCGCATTACATGGCTGAATGCCGCCGCAGCGTCGCTCAGAACCGCCGGCGACGAAATAGCCTCGCTGATCTGCGAGGACGTCGGCAAGCCCATCCGAATGGCGCGCTTTGAAATCAAGCGCGGCGCCGAATTCCTGGAGTTAACGGCGGCGGCATTGACGCAGATCGGGGGCGAGACCCTTCCGCTGGATATCACCGCACCCGGTGCAAATCATATCGGCTTTGTCCGGCGCGTGCCCTATGGCGTGGTCGCCGGCATTACGCCGTTCAATGCGCCGATCAATCTGCTGGTGCAGAAAGTCGCGCCGGCGATTGCCGGCGGCAACGCCATCGTCGTAAAGCCGGCGCTTGCAGGTACGCGAGCGGCCCTGCGCCTGGCACAGCTGTTTCACGATGCCGGCTGGCCAAAGGATATGTTCACCGTCGTGACCGGCGATCGTGACACGGCGCTTGCCCTCGCGTCGCATCGCGATGTTCGCGCCGTGTCGTTTACCGGCGGCACGGTGGCCGGAGATGCGTTGGCCCGGGCGGCGGGTGCGAAGAAATTCGTGGCTGAGCTCGGATCCAACGCCGCGAATATCGTGATGGCTGACGCCGATATCGAGACGGCTGCGAAGAAAATCGCTTCGGCCGCCTTCGAAGCGAGCGGTCAGCAATGCATTTCGGCCCAGCGCATCCTGGTGGCAAGACCGGCGCTGGATAGGTTCGTGCAACATTTCGCAGCCGCGGCGCGGACATTGAGCGTCGGCCGCGCCGACGATCCAAAGACCGATATCGGCCCCATGGTCAGCAAGGCGTCGGCCACCCGCGTAATGGCGATGTGCGAGGACGCCGTGGCGAAGGGCGCACATTTCGCCCTCCAGCCCCGTCAAGACGAAGCGACGGTAACGCCGGGAATTTTGACCGACGCGCCAACGGAGGCGCGGCTATGGCGCGAGGAGGTTTTCGGCCCCATCGCCCTGGTTGCTGCTTTTGACGAGGTCGATGACGCGCTGCGCATGGCCAACGATTCCGAATTCGGATTGCAGGGCGCGGTGTTCACGAAGGATCTCGCCACGGCCCTGCGCTTCTCGGACGATTTCGACGTCGGCGCATTATGGATCAACGAAGCCACCCGATTCCGGCTTGATAACTATCCGTTTGGCGGAATGAAGCGAAGCGGCGTCGGCCGCGAAGGCGTCCGCTACGCGATCGAGGAGTTCTCCCAGATCAAGTTTACCGGCATTACCATCTGAATGACCAATCAGCTTCAGCCGGACTGAACATGAACTCCAGGTTTCCCGAAATTCCCAATGAGCTGCGGCAGCTGATGGCGGAGCTTGGTCCGCGCTGGGGGAGCAATCCGGCCGCGCATGTCAAGATCATGGTCGATCGGTTCAGCGAAGTCCTCAAGCGTGCACCGAAGGAGGGAGTTACCGTTCGAAGCGACATCCCGTACGGTTCCCATGCGCGGCAAAAATTCGACCTGTTCGAACCGGACAATAATGTCGGCAAGCGCGCAGCCATCGTCTTTGTGCATGGCGGCGCATTTCTGGATGGTCATCGCAACCGCACCGAAGAGATCTACTCCAACGTGCTCCACTACTTTGCGCGCAACGGAAACGTGGGCGTCAATATCGGCTATCGGCTCGCCGGAGACGCCAAATATCCGGCCGCAAGCGAAGACATCGCGAGCGTCGTAAAGTGGATCCAGCAACACGCCGATGAGATCGGTGTCGATGCGTCGCGAATTTTCCTGATGGGTCATTCTGCCGGCGCCGCGCATGCCGGCAGTTACGCTTACGACAAGCGCCTGCATCCCCCCGGCGGCCCGGGCATCGCCGGGTTGATCGTCGTCAGCGGCCGCGTGCGTGCCGAGACGCTTCCCGAAAATCCAAACGCCCACAAGGTTGCTGCCTATTACGAGACAACGGATGGAGCCAGGCTCGACGACTTGTCACCTGTGAGCCATGTCGGCGCCGACAGTGTGCCCACATTCGTTGCCTGGGGAGAGTTTGAAAATCCGCTGATCGACCTTCACTGCTCGGAGCTGGTCCATCGGTTAGCGGTTGCCAAGCGCCGAACGCCGCCGATGTTTTGGCTGCGCGGCCACAATCACACGTCGACGATTGGACACATCAACACGGCCGAGGATGACCTCGGCCGCGCGCTATTGGATTTCATCGCAAATCCGCGATGATTGCGAAATATTGGCCCACCGTTTTGCGCCGATCCTGCCGAAGAAGTCGGCGGTTCAACTATTCGAGGTGGAGCAAGCGGTCGTTCCACAACCACGCATAATCTGCCCGGCTACGACCCTGCGTCCGTCGTTTACATCGCGAAGCCGAAACGGTTTCGGGGTGCACCGCCAGATGTCACGTCAATGACTGAGCGCGGGGCCAGTCTTCGAACTGCCGCTCTCATCCGAAACCGGTCATACCGGACGGTTTTCAGTACGCGAACGCGATAGCGATAAAGAGGGTGATCACAACGAAGGCGATCACCTTTCCATCAAGCCGTTTCGTATCGAGGTGGACACGCATCGAACAGGAATCCATTTTGCGGAAGCTGCAAAACAAATAGTCTTAGCTGCCGCCGTTCCAACAGCGTGCCAGCAATGCACGAAGCACAGCAGCATTTTGGGTGCGCCGCACGCGGCGCAATCCAATTCGTATCTATCTGCCACAGTCCCCAGTCGTTCCTTCGTCGGCATTCCAGTGCACGGCGCTGTCGGTCGTGGCCGATCGCTCGACTCTTGCGAGCCGGGCGACGCACGACGCAAATCCTACGATCTGCACAAAGCGACCGGCTCACCCATCGCCGCCGAGGCCTTGCGGCGGAACACCGAACTTTATGCGATCGAAAGAGAAGCCACGTTGCCGGCCGGTCGTAGTAACAGCCGCGCCGACATTTGAGTGTTATGGGACTGGGCCCTCTTGGGAAGCCGACGTCGGGGCTGACAAGAGCGGCGCCGAGTTGGCCTCCTGGGAGGTTCCAGGACGCTGATCGGACTTTGACATCACCGAGGCGCCGCTATCAAACCGGGCGCGGTAGACCTGCAGATTCTCGATGACGCGCTGAACATAGTTGCGCGTTTCGGAGAACGGAATGCGCTCCACCCAGTCGATCGCGTCCACATCGGGATCGCGCGGATCGCCGTACAGTTTTACCCAGTCGCGAACGCGACCCCGGCCGGCGTTATAGCCGGCAAAGGTCATGATGTGAGAGCCAGCGTATTCCTTCAACAATGCGCCGAGTTCGGCGGCGCCCATTTGCGTATTGTAGACGGGATCTGAGACCATCCGGTCCCAGTCATAGGCCACGCCGAATCGTTTGGCGGTGTCGCGTCCGGCTTCCGGCGTGACCTGCATCAGGCCGACCGCATTGGCCGGCGACTTGTCACGCTGGTCGAACGCGCTTTCCGTGCGTGCAACCGAATAGATGACGCTGCGCTCGATCTCGGGACCGATCGGGCTGTGCTGCGGAATTCCGATCGTCGGGAACGCGTAGTTGTCGAACGCGAGGCCGCGAGCAAGCGCCGGCTTGCCTATCTGCAGCATGGCGCGCGCATCATTGCGGCGGCCGGTCAGCTCAGCGAGCGCGACCAGCACCGCCACGTCAGTGCTCTCTTCGGCGAGGCCAGCGACAAAACACAGGACGACGTCGCGCTCGCCGAGCGCATAGAGAATATCGGCGGCGCGTACGCGTTCGTCCGCGAGCGTTACATCCTCAACGGGGTTAGCCGGCACCGACACCCGCAGCTCAATTCTGTCGAGGCCGAGCCTGGCGCGTGCGAGCTGTCCGTAATAGGCGGTGGGATAGCGGGCGGCAGCTTCATAGCTGGCGCGCATTGCGTCCTTCTCGCCTATGGCCTCGGCAACGCGGGCTCGCCAGTAGTTCGCCCGCGCCAGCACAATCGGATTGGCCGAGCCGTCGTCTATATGGGCGAAATGCCCCCGCGCCGTCGCCGGATCATTGAGGTAGCGCAAGGCGATCCAGCCGCACATGAAATGGAAGTCCGCGCGGTAATGTTCGCTGGCCGGAGGGGCGGCATCGCGCACCACCTGGTAGGCGGCTTCAAACCTGGCCTGATCCAGCAGCTTGCGGGCGAGACTGCGCCGTTCGCGCCACCATTCGTCCGTATCCTGAAGCGCCATGGTCTGCGGCGCGGCCGCCAGCATAAGGCGGGTTGCGTCGTCGATACGCTCGTGACGCACCATCCAGCGGATACGGCAAAGTGTGTATCCGAGATCGTTGCGGGCGTCTGTCGTAACTGCGTTGAGCAAATCAAGCGCCTTGTCCGTGTTCCCCGTCGCACAGGCTTTCACGATCGAGAGCTCGTCGCTGCCGAGACGTTGTGCAGCGCGCTTCGCGCCTGAAAAATCCTTGGCGCCGATGCGTTTGTCCATGCGTGCACGATGGTCCTCGCGCGTGAGCAGGTCACCGAACAGCTCGAACGCTTCGGCTTCGGAACGCTCCGACAATTCATCCGACCACCAGGCCTCGCGAACCAGGCGTCCGGCACCGTCACGGTCGCCTTCGGCGAGCAGGATCCGCGCGAGCGCGAAGCGGCCCTTGGCGCTTTTTGGCTGATTGCCTACGAAGCTACGAACGGTGGCGGCGTCGCTGCGGTCCTGCCACAGATGCGCCTCTGCCCGCCTGCGCATGAGTCCCATGCTCGGCCAGCCCGGATTATCGGCGATGAACGCCGCGTATCGGTTGAAGTTCGTGTCAGCGTCCGGATGGCGCAGGATGAACCATTCAACGAGCTTCCGCGCCGCGGGGTCTCCGATGGTTTTCTCTATGGCGGTTGCGTCGCCTGTCTTGGCCTTGCGCACGAGATCAATGGCATTCCTCACCGCCGCGAGATCGCCCGAGAGCGGAGAAGCGTCATCACTCGGAGACGCCACGTCGCCGGACGGCGTGGACTTGCTCGGCAGCGCCACAACCTTCTTTGCGTGCTCCGCTTTCTTGAGCGCGGCGTGGCGGTTGTGCCGCGCTCCGGTCACTTCATGCGGCTTTTTCGCGTGCTGAGGCTTGTGGCTGGCCCGTGCGACGGCATCAGTCGAACATAGGGCGAGCACTGCCAGGGTCAGCAAACAAGACAGCGGATGTAAGCGCTGGTTCATTCCATGGTCCCCCCATGAAATCCACCGTACGAATGTGCTTCGTACGGTTAGGCTGGTCCGAAGGCTACCACATCGCTCATTCGCGACTGTCGCGTTTCGGCAACAGCCCAGAAAAACCTGCGCAAGATGGAACTCAGCAGGGTGGAACTCAGCAGGATGGAACTCAGACGGTCGTGACGCACCAAGTGCGCTGCTGAAACGCAGCTGTATCAGTTTGAATGCTCCGAGGATTGACGACCGCAGCGCCGAGCATAAATCATGGCGGATGGTCAAAGCAGTTTTATTGGCGGCGCTGGTTTTCTTGGCTCCGGCCCAACCAGCTTTAGCGCAGGATACGAAAGTTTCCGTCGGCATGACGGGAATAGGAAGCCTGAGCTGCGCTCACTGGCGGTCAACGCAAGAGCATCTGGCAGAGGGAATCGTCTGGATTTATGGTTTTTGGACGGGACTTAATTACGTTGCTGCTGCAAGCGATCAAGCACAATCGGGAACTGACACGGCCGAGATAGTGGCCGAAGTCAAAAAAACATGCGCTCACGTACCGTCGCAGACATTAGCCACCGCCGTCTGGTCCACTTATCTTGAGCTTAACAAGAGGTAGGGCGCGTAATCGCGATGATTGAACGACTACGCGAGAATGCCGAGGCGAGATACACGTAGCGTGTGAACTCGTTCACATCCACTTCGTTTCAACCGGCATAAGTTGGCCTCATCAGGAGGCCGATATGCATCCCACACGGAACCAGCAGCTCGCGATTAGAGCAATGTTAAACACCCTGATAGGCCCGAGCGAATTTGACAGACTTTGCCTCGGGATGCGGGTGGAACGCATTGACGACGGTATTCTGTACGTGTTCGTGCCAAACGAGGACTGCGCCGCAAAAATCGAAGCCAACTATTCCGACGAATTGGCTGCCGCCGCCGAACAGGTTTTCAGCCAACCCATCCGCATTGTGAACGTGTTGCCGATGGATTTTTCCAGCCGTCAAAATTGATGCGCGGCCTATAGTGGCAAAACGACGAAATGGGCGGCAAAACGTGTTACGATTGATTAGCGGCCAGGCGCGGCTCAGAAAAAAATCGTAAACTTTAACGGGAAGGCATCTCCAGCCAAGTCAAGCCGCTGAGTCCAGCCAGACAGGGAGGCAGTACGATGACGATGAGGCCAGATCCCACGTTTCATGCATCCCCGAAGCTTGCAATGGAAGCTCCGCCAGAGAGTTTCGCTTACACCTTGTTGCTTAGCCCGGATTTCTCAAAACCCGACGCTCTCGCCGTAATTGACGCAAAGCCTGGCTCTCCGACGTTCAGTCAAATCGTTCACACCGTGACGATGCCCAACAAGGGTGACGAATTTCACCATTTCGGCTGGAACGCTTGTTCATCGGCGTTGTCGCCGCTTGCAGCGCACGCGTTTCTCGAGCGCCGCTACCTCATCATCCCGGGTATCCGGTCCTCCCGGATTTACGTCGTTGATACCAAACCGGATCCCACCCAGGCGACGATTCACAAGATCATCGAGCCGGAGGAGATCTTCAGGAAGACCGGTTATTCGCGGCCCCACACGGTCCACTGCGGCCCGGAAGGCATCTATGTCAGCACCCTCGGCGGCGGAGGCAGGGATGGTACCGAAGGACCGCCCGGCGTCTTCATCATGGATTGCGAGACATTCGATGTCCTCGGGCGATGGAGATCGATCGCGGTCCTCAAAAGCTTCACTATGATTTCTGGTGGAACCTGCCGCGCGACTATATGGTGACGAGCGAGTGGGGATTGCCGCCGCAATTCGAGAACGGGATCGTGCCGGAGGATCTCCTCTCGAACAAATACGGCCACCGGATCCATTTCTGGGACCTTCGGGATCGCCGCAATGTTCAGACGATCGATCTCGGCGCCAACCACCAAATGGCGCTGGAAGTCCGTCCTGCGCATGATCCCGTTTGCGAGCACGGCTTTTTAGGTGTCGTGGTCGACACCACAAATCTCGAAGGCTCGATCTGGACCTGGTGGCGCGAGGGCGGCAAGTTTCATATCGAGAAGACCGCGACGATCCCTGCCGAGCCCGCGCCAAAGGAGCAGCTGCCGCCGCTGCTCCAGGGGTTTGGCGCGGTGCCGCCGTTGGTCACCGACATCGACCTCTCCATGGATGACAAGTTTCTCTACGTCTCCTGCTGGGGCACCGGCGAGATGCGTCAATACGATGTCAGCGATCCGAAGAAGCCGAAGCTCGCCGGATCGATCCGCATCGGCGGCATCACACGCGGCACGCCTCACCCGAACGGCAGGCCGTATGCAGGGGGTCCGCAGATGGTGGAGATCAGCCGCGACGGCAAACGCGTCTACTGGACCAACTCGCTCTACTCGACGTGGGACGACCAGTTCTATCCGCAAGGAATTCCAGGCGCCGAGGTGATGGCCAACGCAAACCCGCGCGGTGGCCTTGAGCTCGCAAAGGACTTCTGGGTAGAGTTTCCCGACGGATACCGGGCGCATCAGATCCGGCTCGACGGCGGCGACTGTTCGACGGATTCGTTCTGCTATCCGTCGGCTTGAAGTTGAGTACAGCCGATTGGACACCCGCCTGGCTCTGGCTGGCTGTCATCGCGAGCGGCCTCTATCACGGATTAAACCCCGGCATGGGGTGGCCGCTCGCCGTTTCCGCCGGCTTCCTGGAAAGGAGCCCGCGTGCGTTGCTGGCCGCGCTTAGGCCACTGGCCGCCGGCCATTTGCTGGCGATGCTGCTCGTGCTCCTTCCCTTCGCGCTGCTGGTCGCCCTCGTCGAATGGCAGCGCCAGATCCAGATCGGCTCCAGCCTCCTTGTCACCGGATTCGGCATCTTCCGGCTTGCCAATCGCAGCCATCCGCGGGCATTGGCGCGGATCCGGCCGACGCAATTGGGTCTTTGGTCCTTCGCCGTGGCCATCGCGCATGGCGCGGGACTGATGCTCGTGCCGATCTATCTCGGCCTCTGCCGCGAAGCCGATCTCGACAAGGGCCACGAGGCAGTCGGTGTCCTTATCAATGCCAGTCTCGGTATGGCCGTGATGGTGGCCACCGTGCACGCTACTGTAATGATAACCGCCGGCGGATGCATGGCGTGGCTGGTCTACCGCTATCTCGGCCTGAAGTTCGTATCGCGGAGCTGGTTCAATCTGGAAACGTCCTGGGCCGCCAGCTTTATTCTGGTTGGCGCCATTGCGCTGGTGTTCAACCTCGCATTTTAGCGGCGGCAATCGCGTATCGCTGCAGCATAAGAACGGAGACCAGTGCATGACTGCTTTTGGCAAAGTTAGCCGGCATTGGAGGCCAAGACTTGCCGCCAGCTCGAGTTCGCTCGGCAATCGATCGCCTTTGCGAAATCGCCCAGAGCTTAATGGCTGCCGCAAGCGCCTGTTTACGCCTGGCTCCACAATGGCTCCGCGGCATTCCCTTCGGGCAGCGTGATGGGCTCCACGAGTCTTTCTTTACTTCTTGCCATCGCGATTCACACAAGGCATAGACGTCTATACGTCCGGGGAAGGGAAACCGCTATGCACAACTTGCTGACGCGACGGGGTCTTCTGCAAGTAGGGTTATCGACCGCTGCGACCGCGTTGGTCAACCAGCCGGACATTTCGCGCTCGGCAGAGAAGCCGCAACGGACAATCATCGTGATGGCTTTGGTATTGATTACTATACCAAGACTGCGATGCCGACGCTGAAAGCGTGGGCTGCGAAGGGCCTTTTTGCCCAAGTACAGGCCGTTATCCCGTCGGTGACAAATTGCAACAACGCGTCGATCTGTTGCGGAACATGGCCTTCTGTTCACGGCGTAGTCGGTAACTCCTACTACAATACGGCTACAGGCGCCGAAGAGTACATGGAGGACGGCAATCTCGTTCTTGCTCCGACAATCTTCGAACGGGCTCGACCTTACGGCGTCGCTTCCG
>Ga0210394_10005527_pt1 | contig 14135 bp, 11 predicted proteins | sample IncBWC12MmetaG_FD_160121 | JGI IMG/M metagenome (GOLD analysis project Ga0210394, IMG submission 160121) | Forest soil microbial communities from Barre Woods Harvard Forest LTER site, Petersham, Massachusetts, United States - Inc-BW-C-12-M | ecosystem: Environmental > Terrestrial > Soil >...
TCACCGTTCCCGCGCCAAAATTTGCAGTCCAGATATTCTGCCCGTCGAAGGCCATGCCATAGGGCTGGCTGCCCACGGGGAATGTGGTGGGCACAGTGTTCGCGTTGTACCACTTCAGCAGCGCCACTTTCAGCGGGTTCGACAGCGGCGGCGTGCCGTTTCCGGTTAGCTGCGCGGCAGTGCCAGCGGGTTGCTGCGCATGGCTTACAAACACGTTCGCCATCGCCAGAATTAAGACGAGCAGGGACAATCCAACCGCTACACGAGTTCTCATCTGCTTATTCCTTCCCCTGGGACCCGACCGAAAAACCGGATTCACTCGCTCCCACCAGGTCATCGAAGTAATGGGAGGAGCACCGCAGCCAGCGAGAATTCGCCAGGCTGCTAAATATGGCTCAGACGGTAGCACAGGTCTTGCAGTCAGCAGCATGATTATTTTCTGCCCGGCAAATGCCACTAGCGAGGCGCCCCGGTTGGAAGGAGGCGATCTACAGCCGCTGGAACAACATGCGGAAGAAGGCGCTGTGAGCCGGAGGTGTGGCCCTCAGCGGCTAAAGCCGTGATTCAAGGCAGTGCATACCGCAGCGGTGAACCGCTGCGCCACCCAAAAGAAAAAGCCCACGGATTGCTCCGTGGGCCTGGCTCTTGTTTGGCAGCTAACAAATAGTTAATTGGTGGTAGTGCTACCTGCCATCAGGGTGGGAGACATCCGTGAACTGGCTGGCACATGAGACGCGGGGCTTGGCGAACTGGTCTTTGCCTTTGCCGGGCTCGGAGAATGTGCGGCGTCGGAAATGTTGCTCAGGCTGTAGGCGTAGAGCACGACTTCGACTCGCTTGGAGACGCCCAGTTTGTCGAAGATGCGGAAGAGATAGTTTTTCACGGTGTGCTCGGTCAGGCCAAGGCGTTGGGCAATCTCGCGATTGGACAAGCCTTCGGCGACGCAGCGCACCACTTCCTGTTCACGGCGGGAAAGCAGCTCGGTGCCGCGGGCGTCGATGACGCGGAGCGGAAGAGCTTCACCCAGCGCTTCCAATAAGTATTTCAGTTCTTTGCTATTGGCCCAGATCTGTCCCTGGCTGACGCAGAAGATGCATTTGGCCAGTGACTTCAGGGATTCGCTGCGCGAGAACACACCGCGTGCGCCGGCCCGGAAGGCCTCGATGACCTGGCTACGCTCGCTGCTGTCGAGCAGCATGACGATGCGAGTTTGGGCGTGAAGGGAATGGATTTCGCGGGCCACTTCAAATCCGCGACGTGGGTTGCCGTCAATTTCGGCGCTGATTACGATGACGCCGGGCTTGTCCTTTGCGACAGCCGCGCTCACCAGAGCCACGTCGGCTGGAGAATCCAGCACTTGAAAACGCTTGTCGCGCTCCAAGGCTGTGGTCAAGAGCTGACTGTTCATTCTGGTGCTGTCAGCGGCCAGTACTCGGATAACATCGGAAACTTCAGGTAAAGCAATTGCGTGCGCCAATGGTCTCTCCCCAGGACGTTTTGTTGTTACAGCCAGGAAACGCTGCTGAACAGCTGGACGGGCCAGAACTGCATGGGAGGAGAACGCCCACCCCTACAGCCGCTACTGCTAGCGACTATCGTAACGAGACTTTATTCTCACAGGCTTAAAGTGTAAATAGCACTTTCGTGCTACAGGAACAATGCGGTGGCTGTGGAAAAAGGGTTACCGACGAGATACAGAAGGGTATCAACTCGTTGGAAACAAGGGTGTTGGTGGATTTCGCCGATTCTCTCGAAAAAGGCCGTCTGACAAGGGTTTTGGGGAGGTGAACGAGGCCTACAGTCCCCAGAAATTGTTGAGTTTGTAACATTTAGAGGGAGGCCAGGCCGAAGTCTTGTTGGGCCAGGCGGGCGATCTCGCGGCCAATGGGAAGGGAAGCGGTGGCGGCTGGGGAGGGGACGTTCAAGACGTGTACGACGTTTTGGGAAGTGACGAACTGGAAGTCGTCGACCAGGGCTCCGTCGGGACGAAGCGCCTGCGCGCGGACGCCGGATCCATCGGCGACAACGTCGGACTCCTGAATTTCGGGCACGAGGGTTTGCATGGAACGCACGAAGGCGGGTTTGCTCAACGAACGATAGATTTCGGCGGCTCCGTTCTTCCAGTGTTTCGCGGCCATGCGCCAGAATCCCGGATAGGAAAATGTTGCGGCAGTGTCGCGCAAGTTGAAATCGGTTCGTCGATAGCCTTCGCGTTTGAGCGCGAGGACGGCGTTGGGGCCGGCGTCCACACCGCCGGTGATGCGTTGAGTGAAATGCACGCCGAGAAAAGGGAATTGGGGATCGGGCACGGGATAGATCAGGCTACGGACGAGATGTTCTTTGCCGGGAACGAGGTCGTAGTACTCGCCACGAAAGGGGACGATCTGGACGGCAGGCTTCTGATTTGCCATGCGGCTGATGCGATCGCTGTGCAAGCCGGCGCAGTTGATCAGGTAGCGGGTTCGGAATTCGCCTTGCGTGGTTTTGACGACGCATTCTTCCGGGCTGCGGGAGAGGCCCGTGACTTCGGTTGCGGTGCGGACTTCGCCGCCTTGAGCGGTCACGATTTCAGCATACTTTTCGCAGACACGGCGATAGTCGGTGATGCCGGTGCCGGGGACGAGCAGCCAGGCGATGCCGCTGCAATGGGGTTCGAGTTCGCGCAGTTCTTCGCGCTGCAACATTCTCAGGCCGGGGATGCCATTGGCCTGGCCACGTTGCATGAGGGATTGCAAGCGGGGGACCTCGGCGTCGTTGATGGCGACGATGACTTTGCCGGTGATCTTGTAGGGAAGATTGTGTTCGCGGCAGAAGGCGACCATGGCGGCCGCGCCTTCTACGCACAGCTTGGCTTTCAGCGAGCCGGGTCTGTAATAAATGCCGGAGTGGATGACACCGCTGTTGTGGCCGCTCTGATGCATCGCGACACCGGCTTCCTTCTCGAGCAATAGCAGGCGGAGTTTGGGGAAGCCGCGGGTAAGATGCATGGCGGTGGAGAGGCCAACGATGCCGCCGCCGATGATTACGATGTCAAAGCGCTGATCGGGCATTCGGGTTATCGTCGTCGATTTGGTGGGGGAATGTCGAGGGGAAAAAGGGGCAAATGCTGGGTTCGGCAAAATCAAAACCTTAAAACGCGGAGATCGCGGAGAACGGCGGCGGAGGGCGCAGAGAAACGCGGCGAGGGATGTGGCTAGTTGACGGTGAGGACGGCTACCACGGTTTGGGTTAGCGAGCCGGGGGCGGAGTTCATGGTGGCGGTGATGGTCACCAGATAGGTGTTGGGAGTGGTGCCGGGCTGTGGGTCGGCGATGGACCCTCCTTGCAGGCCGCCGCCGCAAGAGAGCGCGGCGCAGAGAGCGAGGAACATCACTGCCAGGGACAAGAAGAATCTCACGCGATGGTGGTCTGGCCATCCGAGAGAGAAGGTAAATATCAAACCCGGAAGCGAAAACCAGAATGCATACAGCGGCAGGGTTCGCGAGGATGCGGGTTGCAGATGCTGGCCGGCGACGGCGGTACTGGTTTGAATCTGCAAGGCGATGGTGACACTGGATTTTCCCGCGGGCGCGTCCGGTGGGGAAAGGGTGCAGATGCTGAAGGTTGGGCAACCCGAAACTGTCAGGGTCACGGGGTCGGGCAGCTTGCCTTTGACGGCGGCCACCACAAGATCAAAGGTCGCGACCTGGCCGGCGGCGACAGATTCCGCGCCGGAATTGTTGTTGAAGGTGAATACGGAGTTGGCACCGGAGCCTGCGCCGGAAGTGAACGAGACCAGTTGTTTGCTTTGAATGGCGGAAGGATCGGATCCCTGGCCGACGATGTCGAAGTTGTAGGTCTGGGATTGGGTGCTGCTCACCGTAACTTCGAACGTCGCCCCAGTGATGGTGGGAATGAGGAGCTTGGGAGAAGCCGCGCACGACGATGGCGATCCCGAGCCGCAGCTCAGTTGCACGGGATAGCCGTAGCAAGCGGTGGCAAACAGGGTGCCGTTGAAGGTTGCTGGAGTGCCGACGTCCGCAGTGAGGGGTGAGTTGTTGATGGCGAGAGTGAAACTCGGAGGCACAAGACTGGTGGAGATGAAGGTGACGGGAGCCGAGTGCGAGGTGGTAAGCGGATCGGTGCCTTTGGCCAGAATGCTGAAATCGTACTGGCCGCACTGGGGGCTGCTAACGGTGACGGTGAAGGGCGCGCCGCTCGTGGTGGGGGTCACGGTGGCTGGCGCGGCAGTGCAGGTAGGAGGACCGCCAGGACCGCAGCTCAGATTCACCGGAAGGTTGTAACCATTCAAGGAAGTCAGAGTGCCGTTGAACACAGCCAGGGTGCTTTCGTTTGCGGTGAGCGAGGGATTGCTGATGATCAGTGAGTAGTCGGTGGTCACGGTCAAGGAGAGGTTTTGCGTTTTCGTGGGACCGTTGGTTACCGAGCCGCTGATGGTGATGGGGAAAGTGCCGGGAGGGGTGTTCACGGCAGTGGTGATGTTCAGAACGGCGTTCACCGGAGTGGTAGGAGTGGGATTCACTGCATTCGATGGCTGAAAGCCGCAGACTGCCCCGGCCGGCAGACCGCCGCAGGCCAGATTCACAGTTTGATTGAACGGTCCGGAGGCGGTCACCTGAAACTTGATGGGGGCGGAAGTGTCGTCCGGCGGCATGGTGATGTGGTTCGGTGATGGCGCACTCAGCGCGAAATCCACCACGTTCAAGGTGAAGGGAGCGGTGGCGGTGAGGTGATCGGGATCGGTACCGACTCCTTTAATGATGAACGCGCTGGTGCCGACGGGGCCGGCGGCGGTAATGGTGAACGACGGAAACGACGGCGTGACATTGGTGGGCTGGACGGAACATGTTGTGTTTGGCGGAAGCGGCTGCTGGCAGGTCAGGTTGACGGAATTGGTGTATCCGTAGAAAAGGACGGTACCGGGGAATTGCGCCGGCAACTGGTTGGTGAAGACAGTCTGAGGAGTGTTTGCCACCGTGGGCACGAAAGTGGGAGAGACGGGAAACTGCCACAGGCCGCGTCCGTAGGTGGAAGCCCGCAGCAACTTGCCGGACCCGTTGTTTGACATGTGCAGCGCGGTGACGGCGACGTTGGGTAGAAATCCGGGATTGCCGCTGTTGGGCGCGGGGCCGACTTCGGTCCAATTGGCGGCGGCAGTGGGACTGGAAAATACGCCGACATCGGTTCCGACGTAGACCGTTCCGTTAAGCGGATTAGAGCCGGGATCGACTAGAACAGCGTTGGCGGGGGCGTCCGGAAGATTGGCGGTGAAGTCTGTCCAGGAGACGCCGCCGTTGATGGTCTGCCACACATGCGACACGTGGAAGCCCATGATGCTTACGTAGGCGGTGAGGCCAGTGGGGTCAGAAGTATCGACGGCGATTCCGGAAATCGGGAAGGCGCGGGGATTGATTGCGGCTGTTTGATCCACCCAGGTGCCGGTGCCTCCCGCAACGTTGGTGCTGACCCAGAGGTGGCCGCCGGAAGGGATGGTCGGAATGAGGGGGCCGAAGCCATCGGTTCCGGCGTACATCACGTTGGAGAAACCGTTGCTGTCGAGCGGGCCGGCGGCGACCGCGGAGCGGACGAGATTGGTTTCGGTGCCGGTGCAAATGCCGGAGCCACCGGTTTCGAAGTTGGCGCTGAGAAGTGTGAATCCGGAGCCGCTGCTCGATCCACGCCACATGCGGCAGGTGCCGACGATCAACTCGCTGGCGTCTTGCGGATCGAGGAAGAATTGCGAGTAGTACGCACCTGTGTCTCCACCGACGGTGGCGCTGCTGACCACCTGGTCGTTCTGGAAATCCTGAGTGTGGCAATTGATACCAGATTCGCAGCGGAAGATGTTGGTTCCGGAAGTGAAGTCTGGAGGGTTGGAAACGAACCACTCGGTGGGATTCGCGGGATTGATCTGGGAATTGCCGCCATCGCCGGAGTTCACGTTGAGCCACGGAGTGTTGGCGAGAGCGGATTGCGTGGCGGGCGATCCGTTGGCTCCGGCCCCGGCCAGTGCGGTGTTGGGATCGGTGGGGGATTGCGAAAAAGAGACGAGTTGGGTCATCGAGCCCAAGGTCTGGTTCAGGCTGTCGAACTGATTGCTGCCGTTGCAGGCGCCGGTGATGAGGCCGGTATAGCCGTCGAGTGCGCGGTAGAGGCCGCCGTCGTTCGCGAAATACATGACGTCTTGCGTGTTGCCGTTGGTAAGTTGGAAAGCCAGGGCGTGTTGCGCGGGATGGACCAGAGCGATCCCACTGCATCCGTAGGCGTGGGTGAGATTGAGAAATGTGTTCTGACCGGTTCCGGCACAGGTGGGTGAGAAGCTGGTGATCTGACACTTATAAAGGTTGACGGCGCCGGCGTAGAGGTCGGTGGCTCCGCCGTCAGGGACAGCGGCGAGTTCCAGATTGTAAGCGCCATCTTCGGTGCCGCAGCCGGTGACGTCGCCACAGTTGGTGATGCCGGATTCGTTGAGCGAGATCCAGGTGTGGCCACGGTCGAGAGTGGTCCATATACCTTGGTCATTATTGTTGGCATCGACGTACCAGACGTACATTTCGTTGCGGCCGGGGACGACGGCGAGTTCACCGCGGTAGATGGGACATGCGGGCGAGTGGGGATTGGGCGGACAAGCGGTGGTACTGAGTCCAGCGCCGGGCTGGTTGGCGAGGCGCGTCCAGTTGAGGCCGTCGCTCGAAGAATAAAAGCCGTGATAGCGGAGCGCGGCGAAGAACAATCCAGCAGCGGCGTTGTAGATAACAGCGGTGGCGGAGCCGGGGTCAATAGTGACAGCGCCGTCGTTTATGGTGGTGTAGGTCCAGGTAACGCCGCCGTCGGCGGAGTTGTAGAGGCCGAGATTCGCGGTGACGGGATTGGCGAGGCCTTCGATTAGTCCCTCGGATGCGCCAGCGGTTGCGGCCACCACCAGGCTGGGATTGGTGGTGCTGAAAGCGATTTTGCTGAAGGCCATGCCGGCGAAGGAGCGATTGCCGGTGGTGTCGGAGGGGATCAAAGCCCAGGTCGTGCCGGCGTCGGGGGAGCGCAGGATGCCGAGGCCGTAGTAGGAATCGGCTGAGCTGTTGGCTTCTCCGGTGCCGACCAAGATCACGCCGGTTGCGCCGGGCTGAAGGGCGAGAGCGCCGACGGCGAGTGTGGCTTGGTCGTCGATGAGCGGCGTCCAGGTGACGTTGGCGGGCGATTCGCTGGCGGCGTTGGTGGATTTCCAGACGCCTCCGTAAGCGCCACCGAGGTAAACCGTGTTGGCGGTTGGGTCGGAGGGATCGATGGCGACTGCGGTAGCGCGTCCCGAGACCCAGTTGTAGTTCTGCTGGCCGGTTCCGCTGGCGTCAGAGGCTAGGGGCGCGGGGCCGAGCGGAGTCCATGAGGGCGAGTTTTGCGGGACGGGGCTGTGTGAGTGTGAAGCTTGCGCGGCGCGCAGGGCTTGCTTTTGCGCGTGGGCGCGGCGGAGAAGTTCTGCTGTAGGCTGATTGGGAAGTGTGCGGCCGCGCAGGAACCATTGCTCGCGCTGGGGGCGATTGGCTTCAGGATGAGATTGAGTTGTCTGAGTGAAGGCCGGCAGCGCGAATGCTAGAAAAAGGGCACAGTGCCGCGAGATTGATTTCCAATGATGAGGCGGTGTGCAGCAGCGCTTCACTAGGCGACCTTTTCGGGGAACAAGGGGCCGGAGTTATCGGACTTGGTGGGAGCAATCTTTCCCAGCTTCACCAGGCGGGCGGCGATCGCGGGAACAGTGCGATTGTGAGCTTTGGCGATGTCATTGATGTCCTGACCCTGTCCAACTTCGGCGCAGACTTGCTGATCTTCGGCGCGCGACCATGCCCTGCCGCCGTTGGCCGGGTTTCGCTTCTCGCGATCTTGCTGTGCGAGCAGTGCGCCCAGAGCGCGGTTTAGTGCTTTAACGGATTGCGGCTGGCGGCAGGAGTCGTTTGTGTCGAGAGTCTCGCGGGTGGTGGGGTTCAGTCCGTCGGCGAGAGCGCGGATGGTGGTGATGGCTTCTTGGAGTTCCATGGTTTTGCCCTCTCGCGCAGTATGGCGGAGGAGGGTGGCAAAGTTTTGTGATGAGTGAACATTGCGATGACGCGCTGGCCCAGTTCGGGAATCTGCCGGCAAGGAAATGCACGGGGTGCTCGACTCGAGTTTGTGTAAGTCACACTCCTGGCGGAAAGAGCGGTTCCCTTTCTTCGAGCGCTATCAGCGTCGTATCATGAAATAGAAATGGGTTTCCCGATTAAAACTTGCAGCGTCTGCGGGGACGAGTTCGAGTTGAAGCCGGACAAACCCGGTTTCGCGAATCAGTGCCCGGAGTGCAGCACCCCCGAATCAACCGCCCCAACGAATCAGCGCCGCATGGACGCGGACGAGCGCAAGACCGCGAAGGAAGCTAACGAGGCGCGCCGGCAGGCGATGCGCCAGCTTCTCTACCGCAAGGATGGCTGATCGCCTGGCATGCTCTGCTCAGGTGATTCTGATCGACCCTTTAATTCCACTCCCGAGTTCGTCTCCCACTTTGTCTATACTGGCTGGTCACGCGATGAGGCGAGAAGAATAAGGATGGACTGGCAGGCGTTCTGGCTGACAATCCGGCTGGCGGTGGTGGTGGCGGCGATTCTCACTGTCGTTGGGTTGCCGATTGCCTACTGGATGACGTATTCGCGCTGGCGCTGGAAATTCCTGGTGGAGGCCGTGGTGGCGCTTCCTATTGTGCTGCCTCCTACGGTGCTGGGATTTTATGTGTTGGTGGCGCTGGGGTCGCGTAGTCCGTTGGGACGCTGGTGGCAGGGGCTGACCGGGCACACGCTGGCGTTCACGTTCACGGGGCTGGTGATTGGGTCCATTGTTTATAGCCTGCCGTTTGCGGTGCAGCCGTTTGCGGCGGCGTTTGCGGCGGTGGACTCGCGGTTGCTGGCGGCGTCGGCGACATTGGGGGCTTCGAAGCTGCGGACATTCCTGCGGGTGGTGTTGCCGTTGTCGGTGCCGGGATTCGTGACGGGCTTGGTACTGAGTTTCGCGCACACCATGGGTGAGTTCGGCGTGGTGCTGATGGTGGGAGGAAATATTCCGGGAGTGACACGGACGGTTTCCATCGACATTTATGACCGGGTGCAGGGGCTCGACTACGCGGCGGCGAATCAGACGGCGTTGGTGCTGCTGGGGATTTCGTTTGTGGCGATGTGTTTGGTGTATGGGGTGAACCGGCGGGTGTGGTTGTGGTGGAAGTAACCGCAAAAGCTTAACCACAGAGGGCACAGGGGAACACAGGAAATAAAGTTGCCGCCGAGAACGCCGAGGGCGCCGAGGAAAATCATAAGAAAATGCTTGAGATCTGGGTTACGAAGCGCTTCCCCAACGCAGAATGCGATTTTCAGCTGGAGGCGGAGTGTGTGTGCGCGCCGGGGATCACGATTTTGTTTGGAGCTTCGGGAGCGGGGAAGACGACACTGCTTGACTGCATTGCCGGGCTGACCAGTCCTGACGCGGGGCGGATCGCGGTGGGGAGTCGTGTGTTCTTCGATTGTGAGCACGACACAAATCTAGCGGTGCAGCGGCGCGGAGTTGGTTATGTGTTTCAGGATCTGGCGCTGTTTCCGCATTTGAGCGCGGAAGAGAATATCGGCTATGGGTTGAAGAGGCAGGAGCGGAAGACACGTACCGACGAAATCCTGGAATCGTTTCGGATTACGCATTTGCGAAAAAGAAAGCCGCTGGAGATTTCCGGCGGGGAGCGGCAGCGGGTGGCCTTGGCGCGGGCGCTGGTGATCGATCCGTGCGTGCTCCTGCTGGATGAGCCGCTGGCGGCGCTCGATGCGGCGACCAAAGGGAAGATGATCGACGATCTGCGGGCGTGGAACCGGGCGCATGGAATCCCGATTGTTTATGTGACACACAGCAGGGAAGAGGTGTTCGCGCTGGGGGAGCGAGTGGTGGTGTTGGAGAACGGCAAGATCGTGGCGCAAGGGCCGCCGCATGAAGTCATGACCGCGCCTCGGCAGGAGTCGGTGGCGCAACTGGTGGGGTTCGAGAATGTTTTCGATGCGGCAGTGGTGGCGAAACTTGAGTATAGAGGAACGATGAGGTGCAGAATCGCTGGCAGCAAAGTTGAACTGGAGACGCCGCTGGTGCGAGTGGCGTCAGGCGCGTCACTGCGAGTGGGGATTCGCGCCGGGGATATCTTGTTGGCGACAGTTCCTCCACAAGGGTTGAGCGCGCGGAATGTGCTACCGGGACGGGTGCTCTCTCTGGAGGAGCGCGACATGATCGTGGTGGCACGCGTGGATTGCGGAGTTGAGATGACGGTACACCTTACGCTATCGGCGCGCGATGACTTGCGATTGCAGCCGGGGCGGGAGGTTTGGCTGGTGATGAAGACGCACTCGTGCCATGTGATGGCGGGGAACTAAGAGCAGAGCGCCATTCTTTTAGGGACCGCAATAAAGGCGTACGGCAGCTACAATCGTTTGACAACTTCATTCACTACTTCGAGAGTGGGGGATCCACGTGGGAAGATTACGAACGGCAGCAGTATTTTGCGTTTTGGCGCTTGTGCTGGCGGTGCCTTCGCCAGCGCAGACTACGCCGGCAACTGCGAACGCGGCTAAGCAAATTACGATCATTCGGGCGGCACAGTTGCTCGATGTGCGTGACGGCCGGGTGCTGGCAAATCAGGCGATCCTGGTTGAGGGAGATCGCATTCGCCAGGTCGGGCCTGCGGCTGGCATTGTGACTGAGTTCGGTCGCGGCGCCACGGTCGTTGATTTGGGAAACTCCACGTTGTTGCCCGGTTTGATCGACTGCCACAATCACATCCTGGGCAATCCCAAGGATCAGTCTTCCACAGCAGATCTGCGAATGTCTTCTCCCCAGCAGGCGCTTTGGGGTTTGCACAACCTGCAGATATGGCTGGCCCACGGATTTACCAGCTTGCGCGATGCCGGCGAGTCCGACCTTGCCTATGGACAACTCGCTCTTCGCAACAGCATTAACCAAGAGCTGGTGCAAGGACCGAGAATTGTCTCCGCCGGCAACTTTATTTCACTCACCGGCGGCCATGGCGATGCCGACCCTCTGGCCCCTGACCAGGCCCTGCCGCGGCGGCCGAACCTGGCCGACAATGTGGGCGAAATTGGCGATGCGGTCCGCCGCGACATTAAGTACGGCGCCGACTGGATCAAGCTGATGGCGACGGGAGGGGTCATGGATCCGACGAGTGACTTCAATGTGCAGGAGCTTAGCGAGGAACAGATGGCCAAGGCGGTAGAAATCGCGCACCGTGCTCGCAAGAAGGTCATGGCGCATGCAGAGGGTACGGATGGCATTAAAGCGGCGGTGCGCGCGGGGGTCGATTCTATTGAGCACGGCACCATGCTCGATGAAGAAGGTGCGACTCTGATGCAGTCGAAAGGCACATGGCTGGTGCCCACGCTCTATACGTTTCAGCACGGTGTGGAAGTTGGAACCTCGCTGGGCGCTGATGCTGTGACCCTTGAAAAAGGGAAGAAGGTGCTGGGCTATCAGCAGGCCGCGTTTACCCTCGCATTGAAGCATCACTTGAAGATTGCCTATGGCGTGGATGATGATCCTGATTACGTCTCCAAGGAGTTTGGCGCGCTGGTTCGTGGCGGGATGCAGCCGCTGGAGGCGATTCAGGCGGCTACAGTACGAGGGTCGGAGCTGCTCGGGTTGTCCGACCAGATTGGCACGCTGGACGCGGGAAAGTATGCGGATGTAGTTGCGGTTAGCGGCGACCCGCTGGCTGACATTCAGGCCATGGATAACGTCGTTTTCGTAATGAAAGGTGGCGTGGTGTTCAAAATGCCCGCTCAGAAGTAGGCCGGGCATTCTCGATTCTGGACCAAGCTCATGGCATATCACGTGGTGGCTCTTACGATGGCGCAGGTGAGGCAAGGAGGGCTCGAGTTCCAGCGCGAGCTAGGCGCGGCCCTGCGCGATGGGAGCGATCTGAAAGTATATTCGGCCAGTCCGTTCGACATGGATGAACGCCGCCGCTGGAAGGATCGGTTTGGAGGAGATGTGGTTTACTTTTTCAACGATGCGGCACGCTGGGAATGCGTGCGTCTCGGACTCGACTTGAAATTTGCGGGTGAAATCGCAGACGACGAACTGCCTAAGAGGCGGGTGCTGGTGGTTGGTAAGTTGGGTCAAGGGCTAAAGCCGCACGTTGTCCCATAAGGCTTTGCAGGATTTGTTAGGTGTTTAGCGGGTTAGTGTGTATACTGTAGTTGCGCTAAGCTTGATTCACACGCAACTGATAGTCGGTATCGCCAACCAGCGTCACCCCTCTCACTAGCCGAGATTCTTCTCAGCACAATTCAGAAACAAGAAAAAGGAAACACTAATGGCAGAAACAGGAACAGTAAAGTGGTTTAACGACGCCAAAGGCTATGGATTCATCAGCCGTCAAAATGGCGAAGACGTTTTCGTGCATTTCTCGGCGATTCAGGCGGGCGGCTTTCGCAGCCTGCAAGAAGGCCAAGCTGTGCAGTTCGACGTGACCAAGGGTCCGAAGGGCTGGCAAGCTGAGAACGTTACCGCTGTCTAATTGACAGACCACGGTGCCCGGAATTCGCAAGGATTCCGGGCATTTTTGCGTTCGCACGTGCCTCTTCTATTTGCGCCATTTCGATGATGGCTACCCACTGACCGGGGCGATGATCTTCGTACACCAGTTGACCTCCCAGGATCTGAGCTGCGGCGGCGGGCGGAAGGTCGCGATGGTAGCCGAAGAACTCAGTCTTCCAGCGTTGCCAGGTTGCCCAGCGTTCAAAGAGCGGATGAGACGGCTCGTACTTGGTGGAGAAGACGAGAGCGACGTCGAAGTTCGAGCGCAGACCGGAAGCTGCAAAGATCTGTTCGGCGGTGAAATCCTCGATGCGAACCACTTGCAGGGGACGAGTGACGTAGCCGAGGTACGGGCGGCTGAGTTCGTCGCTGGCGGGCCAGGCGGTGAGCACACGCGCCTTGGGATAGCGGGCTTCGAGGAAGTTCTCGGCGTTTTGGTGCAATTGAATGTAGTCGCGGTAGGCGAGATTGTCTTCGAGAGAAATGCCGTAGGGAGGATGCGGGAACAGGGCCAGGATGAAGGCCAGAGCAACGGAGGCCACAATCGCCGGCCATGTACGCACGCGCCGGCGCAGAGTGGAAACACCGATGATGATGACCAGAGGGACCGCCGGGAGCATGTAGCGGGCAATGACAGCTCCGCCGACCATGGCCATGGCGAAGGCGTAGGCGAGGATGACGGAAAGAAAAGCGAACTGCACGGGGAGCGCGATGCGCTGGCGATCGTCGAGCGGGTTGCGAAACATGGCGAGCACCGTGGCCAGGGTGAGCAGGTAGAGATTCAGGTAAGCGAGGAGTTGCCACAAGCGCAGGCCGAAGGCGAGCAGGATGCGCAGTGGATGCAGGGTCGCTTGCACGTTGTAGCGGAAGAATTCTGGGTTGCCGAAGAGGAATCCAGTGCGGTGGTAGTGGTAGGCATACCAGATGGCGAGGGGGATGAGGGGGAAGAGCAGTGCAGCGGAGTTTCCTCGCGGGCGATCGGCTGGCCGAATCCTGTGCGCAAGCAACTCCCAGGCGAAGAGAGTGAGCGGGGCGATGATCGCGGTTTCTTTGGCCAGGACGGCAAGCGAGAACCAGATGGCGATTGCCGGCCGGCGTTCTTCCACGTAGGCGAGCAGGCCCCAGAAGGTGAAAGCGGCGGCTGCGAGGTCGAGGTGCGCGAACGAACTCTGGGTGAAGAAAACAGGATAGAGCGCGATGCAGATAGCTGAGGCGATAGCAACTTCAGTGTTGGCGACGCGCTGCGCCAGGCGAAACACACCCAGCAGCGCGAAGGCCGCGACAATGAGCATGGCGGTGCGAGTCACGGCGGGAGTGAATCCCAGAAGTTTCCAAGCCAGGGCGAGATAGGCCATGACCAGCGGGGGATGAGCGTTCGACGGCCCCGAGTAGGGGATCAGCGACCCCGAGAGCAGCAGATCGTGGGCGGCGGGAATGTAGTATCCGGCTTCGTCCCACAGATAGGGAAGGCGCAGCAGGGGCGCATGCAGCGCGAACAGCGCCAGAAAGAATAGCGTAAACAGCAGCGGAGTTGGATAGCG
>Ga0210394_10005529_pt1 | contig 14131 bp, 11 predicted proteins | sample IncBWC12MmetaG_FD_160121 | JGI IMG/M metagenome (GOLD analysis project Ga0210394, IMG submission 160121) | Forest soil microbial communities from Barre Woods Harvard Forest LTER site, Petersham, Massachusetts, United States - Inc-BW-C-12-M | ecosystem: Environmental > Terrestrial > Soil >...
TCGCGATTGTGAGCACGCGGCCCACATTTTCTTCCCCTCCCCATATGATTGCATCCAAGCGACGCCTAGGGGAGGTCATGGTCAAGACGCGCCGACCGCCTTGTCGATAAATGTCCACACAACTTAGAAGTGGTCACGCCCAGGATGACCACGAATACTGGCCATGCTTGCGCAAAGCGCCGCCAGGTTAATGCAGCCGCCTAGCGTGCCCCATGGGTGAGGCAAGTATTAACGCCGGTTGTTTCCTGTCTCGGATCACACGCTCACCGAAAGCGGCCGCCTCGGCAACATCGCGCAGTTCCATGTTCCGAGCCCTTCGGTCTGGGCAGCATTTATATGAGAGACGATGGCGTGAGCCGAGTCCATCAGGTCAATGGCCGTGCTAGCGGACGGCCCCCGACATAAATAGAATCAAAGCTGAATCGTTAAGCGATCGTGCACTCTGCGTGCCCTGCGCGCTTGACAGAAAATCCTGGTTGGGCAGCTTGTAAATCGCAAATCGCTGCGTCCTCAAGGCCCCAATTTGCGAGCGCAAGGTGCGTCAATAGGTGGGAGGATTTGCCGATGCTAATGCGCGCAGCTGTCGTTTGTACCTGTGTATTATGGGTTTCGTCTGCTGCGGCCGAAGAGCTCGGGCCGGATCAGGCTCGCGCATTCATAGCGGGCAAATTATTCGAGTATTCGTGCTTCGATGGGACCACAGGCAGGGGTCGCATATTTCCCGATGGCTCCATCATAGGGACTATCCAATTGCGCGATGGTCAGGAGCGCTTTGCGAATTTGCCGCCAGGGACGATCAGTGTGGATGGCACTGCAATTTGCGCCCATTTGGCCGGTCTGCCGCTCACGCCTTGCTTCAAAGTGCAGAAAATCGACCACACTAGTTTTCGCGGATCGCTCGCCGGCTTGGACTTCGCCTATTGCGACTTCTATCAGCGCAATCCACGCAGCAAGCTTGTCAGCACCTCACCCAAGTCGCCCACAGCGACGTCAGCTGCTGCATTGCAACAGACATTGCGCTCATCGTCGGGCGAGTAATCCCGCGCGGGATCGTTTTGGTCGTTGCGCACAATGCAGCAACAACCAGGCGAAAGCCGGACGCAGCCATCCCCGCGTCGCAAAGAGCGTGTCTGGCTGACTATCCGCAGCCTTGACACTCGCTTTCAATCGTCGCGACTGACCGAATTTGGCGGCCGTGGAATGTCCTTCAATATCTGCCGCGGCACGCCTGGCAGTTTGGCAATGTTCACCGCGATAAGGAATCCTCGTCAAGCGGTAGCCGCTTCGTCGACAACTGCCGCTGCGGCTCATCCTCAAAATAGAGGTAGGCAGCTATCAGATCGCCATGCGGTTCAAGCGCAGCTTATCGAAAACGTGTTAGGACAATTCATCGGCGAATTGATCCAAGAGGAGCAGCACGGTCGGTGCATTCAAGGCGGCAGATTCGGTGGGGCCGTTATTCAATGCCTGGACCAAGGGCCGCTTTCGATTGTAAAACCGGACACGTCCCGCCGTATCTACCAACGTCACGGATACACCAAACAAATAAAGCCCGCATTGGGCGAGCGAGCGGTGCTTTCGCTGCGGTGCAAGTGCGCAAGCGCGATCGGTCGACTGGGTCATTAGTCATTGAATTCGCTACACTTTTGGAACCTCATCGCAGCCGTATGTACCGGCCTTGTGAACGCAAACACGCCGGTGGTGTTATCAATGAGGGCAATGCGTGATATCAAATGCGAGCATATCGGAATGTGGGCATAAAAAGACGAGCAAACAACCGACGTTCCTGAAAGGGAAGTTTGCTCGATCAGTTGTTGAGTAGGCGTCAATGAGTGGCCCGCCAGACAAGATTAAGCGCCGGAGGCCAGACTGGCTCTGGGCCGTATTAATTGCAGGTGTCATTACTGCCGGAGAATTAGGTCTCCTAATCGGGATATACTCCCGTGAGGGGACCACATGGCGCACGTTAATTTGGCTTGACACAAATACGACAGGCACGTCGAGGCTTGATACCCCAAAAACGCTGACACAAGTGGGTTCGCCTACCGCTGGTCTTCCGATTGCGTCAGCGGATCCGCACTCAAATCAACTCGCGGAGGCCAACAAGCCGGTAGTGCAGCCCGAGCCAGAGCCGGCTACGACGTCTTCACTGCCATCGCAGCCGCCACAAGTGGCGGGCGATCAGGCTGGAACTGCGCCCGTCTTCGGGCCGCAATCGCCGCGGGTGCAAGAAGGCAACACGGCCAGGCACCTCAACGCCGAGGAGATCGCCGCGCTCATTAACCGCGGCACGGATTCTCTGAAGCGCGGTGATCTCGTCGCGGCGCGGCTCTTGCTGCGCCGCGCCGCCGAGGCCGGCAGCGCGAATGCCGCACTGATGCTTGGCACGACATTTGACCCACTAGTCATCCAGCAGCTCGGCGCCATCGGCGTCGTTCCCGATGTTGCACAAGCCCGTCAGTGGTACGAAAAGGCCGTGGAGCTCGGCTCTGACACAGCTTCGGAGCGGCTCGCAAAACTCCCGCAAAGTGGTCAGTGAGGCGCAAACTTGTCTGAGTTCAAATCACCCGTCGAGTAATAGTCGCTGTTGGGAATGCTTAAGGAGGCGTCATGAAGTGGTCATCCCTTCCTCTACTGGCTCTCGTTTTATTCCTGTCCTTATGTGACTGGGCTGTATCCCAGACGTCGTCCTCCCTTGCGCAGAACAGACAAAGAGTGAATGAGAATGTTCTGTTTCTCATGGGGGGGCAACCCGGCGCCACCTTCAACCAGATTGCCAACGACATTTCGGTGGTGTTGGGGGACGGATATAATCTGCGCGTGCTGTCTGTCGATGGTGGTGCGGCAGTACAGAATGTAGAAGATGTTCTTTACTTGCGAAACATCGACATGGCGCTAACCACTCAGGAGTCGCTGAACTACCTAAAAGAGACTGGTGAGCTGGGGCCAAACCTGGCGCAAAGACTGACATATGTTGCGCCGCTCTTTCCGAATCCGCTGCAGATCCTGGCGCGCTCGGGTGCGACAAGCATCAAGGATCTGAGTGGGAAAAAGGTCAGCTTCAACAACAAGGGTAGTGCAACGGCGCAGTTTGTTCCCAAGATTTTCAAGACTCTGGGGATCGACGTGCAAGAGTTCTACCTGACGCAAGGAGACGCATTGGCGAAACTCCGCAGTGGCGAGATAGATGCTACAATATGCTCCTGCCCGACACCGGTCCCGGCATTTGCGAGTGTCAAGCCGGATTCGGGCTTGCGGTTTGTTTCCGTACCCTATGACAAGTCGCTCCAGGCGAGCTATCTGCCTGCTTCGATCGGAAACGAAGACTATCCCACTCTGATCGCTAAGGAAGATAAGGTGGATACAATCGCCGCAACCACCGTCCTAATTTCATACAACTGGCCAAAAGAATCCGTCCGTTACGAACGGACTGCAAAATTCGTCAATGCATTCTACTCGAAGATCAGCGAGTTCTATAAGCCGCCGCGCAACCCACTTTGGAAGTCGGTAAACCTGGCTGCAACTATTCCGGGTTGGACCCGTTTTCCTGCCGCTGAAGAATGGCTCACATATTGGCGCGCCATTCAAGCCAAAGGGCAGGAGGCCGACTTCAAACAGTTTGTGAGCGAACAATCGGCAAAACTGTCGACAGAGCAGGCAGAGCAGATGTTCCAAGAATTTCAGATTTGGAAGAGCAAACGGAATTGAGGTGAGCGCTCGGTGCCTGCCGTCTCCGCGTATCTCACAATCACGATCATGAATGCAGCAGCTTCGCAGCAATGCCGAGCTGTACGAGGCAAAGGGATTCCGCGATCGGCTGCATAAGGCGACGTTTGACGGAACGTAGCCAAGGCGGCCGACGGACCGGGGGCGATGACGGCAGGGCTAGCGCGTGAGCAAAAGGATTATGAGAGCAACTTCATGCACGGAAATTGTTGCCCGCGCCAATGCCTTCATCGGGGGTCATCCAGTCGAGCCAGAACCGCTACCATCTCCGGCGGCAAATCTCGGGGCAATTCAAATACCGCATGGAGTTCTTGCCCAATCGATGTTCGCACAACATGAAGCAGTTCCAACACTTTATCAGGTGGCTTCGCCACCATAAAAAGTCCGTTGACAATGCTGCCAACCCAATAGCCAATTTGCAGAGACAAAAGGCTCACCATAAAATCGATTACAGTTGCGCGAAAGTCCTGCCCGGTCACACGACTGTGCAAAATGACGCCCATCGCGGCCAACAAGCTTGCCGGCACGAGAACCAATACCTTTAATTGACGAAATGCCAGCAGCGCACCGGCTGCTCCGCCAAAAACGACAATGCCTGTAATCACTGTGTCCCCCTCCGCTTAGACACTCAACCTGGGGGTCCTACGCGACGTCACAACGTGCCAAAACGGGGAACCGTTCCTTTGTTATGTAAAAACACATACCAGCCCCAGCCCTTTCAAATAACCAGAGCGGAGAGGTTCCAAATACAAAACACCTGAAAATTGAGTTGGCAGCCGCTATGCGCCGGACCAGATCGGGAACATTCCAACCGTGCCTTGTTCCCGGTTGATGTGAGTCCCTTTCTGGTGGACCCGAAGCGGACGCACCGCTTCGCGACAGTCGCGGCAGCTTTCAGGGCCAAAGCGGAAGTCCCAACCCGCGCCCAAATGTTGATGCAGCGCGCATATCGGTATCCGGTGCCGCATTGCAGCGACGTAGCAAAGAGTCGCTTTTGGTCAATGCGTCTGACGTCCGACATGGATCGATAACGGCGGCGAATCTTGTTGAGCAGGCGCTACCCAGTTTGAAAGACGCGACAAGAAGGCCCAACCGTCGCTGTTGCCGCCAGCGGGCAAAAACGGGTCTGCAAAATACGGGGCACCGCAGGCCTGTGCAATCTGAACTACGGCTTGCACAAGGGCGGGCGTCCCCGCCGCATATACGACATCGCTTTTCGAAAGGATGGGCAGGTAATTTGTTGGCGGTCCATGCCGAACTGCTGGCGTGATGCTCTGGCGCCTCAGCGTCGTTGGAACGATCGTGACGCCCGGAAACAACGCCAGTCTGCACAGGGCCGAAATCATATAGATTGAATCCAGATCGCGCGCGCCGGCTATGAGAACAAGCTCGCGTTTCGGCTTTTCTCTTATCGCCGCCTCAGCTATCGCCCAGATTGGAGCAAATCCGGTGCCGCTCGATATCAGGACGAGCCGTCGCGAGTCGTTGGGTCGGAAATACGCCGCGCCGAACGGCCCCGTCATTTTCACGCGATGGCCTCTTTTGATTTTTCGTCCCAGCGCGGAAGACACCCGCCCTGTTGGAAGCCGACGCACATGAAAGCGGATCAGATCCGGGTTGCTGGGCCAGTCGAGCGGAGCCGTGGGGCTGTAGTGGCGCGCTGGAAAACCGAGAAACTGCACCGAAAGATACTGGCCCGGTATGTAATCGACGGGCTGCTCACATTCGACGCTGACCTCGAACACGTCGGGAGCAATGTCAACGAGATCGACGACATTGCCGGGCACTGCCGTTATCTCGGGTACCTTTTCTGCCACAACTTGCAAATCCGAGATCAGGCGGGTCTGGCAGGCATGAACAAAGTCGGGGTTACCGGTCGATGCGCCGATGCAGCGTCCCGAGACGATGCGCACTTGGCAGGTGCCGCAATATCCTGACCGGCAATCGTGCGGCAATTCAATGCCATTCATCAATGCCACATCGAGAAGCAAATCTCCAGGATTTGCCGAAACGAGCTCGCCGTTGATTCTGACCTTGCAAATTTTCGCCATTACTCCACCTCTAACCGAATCGGCCGAACGTGGCGTGTGTGTCGAATCTGCGAGTGATCGAATGCCGCGACACGCATGAAGGTCCCGCTCCTGATCGGCACGTCATAACGGCTGTCGACCTCTAGGCGACGTGTGACTTCGAGCGCCCACCGTCCGGCCGCCCAGCGTCCTACGCATCTCACGTCGGCGCGATCGCCCGAGTATTCACCCGAGATGATGACGCCCGGTACGACGGCGCCATCGGGGATAAGCCGATCGCTTTCCGGCGAAAATGGAACGGAGTCTTTCTCGGACAAATACCATCGCGCCGCTTCACTTTCGCCGTGATCAGGATCGAGATCGACACGGCCAAGCGCTGCATTCATATTGTTGAAGTCCTTCGGCAAACGGCGAGGGATGACACCCTGGGCATAGCCATACGCCGGATCCGATATGAAGTTGTCTTGATAATTTGCCGCGCCGGGGTCTGGCGCAAAACCGCCCCGATATGGAGTGCGGCCATCGAATTGCGCGGGTGTGCCCTGAGCCGGCGAACCAAAATAGTCGTCATCGCAAAACCCCGAGGCATTCGTGCTCGTGGCCTTCCACTCCCAAACATCGGCAAATTGGCCGTCCTGCGTGGTGTAGTGCAATCCGCGCCCGGAAAGCGTGTGCGGCCCCCCTGGGACGGGCGCTGAACCGGCGTGAAACGTACTGTCACCGGCAAGGATTGAGTTGATGCTGGTCAACAGAACCGAGAATTTGTCCTCGTTGTAGGCACGCTCATCTCCGATTTCGTAGCCGTCATGCAGGAGCGCCCACCCATTACTCACCTTCCTAAGCGGGAGTTGTTTTAAAGAGCGGGTCGGATCGTCCCAAATGAACAAAAAATAGGCGCGTGAGCCATCATGTACCGCCTGAATTGAGACCGTAGTCTCTCCGGTGCCTTGAAAATTGCCGCCATTTTCCGTTAGCACGTGGATCGGCGGTATTTTTCGCCAAATAGAGTCGGAAGATTCGCCATCGATGGCTGGGATATCGATCGAGTTGACGCGGTAAACATAGAGCTTGTCGATGATTTCCCGTTCTGCCGTCAGCGTGACGATCACAACGAGACCGGCCGTTACACAAGCAACGAGGAATGCGTTCAAATGGATGGAAAGATATTTATTCGGTGAATTCGGCGTGCTACCCTTTGGCGTCGTATGACGCGGTGTCTCTATGACGGCCTCCACTGCGGGCGGGCGCTGGAAAACTTGTGAGCTTCGGCCCGTTGCGAGCCGGTGAGTGAGGTCGGGTCCGACGGCAAATGCTCTCGCAAAGGTTTGTTGCTGCTGCGGCGCCAGCGACGGGCTCGCCTGCTCGTCGAGCAACGCCAGTACTTCAGCCAATTCCAATTGCGGCGGCGGCGCAACGAGCCGCGACGGCCGAAACACGCGCAGCAATTGCGCCGCGCCGCCGAGCTTCCATTGCGAACAAAGATGTAGGGGCACATAACTGAGGATGAGCCAAAGTCCGATCCAATGTGCCCGCACCATGTGACTATTGGCGTACCCAAAATACAACAGCACGCCGGTCACGAGCTGCGACAGCATGACAACAAAGAACAGCCAATAAAGAACGACATTGATAGTGCCCCATCTTGCGAAGCGACGGCCCAGGAGCCCGCGCAGGCGGACTCGATCGAGCCTGACACGCTGCCCAAGATGAACGCGCGACACGTAGACAACGTATGCAGCGGCAAGTGCGGTGAGCAACACGGCGCATTGCAGGTGCGATGTCCACACTGCGGCTTTGGGAAGGACAAGATCGAGGATGTTTATCCAGCCGCGGTCCGGCGATTCCGTCGCGATCCTCAATCCCGTCGCAATCGCGATTGCGAGCAACCCCACCAGCAGCCAGTGAAGAATGACCGTGCCATAATCCGTTTTCCTAGTGTGTCCTCTTCGCCCCACTGCGCGCTCCAAAAAACATAATTTTCGAAGGTTCTATCTCCCCGCGAATCGACGCTGTCTCGCTAATTGCGGGAAAAGAAAAGAAGCGTAGCCCCGGCCTGTGTCGCAGAGTCGTACTGGTTTAAATCGTTCTAAATCCGCCAATTCGCCCGGAATTGACGTGTTTGCAACACGACCACTTTGAGATCAGCCCTTGGAAAGCACAGTGGTCTCGCCCCGCCGGGGCGCCGACGCGTGTCCGTCATAGTTATAATGGTGTTCGTCGTCAGCCATCGTCCCCTCCTGTTGGCCAAATGACCCCGGCAATAATTCAACAGTCCGGCGAGGCTCGCTTCGCATTTGGGCGACTGCCTGTCTGAATTGCGAGGCGGCTGGGCTAAATGTGTGATCATTCGTGGGTGGATTGATGGCACCCGGCCCGTGATCTGGCGCGGCGTCGATTATTGCCGCAGGAATATTTTCAACCGAGTGGATCGCAAATTGTGCGCGCGGAAAGAATTTCGCGTGATTTCATCGCATTGCACGCAATGAGTTGGAGCGCCGAATTTTCGTCGCACTTCTGTCGAGTTCGGTGGCAATGTTGGATCGACTAATGCACCGCCCTCGATGCACTCCTCGAGAAGGAGCCACCATTTACTCATAAAATTCATCGGTGAATTGAGTATGTTGAATACTGCGCCGGATGATCCTGTAGCACTCGAGTTGCGTGCGAGTGCGCGCCGCCTCGGCGCCGTCGCCGTGTTCAGCGGAGTTATCAACCTGCTGATGCTGTCCGGCCCTCTCTATATGCTGCAGGTGTATGATCGCGTACTCCCCAGCCGCAACGTTGCGACGCTCGTGGGACTGTCAGCGATAGTCCTCGTTGCTTATGTTTTTCAGGCCTATTTTGAAGCGGCGCGCGCGCGGATGTTGTCACGAATAGGCACGCTTTTCGATATTGGCCTGCAGCGGCGCATCTATCTGGCGATTGCGGCGCTGCCATTGCGCGGCGCCAAGGCAATGATCGCTCAGCAACCGTTGCGCGATCTCGACCAGATACGCATATTTCTCTCCGGCCTCGGGCCAACGGCGTTTCTCGATATGCCGTGGATACCGATTTTCCTCGCCGCGCTTTTCGCGTTTCATCCAGCGATTGGCCTGGTTTCGATACTTGGCGCCGCGACCATTATCGCTCTGACTGTGGCGAGCGAGCGAAGGTCGCGCACCGCGGCGAAGTTTACGATGGACAGCAGCGCCCAGCGGCAGGTGCTGGCCGACTCGACGCACCAGAACGCCGAGGTGATTCGTGCCCTTGGCATGACCGGCCGCTTCACCGCGCGATGGGTGGGGGCTAACGAGCGTTACCTGCAGCAGAATTTCGACGTCGCCAACACTTACGCGAATATCGGGGCGGTCGCCAAGATGGTACGCTTCGTACTGCAGTCGGCAATACTCGGAACCGGCGCCTATCTGGTCATCATTGAGCAGGCTTCCGGCGGCATCATGATCGCGTCATCGATTATGATGGGCCGGGCCTTGGCGCCAATCGAAATCGCTCTCGCAAACTGGAAACAGCTGGTTGCCGCACGGCAGAGCATCGATCGGCTCCGCAAGATCCTCGGAACCGTGGCGCCCCCACAGGCTTCGGCCGTTGAATTGCCTCGCCCCAGTCACAGTTTGTCTGTCGACGACGTCACCATCGCGGTGCCCGCAAATGACCGTATCGTATTGTCCAATATCTCTTTTAAGCTGACTGCAGGAATGGGCATGGCACTGCTCGGCGCCAGTGCGGCGGGCAAGTCTTCGTTGGTGCGAGCGCTCACCGGCATATGGCCAGCGAGCAAAGGTGTTGTCCGACTCGACGGCGCCGCCTTGGACAACTGGGATCCGGACGAACTGGGACGGTTCATCGGCTACTTGCCGCAGGACGTGGCGCTGTTCGACGGCACAGTTGCGGAAAATATCGCCCGGTTCGACGGCGACGCCGCTTCTGATGCAGTTCTCAGCGCTGCACGGCTCGCCGGCGCCCATGAGATGATTTTGGCGTTGCCTGACGGTTACGCCACAAGGCTTGGCGAACGCGGCTCTTCTCTTTCGGCAGGGCAGCGCCAGCGCATCGGGCTTGCTCGTGCAGTGTTCGGGGATCCTTTTCTGGTCGTGCTTGATGAGCCAAATGCCAACCTCGACCATGACGGCGAACTGGCATTGATGAAGGCCATCGAAATGCTTCGAAAAAATCGGAGCATCGTCATCATGGTGTCCCACCGCCCGGAGGCCATATCCGCGCTCGATATTGCGATGGTACTGCGGGACGGCCGCATGGTGGCTTTTGGCCCGCGCGAAGAAATGTTTGCCCGTGTCGCTAGAGCGGTGAAGCTCAACGCGACGAGCGAATTTAAGACTGAAAATATGGAAAGTGGCCGGTCCCGAATGATGCGGAGTACGCCACTATGACTATGGCCGAAAGCCATGCTTCCGCGTGTCGCGACGCAACTGCAGGTCCGCAGGGCGAGGTGTTAATCCTTGAACTGCGAAGGGCAAAGAGAATCCTCGACCGGCATCGGCAAAGTTCTTTGCAGGAAAAGGCGCATAGTTCACAGAAAAAAGCCTACGTGATTTCGCCCGAAAAATCCGAGGCTCGCCGAACGCAAAGCGCAGGTCCGGATCGGGTACTGCGCCAGTTTTCCAGTGCATCGGAACGGTTGGACCGCTTTGACAGCGATTTACTAAATGATCGGATTTCCATCACAAAACCCGACGACCGAATGCTGGAGCGTAACGCATTATACAATTCACGGTCTCTCGCCGCGATCAGTGTCTACCTGCAAACTCTGCGGGCTCAAGTCGGGTGGCTGTTGACTGGTGAGCATGCACGCAGCGATCTGTCCTGTGATTTCGCGGAACGCGTCGTCCGCAGGCACGAGCTCGAGTTGAAGGCAACATTGCGGATTCTCCTTGTCGGTGCCGCTGTGGGTGGCGGCTGGGCTACGCTGGTCCCGTTGTCCGGCGCCGTGGTGTTGCCGGGCACCCTGGTCGTAGAGTCGAGTGTAAAGAAAATACAGCACCCGACCGGAGGGGTAGTGGCGGAAATTCCCGTGCACGACGGAATGCACGTCCGGACCGGCACATTGATCGCGCGGCTCGATCAGACTCAGGTGCAAGCCGGTCAGCAATTGATCGCCAACCAGATCGATCAGGTTCGCGCCCGCATAGCAAGGCTCGTCGCCGAACGGGACGCGTCGAACGAAATCCAACTCCCGCAGCAGCTGGCCGAGCGACTGAATGATGTAACCGTCGCGCGCCTTGTGGCATCGGAAACATCGCTATTCAACGCCCGCACCAGTGCGCGCCAGGGCCAGAAAGAGCTGTACCAGAGCAACATTCGCCAGTTTGAAGAGCAGATCGACGGTTTGGGAGCCGAGATCAAATCGAAATCGTCTCAACTCGATCTCATTGCCTCCGAGCTTGCCGGCGTACAGCAACTTTTCGCCAAGGGTCTCGTGCCGTTGACACGCATGACGACGTTGCAGCGCGAAGCCGCTCGACTCGAGGGGGAACGGGCGCAGTTGACGGCCACAATCGCGGAGACGAAGGCCAAGATCGGGCAGGCGCAACTTCAAATCTTGCAAATCGATCAGAACTTCCGCTCGGAGGTCATGAAGGACCTTCGTGAGTCACAGGACAAGGAAGCGGAACTCATGGAAAGGAACGTGGCGGCGAAGGATCAGCTGAACCGCATTGATATCAGGGCGCCAACGTCCGGGATCGTGCACCAATTGACCGTCCATACCATCGGCGGTGTAGTTCGGCCAGGCGACGTCATTATGGAAATCGTTCCGGATTCCGATGCTCTCGAGATCGAAGGCCGTCTGCCGCCGAATGAGATCGATCAGGTTCATCAGGGCCAGCCAGCAAGTGTTCGGTTTTCGACCTTCAATCGCCAAACAATACCGCAGGCCAAAGGCACGGTGACATATGTGTCCGCGGACCTGAGCCGCGATGAGCAGACTAATGCCCGCTTCTATACAGTGAGGATCGATCTGCCCGCTGGCGAGCGTCATCATCTCAACGACCTTACCCTGGTGTCCGGCATGCCAGTCGAGATTTTCTTGCAGACCGGCAGCCGCACAATGCTGTCTTATTTGTTCAAGCCGATCACTGATCAATTTCACCGCATGTTCAACGAGCCGTGAGATTGGAGAGAAAGTTCGCGCGCCATAGAACTCAATGGAATCGTGTCGGAGCGTCGGTGGGTACCCTCACCTAGACGCCTGATCAGCTTTGACGGCCGCGAGTCGTCATCGCGATTTGCATTAGGGGTGAACGTTGCCACCGAGACTCCTTGCTGCGGCCATCTTTGCCGGTTTCGATGAACAAGGGCGTGGGGGGTTTCGAGGAAGAGGGACAGTCAAATGAGTACGTTGCCGACTAGTGTAAGAGACGATGCGCTAAACCTTTCGACCGACCTCGCCCAAGCTGGTGTTGTATTCAACGATTCGACGCGCCTGCTGGACGGCGGTCTCTGGAGCACCCCAGCCGACAGCAACAATCAAGCGGCCTATCTCGGGCTATACAGCACCGATATCACCGCGGTATCGGATGATATCAATGCGGCTCTCGGCAATCCAAACGGCGTCACCGTCAGTGGCGATGCCTATCCACTGTCCGCTGCAGATACGGCGGTTCTCACTCAAGTGGAGGGCCAGCTTCAGACTTTGCTGACTGAAGCTCCGCTTTCCGTTGGGAACTCGCACAATGCAACAACGGCGCAGGAGCTTATTCACACCACGCAGACCTCCATTCTCAGCGAGATCAACAGCGACTCGGCGTTAGCCGCGGCCTTAGCCACCAACCCCTTTCCGAGTGGCACGGGCGCCAACAATGTGGGCTTCGAGAATCTTCCTGCCGGATCGGATGACTCGGCCGCGCTTGCAACCGCCGCTGCCCCGAACGCAACTTTGGGGCAAATTGGCACCGTCTTTAATGCGGCCGCCGATCTGGCGGTTGGCGGACTGAACCATGCGAACCTGCCCGAATTCAATGCGGATATGAAAGCGATCGCGACAGGCTTGACCAACTTACTGGGCAATCCGACTGCGCTTTCGGCAATTGAGTCCGGCGAAGCCGGCAGTGACGCAGCGCTGACGACGATTCATCTGCAAACCGTCTTGAATCAGGTCAACCTTCAAATCAATAGTTTCGACGCCGAATACGCCACAAATCCCAATATCGCGGCCCGCTCCACCAACGACAATGTGCTTGATATCATCGATATCGTTCAGAACGATACGGCCTTGAACACGGCCGCGGGCGGCAATGGCAATCCCGGTACGGTCGGCGGCTTTGCCGAGCTTCCGGCGTACATGAGCGGAACGATTGCGCATTATCAGGACAATCAGGCACAGACCAACTTCTGGGCTCAGTTCCTCTCCGAAGGCAATGTCATCAACAACCAGCTCGACAATGTGGCTGCGGGTAACAACGCCACGCCTGGAGAACTTCAGGGTCTGATTGCTGAGATCCAGAACTATGAGAAGTTCGGCGCGTCCTTCTCGACGAGCCAAGGCGGGGTCTTCGGCGCGCGGTTCAACAACGAACTGCAATCGGGAACGCTGCTCGCCGACACTAACGCCGCAGTCCAGGGTCTAAAGGGCATAGCGAACGGCGATTCGGGTGCGGCTTTGGCCGCCGATCAAGCGGAAATTCAGGCCGCGGGGCAAGGCTTTATCGCCGATGCCGCCGACGTCTCCGGCAACAACGTTCCGTTCGGAGGTGGGACCTACGTCGACACCGCCACCACGGTCGCGGGAGCTACGTCGGTAGCCGGTATCGCACACGGTACGATTCCGGTCACGGGGCCGGCATCGGGATCGACCGGAATCCCTGTTGCTCAAAACGGCGTCGGGGCAGGCAACGGCGGCCATGGTTCCGGCAATAGCAACGAAGGCGTTCCGAATGCCGGCAACGACGGCCACGACAACAACAGCTTTGGCGATCACCATCAGCAGTTGTCCGTGGCACAGAATCACTTCGAAGCCATATGGCACCATGGCTGACGGCGTGCAGCTCTAGATCAGTTATCATCTGCACAAGACGAATCGCGTCCCTGCCGCCGCAGACAAGGCGGCGGCGGGGTTCGCGTCGGTATTGATGTTGGCTTTCCGGCCGTATGACCGGACGACAGGCGAGAAGGTTTAAAAATCGAGCTCAAATAATTAAAGCCGGATCTGAGAATGTCTTACAGGGGCAGAAAAGGCCAATATCCGGCCGCAACGGGCCTGTTGGCAGGCGGCGCCTTTGGCGTTTTCTGTAGTGGCCTTCTTTGCAACGGCGCGGCCGCGGACACGCTCGAATGGGCCCTGGTGCAGGCCTATCAGAACAATCCGTCGCTTAACGCGCAGCGCGCGTCGTTGCGCGCCACCGACGAAAACGTTCCGCAGG